>JRHI01000512.1_pt1 | contig 41345 bp, 38 predicted proteins | sample 215371 | NCBI WGS metagenome assembly JRHI01 (sample SAMN02929681, study PRJNA255918) | sediment metagenome | biome: cave system; feature: Ice Cave; material: Sediment; isolation source: sediment from deep within a dark volcanic ice cave with no known source of... ... | reverse complement strand
CGCGCTGGCCGGACGGGACGGGGCGCCCTTCACCGTTCACGAAGGTGAGTGGGCCCGCCGCCCCGCCGCCGCGCCGATCGGCGAACGCGACGAACACGACTGGAGCCGGGTCGAGGGGCACCCGCTGCGGTCGCTGATGTCCACCGCCGAGCCGGCCACCAGGACGGACCAGCCCGCCTAACCGCTCCGCGCGCTCCCTAGACTTGCGGCATCGGACGCGTCCGGGGGGCTAGCTCAGCGGTAGAGCAGGGGACTTTTAATCCCTTGGTCGAGGGTTCGAATCCCTCGCCCCTCACAGGCGCGCGTCGCGCTACAGGCGCTCGGTCCGATCGGAGGGCCGCTCCCCCGCCGGCGGGGGATCCGCCGGCCGGTGCTCGGAGGGGCGGGTGAGATCGAGATGCGGCAGCGTGATCGGCTCGCGTTCGCCATCGCCGGAGAACACGTACCGGTAGGACAGGCCGGCGATGCCGGCGCCGATGAGCGGTCCGATCCAGTAGATGTACCAGTGGTCCAGGGAGCGGGAGACCACCGCCGGCCCGAACCAGCGGGCCGGGTTCATCGCCGCGCCGGTGAGCGGCCCGCCGACCAGGATGTCGGCGGTGACCATCAGGCCGATGCCGAAGCCGGCGATCTTCGGGGCGTTCGGTGAGACCGCGGTCCCGAAGTACGCCCAGAGGAGAAAGAGGGTCAGCGCGGCCTCGATGAGGATCGCCTGTCCCGCCCCGATACCCGCGGCGAGGTTCGGCGTGCCCAGACGCGAGACGTCGGCCGCGGCAAGGGAGTGGACGAAGAACGCCTGGAGCACCAGTCCGGCAAGGAGCGCACCGATGAGCTGCGCCGCCCAGTAGGTGAGCACGCGGGACCAGGGGTGCTTGCCGGCGACGGCGAGGCCAAAGGTCACCGCGGGATTGAAATGCCCGCCGGAGATGGCGCCGAACACCGAGACCGCGACCGCCAGCGCGAGCCCGTGGGCGAAGGCGATCGCGAGCAGGCCGCCGGGCGGCGACCCGGAGAAGATCTGGGTGATGACCGCACCCGCGCCCACGACGAAGAACAGGAACGCGCCGGCGATCTCGGCCAGCAGCGCTCGTGAATGCTCGCTCACCCTGGACCTCCAGCGCGGGACCGCAGCGGTGATGCTAGCGTTCCGGCGTGGCCGACTTCCGTCCGGTCGAGGCGAACAAAGCGCGGATCCTCTCCATCCGCCCGGCGCCTGCCGGCACGAGTCCCGAGAACGCGAACGCCGAGTGGGTCGAGGTCGCGGTGAACCTTGACTCCGATCTGGCGAACTGGCGGCTGCAGCATCTGCGCGCGCTCTGGCGGAACGACGTGGTGCATCCGTATGACTGGACCTGGGTCTACACCTGGGGCTCCCCGGCATTCGTCCGCGCGGGCGAGATCTATCGCATCCACTCCGGCTCGCAGGTGCGCGCGGCGCTGCACCCGCTCCCCGACGATCGCACCACCGGTCGCAAGCATGTCTACGTGGCCGGAGCGGTGGCGACGGCGCGGCGGCTCTGGGAGCGCGGCGACTACGTGCGCCTGGTCGACGCCTTCGGCACGGTCATCGACGAGGTCGTCGTATGGCCGGAGGAAGAGGCTAGCGAGCCGGCCGGTACTCCTTCGTCCGGAGCGAGAGCGTCCGGATACGGTCCTCGAGCACGGTGACCCCGATCCCGGGGCCCGTCGGCACGGCCATCGTCCCATCGGGCGCGACGGTGAAGGGCTCCCCGATGATCTCCGTCTCGAAGTAGCGCTCCGAGGCGGACACGTCTCCGGGAAGCCGGAAGTTCTCCAGGGAGGCGAGGTGCACGTTGTGCGCCCGGCCGATGCCCATCTCGAGCATGCCGCCGCACCAGACCGGGATGCGGTGCGCGGCGCAGACGTCGTGGATGCGCTTCGCCTCGCTGAATCCGCCCACGCGCCCGGCTTTGATGTTCACCACGCGCGTGGCGCCCAGCTCGATCGCCTTGCGGGCATCCTCCGCCGAGTGGATCGACTCGTCGAGGCAGATCGGCGTCGCCATCTGTCTCTGCAGCGCGGCGTGATCGACGATGTCGTCGTGGGCGAGGGGCTGCTCGATCATCGTCGGGTGGTACGCGTCGATGCGGCGGAACAGCGGCGCGTCGGCGAGCGTGTACGCCGAGTTCGCATCGAGCATGAACGGAAGGTCGGGGAAGCGATTCCGGATCGCCTCGGCGAAGTGCCCGTCGGCGCCGGGCTTGATCTTCACCTTCACCCGCTGGTAGCCGGCGCCCAGCTCCCGCTCGATCGTGGCCATGAGCGCCTCCGGCGTGGGGTGGATGCCGATCGCGACGCCGCAGAGGATCCGGTCGCGCGTCCCGCCGAGCAGCGTCCGCAGCGGCACGCCGCGCTGCTTCGCCGCCAGGTCCCAGATCGCCATCTCGACCGTCGCCTTCGCCATCCGGTGCTCGCGGATCCAGGCGAGACGAGCGGCGGTCTCCTCCGGTCCGGCAAGCGCGGTCCCGACCAGGCGGGGAAGGATGATCGCGTCGAGCGCGTACCAGACCGTCTCGGCGGTCTCGCCCGAATACCAGGGCAGCTCGGGCGCGACGCTCTCGCCCCAGCCCACGGCGCCGTCGCTCTCCACGCGGGCGAGGATGTGGGTCTGGTGGGTCTCGCGCGAGCCGCTCGTCTCGTAGGCCTGCTTCAGCGGCAGCCGGATCGTGAACAGCTCGACCCGCTCGACCTTCACGCCGGCGCTCCGGCCGGCAGCGGTCCGAGGAGATACGCGCCGCGCCCGTCGGAGCCGCGGAGGAATCCGACGGCCGCGTAGCCCGCCGCGAACGCGGTCTCGAGGGCGGTCCGCAGGGTGTGGCGCCAGGCGAGGGCGAGCGCGGGATCCCGCCGCTTCAGGGCCTGGACGTCGGGCGGGATCTCCAGGAGCAGCTGCCGCTCGCCGCGCGGCGCGCCGAGATCGACCGGCCGGTCGCCCTCGGCGCGCAGGAGATAGCGGATCCGCTCCGCACCGCCCCGCTCGAGCGCCGGGCTCGGCTCCTCGCCGCGGAGCCGGCGGATGACCCGTTCGGCGCCCAGCGGCCATTCGACCGTGAGCCGGTCGGAGGGCAGGCCGGCGTTCAGCTTGTCGGGCATCGGTCCATAGAAATCGCGGTGGTACTCGCGCGCGTACGCGCCGAGGGTGCTGAAGTTGAAGCGCGCGTTGCGCGCCTCGAGGGGATCCATGGTCCAGGTCACGAGCCCCACGCCCTGGGCGAGGCAGTGCTCGCGCTGCGCCGCCTTGAGCGCCACCGCCAGGCCGGACCTCCGGTGCGGCGCGCGGACCGCGAGCATGTGCGAGTGATGGCGGAGCCGGCCGTCGTGGATCGCGGCGAAGCCGAACACGAACCCGGCCGGCGCGGGGTCGCCATCGACGTACCCGATCGCCACGAAGCCGCCGCCGTGGACCGTCGCGAGGAGCAGCTGCGGCGGGACGGCGACGTCCCCGCCCCACACCTCCTCCTGGATCGGGACGGTGCGGGCGCAGCCAACGATGTCCGTCGCGGTCTCGATGCGGAATGGCACAGGCTGCCCAGTATCGGACCTTCGCGCTATGCTCCCGCGCGATGGCCACCACGAACATCGACTTCCTCAAGCACGTCCGCCTGTTCGAGGACCTGGACAAGAAGTCCCTCGAGGCCATCGCGAACACGGCGGTCGAGCAGAGCTACACCCCCGGGCAGGACATCGTTCGCCAGGGGGACACCGGCGTCGGCGTGTTCATCATCCGGTCGGGCCGGGTGGAGACGCTTCAGGACCGGAACGGGACCGAGCACCGGCTCGGTGAGATGAAGTCCGGGGACGTGTTCGGCGAGATGGCCCTGCTGGACGAGTTCCCGCGCTCGGCGACGGTCCGCGCGATCGAGCCGACCACCTGCCTCGGGATCCAGCGGTGGCACTTTCGCGGCATCATCGAAAGCCACCCGCAGATCGCGCTCGCCTTGCTGCCGGTCCTCACCCGGCGGCTGCGGAATTCCGAAAAGGCAGACGCGGAGAGCGCGAGGCACTAGGCATGGCTGACCCTCGGATCGCCCAGCTGCAGCGCGTCCCGCTCTTCGCGCGCTGCGGCAGCAAGGAGCTCGCGTTCATCGTCACGCAGGTCGAGGATCTCGAGTTCCCAGCAGGGAAGGAGCTCTGCCGCGAGGGGAAGAGCGGTGGCGACTTCTTCATCATCCTCTCCGGCGGCGCGGTGGTGACGCGCGGGGGGAAGGAGATCAACCGGCTCGGTCCAAATGATTTCTTCGGCGAGATCGCCCTCCTCGATCACGGCCCGCGGACGGCGACGGTCGTGACGGACCGCCCGACCCGGTGCCTGGTTCTTGGCCCGCGCCAGTTCCACAGCGTGCTGCAGCAGCAGGCGGAGATCGCCACGGCCGTGTTCGCGGCGGTCGCCGCGCGACTGCGCTCGACCGGCGGCGCACCGGCGGACTGACGCCGGGGGGCGCGTCCGCGTTGCCGGCCGTCGCTGGAGCAGGCGGCGACATTCGCGCAGAATCCGCCAATGCCCGAAGAACGCCGGCTCGTGACCGTGCTGTTCGCCGATGTCACCGGCTCGACCGCGCTCGGTGAGGAGCTCGACGCCGAGGACGTCCGGGTGCTGCTGTCGCGGTACTACGCCATCCCAAAGAGGTCGTCGCCGAGCACGGCGGGACCCTCGAGAAGTTCATCGGTGACGCGGTGAACACCGCGGCCCGCATCCAGCAGCTCGCCGACCCGTGGGTCGTGCTCTGCGCGCAGCGCACCGCCCGGGCCGCGGCCGCCGATTTCGCCTTCGGCCGCGAGCTGAGCCTGGCGGCGAAGGGGAAGCGTGACGCCATCCGCGCGCTGCCGGTCATCGCGGCGACCGCCGCGAGCGCATGCGGCCCGCGGATGCCGCTCTTCGGCCGGGGCGGCGATCTCGCCCAGCTCGAGCTCGTCGCGCGGCGGGTGGCCGACGAGCGGCGCCCGTTCCTGGTGAGCATCATCGCGCCGGCGGGGACCGGGAAGACCCGGCTCCTCGAGGAGTTCCTCGATCGCCTCGATGGATCGCTCGGGCCGGCGACGGTCGCCGTCGCCCAGTGCCTGCCGTACGGCCAGCGGCTCACCTACTGGCCCCTGCGCGCGGTCCTCCTTCGCCTTGTCGGCGCGTCCGACGACGCGGACGGCGCGACCGTGCGGGAGGCGATCTCCGCCTGGGCCGCGGCCGCGGGGCTGGAGCGCGCCGAGGAGACGGCGCGGCTCCTCTCCACGACGATCGGGCTCGGCGAGGGCACTTCCGACCGCTCCGCGCTGCTGACCGCCTGGCGCGACGCGGTCGAGCAGGCCGCCCGCCTGCGGCCGCTGGTGCTCGTGTTCGAGGACCTGCACCGGGCGTCGGACAGCCTGCTCGACCTCGTCGAATTGGAAACCCGTTCTTCGCCGGCGAGATCGTGCGCTCGCTCGTCGAGCGCATCGGCCCGGGCGCCGATGCCGTCGCGACGCTCGAGGCGCTGGCGAGCCTGCCGGACACGGTCCAGGCGACCGTGCTCGCGCGGCTCGACCTGCTCCAGCCGGTCGAACGGCGGGTGCTTCAGCTCGGTGCGGTCTACGGCCGGGCGTTTCGCGCCACCGGGATCGTCGCACTCGATCCGGAGCTGGTGGCTGCCGCCGCCGCGGCGATCGATTCGCTCGTCGAGAAGGATCTCGTTCGGCCGCACGCGGCCGACGGCTACGCGTTCCGGCACATCCTCATCCGCGAGGTCGCCTATCAGACGCTCACCCGGTCGGAACGGGTGACCCTGCATGCGGCCGCCGCCGGGTGGCTCAAGCGCACCGCCGCCGGCCGCGAGGAGGCGTTCGTCGAGCTCATCGCGTACCACTGGCGCGAGGCGGCGACCCTCGGGCGCTCGGCTGCCGGGCCGGCCGATGCGGCCATCGGTCGGAAGGCCGTGGCCGCGCTGGTGCGGGCCGCCGAGGCCGCCGAGGCGGGGGCCGCAAGCGTCGAGGCGACCCGACACCTTCGGGCGGCGATCGAGCTGGCGCCCGCCACGGAGCTGCCGGAGCTGCACCTGCGGATCGGCGACGTTCTCCTTGACGCAACGACATCCGCCACCGCGTTCCGCCAGGCGCTCGAGCTGGCCACCGAGCAGGGCTCCGGACCGGAGATCGAGCTTCGCGCGGTCGCCGGCCTGCTTCGGATGGTCACCCGGTTCCAGGGAAACGTCGCCGATCGCCCGTCGCGCCAGGAGATCGATGCGCTCCGCGCCCGCGGTCGGGCGCTGTTCGATCGGGTGAACGACGACCGCCTTCGGGCCCAGCTCCTCGTCGCGGAGGCCTTTCTGCCCTTCTGGCTGCAGGCCGCCGGCCATGCCGTCGGCGAGTCGGATCTGGCCGCCGCGCTGGAGAGTGCGCAGGCGGCGGCGGCCATCGCCGATCGGATCGACGATGTCCCGTTGTGGAGCGCGGCTCTCGATGGCGTCGGCTCGGTGGCGCGGGCACGGGGTGATCACGCCGAAGGCCTTCGCGTCGCGGCATTTCGCATCACCCGGCTCGCGGATCGGCTACCGCTGGGCGAACGCCTGGACGCCTACAGCATGGTCGCGTGGTCGTCTTGCGCGCTCGGCGATCTGCTGGGCTCCAAGGAGGCGACGCGACGCGCGCTCGCGATCGTACAGCCTGGTCAGGCACCCTCCGCGACGCTCCACGCGATGGCCTGGCGGGCCTACACCCTGATGCTCCTCGGTGACTGGGACGAGCTACCCGGCCTGATCGAGCGAATGATCCAGACCTGGGAGGACGTCGGCCGTCATCCCGCCGGCTACATCCAGCGTGGGCTCATCGCGGGTCGGGACGTGGCGGTGGCCCGAGGGAACGATCACCTCCGCGAGCGCACGACAGCGGTCATGCGCGAGATCTCTCAGTCCTTCCTGGTCGGCGGGGGTGAGGCCTGGGACGGCTGGCGTGTCGCGGCGACCGGCGAGGGCGCCGTCGAGCATCTCGGGGCCATTGCGAACGTGGCGAGGGTCAGCCGGAGTGATGYCCTCGAGCGGATCATCGCCGCGGCGTCGGACGCAGATCATCTGCTCCCGGTCAAGCCGCTGGAGCGGCTCATCGTGGATAACGAAGGCTTCGAGCCGCTCGCGGCACAGGCGGTGCGGGCGCTCGGGTTGGCGCACGAGGACCGGTCGCTGCTCGCCGACGCCCGCGCGCGCTTCGAGCGGATGGGCGCCCGCCCCTATGTCGCGCGGCTGCAGTGCGAGCACGGCCGGCTCGTCGGCGATCGGGATGAGGTCGCTGCCGGCCGCATCACCCTCCGCGCGCTCGGCGACCAGCCGCAGCTCGCGCGGTTCGAAGGCCGCTGACGATGCTCGTCGAGTGCGTCCCGAACGTGAGCGAGGGGCGCCGTCGGGAGGTCATCGACCGCCTCGCGGCGGCGATCGAGGCGGTCCCCGGCGTCCGGCTCCTCGACCGGACGAGCGATCCCGATCACAACCGCTCGGTCTTCACCTTCGCCGGGGCGCCGGACGTCGTCGCGGTGGCCGCCCTGGCGCTCGTCCGGGCGGCGTACGCCGAGATCGACCTCCGCAGCCACGTCGGCGCGCACCCGCGGATGGGCGCGGTGGACGTCATCCCGTTCGTCCCGCTCGCCGGAGTGACGATGGACGACTGCGTCGCCCTGGCGAAGGACGTCGGCCTGCGGATCGCGACGGAGCACGATGTGCCGGTCTATTACTACGCCCGCGCGGCGTCCCGGCCCGACCGGGTCCGGCTCCCGGACGTCCGCAAGCCGCAGTTCGAGGGTCTCGGCGCGGTCATCGGGACGACGCACGTCCCGGACGCCGGGCCGTCCCGGGTGCACCCGACCGCCGGCGCCGTGGTCGTGGGGGCCCGCCCACCGCTCATCGCCTTCAACATCGAGCTCGCTACCGCGGATGTGGAGATCGCGAAGCGCATCGCGAAGGAGATCCGCGAATCGTCCGGCGGGCTCCCCGCGGTGCAGGCGCTCGGCTTCGCGCTCACCGACCCACCGCGGGCCCAGGTCTCGCTGAATCTCCTCGATCACACCGTCACCTCGCTCGCGCGGGTCTGGGACGAGGTCGAGCTCCGCGCGCGCGCCGCCGGGGTCGGCATCCTGCGCGGCGAGCTCATCGGCCTGCTCCCGCTCGACGCGGCCCTCGCGGTGACCGCAGCGTCGCTCCGCCTCGACACGTTCGGCCGCGGGCAGGTCATCGAAGCCCATTTCCTTGAGTGACCGGATCGACCGCGCCGATCGTCCGGCGGTCGACCTCCTCGTCCGGGGCGCGCGGCTGCTCACCCTCGCGCCGTTGCGCGACGAGCACCCGCGGATCGGACCGGCCGCCGGCGACGTGGGCGCGGTGGACGATGGCTGGCTCGTCGCCCGCGATGGGGTCATCGTCGCGACCGGCCACGGCGACACCTGGGGGCGTTACGGGCTCACTCCGGGCGCGATCGAGCGGCCGGCCGGCGGCCGGGTCGTGCTCCCGGGCTTCGTCGATCCGCACACCCATCTCTGCTACGCCGGCGAGCGGTGGGATGAGTTCACGGCCCGCCGCTCGGGCGCGGACTACCTCGCGGTGCTCGAGCAGGGCGGCGGGATCCACGCGACGGTCCGAGCCACGACGAAGGCGCCGGACGACCGGCTCCTTGCCCTCATGCGCGCGCGACTCGCCCGGGCGGTGTCGCTTGGGACGACGACGATCGAGATCAAGAGCGGGTACGGCCTGGCGCCGGACGAGGAGCTTCGTCAGCTCCGGCTCATCGCGCGATTGAAGACCGAGGCCGCGATCGACATCGCGGTGACCTATCTCGCGGCGCACGCCCTGCCGGTGGCGCTCGCGAGCGATCGTCGTGGCTTCCTCCGTGAGGCCGAGGCGAACATCGCCATCGTGGCCGCGGAGCATCTCGCCGAGGCGGTCGACGCGTTTGTCGAGACCGGGGTCTTCGAGCCGGACGACGTGCGGCCCCTCTTCAAGGCGGCGCAGGCCGCCGGCCTGGCGGTGACGATGCACGCCGATCAGCTGCACGACACGAACGCCGCGGCCTTCGCCGCGCGGCTGCACGCGCGGTCGGCCGACCATCTCGCGAACGTGTCGGCCGACGGGATGCGGGTCCTTGCCCGGATGGCCACGACCGTCGCGGTGCTGCTGCCGGGCAGCGCGTTCTTCGTCGGCTACGCCCCGCCGGACGCGAAGCGGTTCCTCGCCGCGCGGGTGCCCGTCGCGATCGCGACCGACCACAATCCCGGCACCTCGCCGCTCGAGGGCATGCCCACCGCGATCGCCCTCGCGGTCACGCTCTGCGGGCTCAGCCCGCACGAGGCGATCGTCGCGGCGACGATCAACGCGGCGCACGCGCTCGGGCGGGGGACCCGTTGTGGCGCGCTCGTCGCGGGCCGTCGCGCCGATGTGGTCGTCCTTGAAACCGACGATGAGCGCGATCTCTGCTACCGCCTGGGGGCGCCGCTCGTCCGCGAGGTCTACGCCGGAGGGAAGCGCGTCGCATGAAGATGCCGCAGACCCGCTACGCCAAGAGCGGCGACCTCAGCGTCGCGTATCAGGTGGCCGGAGCCGGCCCGATCGATCTGATCCTCGCGCCGGCCTGGATCAGCAATGTCGAGCTCGGCTGGGAGAACCCGCGGGTCGCGCGGTTCTACGAGCGTCTGGCGTCATTCTCGCGGCTGATCCTGTTCGACAAGCGGGGCACCGGGCTATCCGATCGTGTCCCGGGCGGTCGCCCTCCCACCATCGAGGAACGTACGGACGACATCCGCGCGGTCATGGACGCCGTGGGCTCCGAGCGGGCAGCGATCCTGGGGCTCTCCGAGGGCGGGAACATGGCGATCGTCTTCGCGGCCACGTACCCGCAGCGGGTGGTCGCGCTCATCACCTACAGCGTGTTCGCGAAGCGCGTCTGGTCGCCCGACTATCCGTGGGCTCCGACGCCCGAGGAACGGTCCCGCTGGCTTGACAGTCTCGACGCGCGGCGGGGTGGTCATGTCGACCTGCAGCTCCTCGTCCCGAGCGTCGTGGACGATGAACCGACGCGCGAGTGGTTCGCGAAGGTGGCACGGCACAGCGTGAGTCCCAGCGCGGCCCTGGCGCTTGGCCGGATGAACACCGACATCGACATCCGGGCGGTGCTCCCGACCGTGCGCGTGCCCACGCTCATGTTCCATCCGGTCGACGACCGCGATGTCCGGGTGGAAGAGGGCCGCTGGATGGCCGCCCGGATCCCGAATGCCCGGCTCGTCGAGCTGCCCGGCGGTGACCATGTGCCGTACTTCGAGAGCGCCGATGCGGTCCTCGAGGGGGTCGAAGAGCTCCTCACCGGGGTCCGGCCGGCACCCGATATCGATCGGTACCTCGCGACCGTGCTCTTCACCGACATCGTGAATGGGACCGCGCGGGCGGCGGAGCTCGGCGATCACCGTTGGGGTGAGCTCATCGCGGCCCACCATGCGATCGTCCGGCGCGAGCTGGTCCGGTTTCGGGGGCGTGCGATCGACACCGCGGGAGACGGCTTTTTCGCGACATTCGACGGGCCGGCGCGGGCCGTTCGTTGCGCGCTCGAGATCCGCGATGCCGTGCATACTCTCGGCACCGAGGTCTACGCGAGCGGGAGGCGGATCGCATGAAGACACCCTCACCTGTCGAAGCACCGGCGCGTCCCCAAGCCCCGAAACGGGGGAGTGTGTCCGCACGGTTCCCCTGGTGGCTGGTCGGTCTTGCCGTCGGCGCCGTCGTCGGGTGGCTCTTCGCCTCGCTCGGCGGGATCGTGCTCGGCCTGGTGTTCGTGCTGCCGTTCGCCGCGGCCCGCGGCCGGGCGGGTGCGCTGGTCGGTGGCGCACTCACCGGCTCCGGACTCGCGGCGATCGTCGTCCACGGGATCTCGACGGACCTCATCACCGCGGCTGCGGCGATCACCCTCGCCGCGGGCCTTCTGCTCTCCGGGGTCGCCCTGACCAAGAGGTAGGCTTACGGCGGCGTGCACTACCGATAACAGGGAGGCGCGACCAAGTGACCTCAGAACGCGTCGCCATCTATCCCGGGTCGTTCGATCCACCAACCAACGGCCACCTCGACATCGTCGAGCGCGCCGCGCGCCTCTTCGACCGCGTCGTCATCGGCGTCGGCCTGAACCTGTCCAAGACGGCGGCGTTCACCGCCGAGGAGCGGGTGGAGCTCATGCGGGAGTCGTGCATCGCGCACGCGAATGTCGAGGTCCGGACCTTTGACGGCCTCCAGGTCGAGTTCGCCCGCTCGGTCGGCGCGAAGTTCATCATCCGCGGGATCCGGGCGCTCTCCGACTTCGAGTTCGAGTTCGAGATGGCGAACATGAACCGGACGCTGGCCAACGAGATCGAGATGGTGTTCCTCATGACCGCGCCGGAGTATCTGTTCGTCTCGGCCTCCCGGGTGAAGGAGCTCGCGGCGTTCGGCGCGTCGGTGGAGAAGTTCGTGCCGCCGCACGTGGCCAAGCGTCTGGCGCTCCTCGGCAAGCCGGGCCTGCGGACCGGCGCCACCGAATCGCGGGACTAGCGATCGGCAGGTGAGCGGGACGCTCCTCGCGATCGACGCGGGCAACACGAACGTCGTCATCGGCGCGTATCGCGGGGCGACGCTCCTGGCGACGTGGCGCACCGCGACCGCGCCGGATCGGACCGAGGACGAGATCGCGGTGACGATCGACGCCATGCTCGCGCAGGAGGATCTGTCCCTCGATCGGATGGACGCGCTCGTCCTCGGCAGCGTCGTCCCGCCGCTCACGCAGGCGTTCACCCGGCTCGCCGATCGCTATCTCGCTGGTCGGGCGCTCGTCATCGGGCCGGGGGTGAAGACCGGCGTGCGCCTACGGGTCGATAACCCGTCCGAGGTCGGAGCCGACCGGATCGCGAACACGCTCGCCGCGCACCGGCGCTATGGCGGGCCGGCGATCGTCGTGGATTTTGGGACGACGACGAACTTCGATGTCGTGAGCGTGGAGGGCGATTTCCAGGGCGGCGCATTCGCACCCGGCCTCGAGGTCTCCGCGATGTCGCTCTTCGGGCGTGCCTCGCGGCTCTTCGCCGTCGGGTTCACCGCGCCGAAGGACGCCATCGGCAAGAACACCGCGGACTGCCTGCGCTCGGGGATCATGTTCGGCTACGTCGGGCTGGTGGAGGGGCTGCTCCGTCGGCTCATCGCCGAGATGCCCGGGCCAGTGCCGCAGGTCATCGCCACCGGGGGACTTGCCGCCACGATCGCGCCGCTCACCACGTCCATCGACCGGGTGGACGACGACCTCACCCTGGAGGGGCTGCGCCTGCTCTGGGGGCTGAACGCTGAGCGCTGATCCGCTCCAGGGCCGATTCGTCGTGCTCGGGGTCACCGGGTCGATCGCGGCGTACAAGGTCGTGGAGCTGGCCCGCCGGATGACCCAGGCCGGCGCCACGGTGCAGGTGATCATGACCGCCGGCGCGACGAAGTTCGTGCAGCCGCTCACCTTCCAGGCGCTCACCTACCGGCCGGTCGAGGTCGAGATGTTCGGCACGTTCGACGACCGTGCGACCGGACATGTCGCGATGGGGCAGCAGGCCGACGTGGTGCTGATCGCCCCGGCGACCGCGCACACCCTCGCCCGGCTCTCCGGCGGCTTCGCCGACGACCTGATCGGGACCACCGTGCTGGCGGCGCACGCGCCGGTCGTCGTCGCGCCGGCGATGGAGACCCACATGTGGTCGAACCCCGCGACCGAGGCGAACGTGGCTATCCTGCGCGCGCGGGGCATGACGATCGTCGAGCCGGAGGCCGGCGAGCTCGCCTCGGGTCAGGCCGGGCAGGGCCGGCTCGCGTCGCTCGAGCGGATCCTCGACGCCGTACGCGAGGCGCTGCGGACCTCGACGGCGCTCGCGGGCCGCCATGTCATCGTGACCGCCGGGCCGACGCTCGAGCCGATCGACCCGGTCCGGGTCATCTCGAACCGCTCGAGCGGGAAGATGGGCTACGCCGTCGCGACCGCGGCCCTCGCGGCCGGTGCCGAGGTCACCCTGGTGAGCGGACCCACAGCGCTCCGCCCGCCTGCGGGCGCCCGGCTGGTCCCGATCGAGACGGCCGCCGAGCTACAGGCCGCGGTGCTCGCCGCGCTGCCGACGGCCGACGCGGTGATCATGGCCGCCGCCGTCGCCGACTACCGCCCGGCGACCGTCGCCCCCGCGAAGCTGAAGAAGCAGGACGCCGGTCCGACGCTGACCCTCGCGCTGGTGCAGAACGCGGATGTGCTGTCGGCCATCGTCGCCGCAAAGCGGCCGGGGACGCTCGTCGTCGGCTTCAAGGCCGAGACCGGCGATGCGGTGGCACCCGCGGCGCGGATGCTGCGCGACAAGGGCCTCGACCTCGTCGTCGCGAACGACGTGAGCGAGCCGGGGTCCGGCTTCGGCTCCGACACCGACCGGGTGACGATCGTGACCGCCGGCGGCGCGGAGGCGCTGCTTCTGTTGCCGAAGACCGAGGTCGCCAAGCGGCTCATCGCGACGATCGCGGCGCGGCTGGGCGCGTAGCCTCCGAACGGCGCTACGCCATTGCGGTCGCCGGCTGACGGCCGACGGGTCGGCCGAGGAATCCGAGGATCGCCGCAGTGGTCGCGGTCGCATTCTCCTCGTGCATCACGTGCGATGCCTCCGGGATCACGGCGGTCCGGGCGCCGGGGATGAGCTCGGCCAGAAAGTCGCTGATGCGGCGAAGGAAGAGCGGGTTCCGCTCCCCGCTGACGAGCAGGGTCGGAATGGCGAGGCGCCGTACCTCGCGCTCGCCGAGGGCCGAGAATCCGCCGTGCGCGCGGAACTCCGCCGCGAGCTCGGCGAGGTTGTCGCGCATCTGCTGCTTGCGCGCCTCGGGGAGCCGCTCATAGGCGACCCGTCCGAGGACCGCGTCCACGAAGGTCCGCATCGCTCGCCGTCGCCGGCGGCGAACAGCTTCTCCACCCGTCCGATCACCGTCGCTCCGAATCGGACAGACGATCTCGACGTTCGGGAACTTCGTCTATCAGGTGGCTGTCCCGTTCCTTCCTGTTCGCGCTGGTGAACGCGGCGTTCGTGGGCGCCGTGGTCGTCGCGCTCCCGCTCCTCGTCCGGGACGTGCTCCATGCCGACGCGCGGCTGTTCGGGATCATCGAGGCGCTGACCGGTGTCGGGGAGATCGCCGGCGCGCTCCTGCTCGGCCAGCTGCGGATCGTCCGGATCGGGATCGTCATGTTCCTGGCGGCGGTCCTCGACGGGCTATCGCTCGCCGTGTTCGGACTCACCGACCTGGTCCCGCTGCTGCTGCTCGTCGCCGCGATCGGCGGGATCGGCATCACCGGATTCGGCGTGCTCTGGGAGACCGCGCTGCAGCGGCACGTGCCGCGTCCTCTGCTCGGCCGGGTGATCAGCGTGGACTACTTCGGCGGGACCCTCCTCGGGCCGGTCGCGCCGATCGTCGCCGGTCTCCTCGCGGCGTCCTACGGCGCGCCATTCGTGTTCGTTTTGGCCGGTAGCAGCAGTGCCGTCCTTTGTCTCGGTGCGCTCGCGGTGCCATCCATACGACAATTACGGGATGACACAACAGAACCGAGCGAGGAGCGGCTTCGCCGCGACGAGCAAGCCCGCCAGCCCTGAGCAGATCTCCTTGCCGAGGGCAAGAGAGTGAAGCGCCAAGACATCCGCAACGTCGCGATCATCGCCCACGTCGACCACGGGAAGACCACCCTGGTGGACGCGATGCTGAAGCAGAGCCACATCTTCCGCGAGAACCAGCAGATGGGTGAGCGGGTGATGGACAGCAACGCGCTCGAGCGCGAGCGGGGGATCACGATCCTCGCGAAGAACACCGCGGTCATCTATCAGGGCACGAAGATCAACATCGTGGACACCCCGGGCCACGCCGACTTCGGCGGCGAGGTGGAGCGGGTGATGAACATGGTCGACGGGGTCCTCCTGTTGGTGGACGCGGTCGACGGCCCGATGCCGCAGACGAAGTTCGTCCTGCGGCAGGCGCTCCAGCGCGGCCACCGGGCGATCCTCGTCATCAACAAGATCGACCGGCCCCAGGCCAGGCCGAACCACGTCCTGAACGAGACCTTCGATCTCTTCCTCGATCTCGGCGCGAACGAGGCCCAGGCCGAGTTCGAGACCGTGTACACGAACGCGCTCACCGGCGCCGCCGGGACCGATCATCGTCACATCGGCGCGACCCTCGAGCCGCTCTTCGAGGCGATCATCACCGAGATCCCCGCACCGGAAGTCGATCCGGATGGCCCGACGCAGCTCCTCGCCACGATGACCACCCTCGATGACTACAAGGGCAAGATCGTCCTTGGCCGGCTCCAGAGCGGCCGCGTGAAGCGTGGCCAGGCGGTCGTGCGGATCGATCACGACGGGAAGGTCCTCGCGCCGACCAAGGTCACCGCGGTCTTCACCTTCAACGGGCTGCACCGCGAGGAGGTCGAATCGGTCGAGGCGGGGGACATCGTCGCGATCGCCGGCGTCGGGGACGCGACGATCGGCGAGACGATCGCCGACGCGGCGGATCCGCGCCCGCTCCCGCCGATCCGGGTGGAGGAGCCGACCCTGCGGATGTCGTTCAAGGTGAACGATTCGCCGTTCGCCGGCCGCGAGGGGACCTTTGTCACCAGCCGCAAGCTCCGCGAGCGCCTCTACGCCGAGCTGGAGAAGGACGTCGCGCTCAAGGTCGAGGACACCGAGACCCCGGACACCCTCCTCGTGTCCGGCCGGGGCGAGCTGCATCTGGCGATCCTGGTGGAGAACATGCGCCGCGAGGGTTACGAGTTCCAGGTGTCCAAGCCCGAGGTCATCGGGAAGGTCGTGGACGGGAAGAGCCTCGAGCCGTACGAGCAGCTCGAGGTCGAGGTCTCCCAGGAGGGCCTCGGCGCCGTCGTCGAGCTCGTCGGCCAGCGGCGCGGGATCCTCCAGGACATGAAGTACCGCGAGGACGGCAGTGTCCACTGCGTCTACAAGGTCCCGACCCGCGGCCTCCTCGGCTTCCGGCAGGCGTTCCTCACGAACACCCGCGGGCAGGGGGTCATGAACACGCTCTTCGCGGGGTACGGCCCCCACGCCGGACCGATCGCGACCCGCGAGTTCGGCTCGCTCATCGCCTTCGAGGCGGGGGAGACGAGCACCTTCGGCCTGGCCGGATCGCAGGACCGCGGCACGCTGTTCATCGGCCCGGGGATCGAGGTCTATGAGGGGATGATCGTCGGCCAGCACATCCGCGAGCGCGATCTCGAGATCAACGTCTGCAAGAAGAAGCACCTCACGAACATGCGGAGCAGCAACGCCGACATCGCGGCGAAGCTCGACGGCATCCGCACGCTCTCGCTCGACGACGCGATCGAGTTCCTCGCCGACGACGAGCTGCTCGAGGTGACCCCCAAGGCGTTCCGCCTGCGCAAGCGCGTCCTCGGCAAGCAGGAGCGCGACCGCGCGCTCGGCCAGATGAAGAAGATCGCCACGCCGGTCTAGCGACATCGTCCGCGATCAAATTCAACGAACCGCCTTCTGTCAGATCCGCTCGGAGCCGGAATCGAATTCGGCCAACTGGTCCTTCCACGTCCGTTCCTTGGGCTTCCACTCGTCGGGCCGGGAGATCGTGCCCTGGAGTTCCTTGAAGGACGACGCGCCGGCCTTCAGGGCCAAATTCGGCTTCTCGCGAGCGGGTGAGAAGACGGCGACATGGATGCCGAACCTTTCGCGGGCCACCCTGATCGGCGTCAGCAGATCGGAATCGTTGGAGACCACGACGGCCTTTTCGCATGCCCTATCGAACGCAGCCAAAAGGAGTGCCGTCGCAAGGTTGACGTCCGACTGCTTTTCGACGTCATCCCAGACAGTCACATAGGTGGGTCGGCCGGGGATTGAAGTCACGACTCGTCGTCTCTCTTGGTTCCTTTGGTACTGCCCGAAGTGGAGCTGCACTCCGGGGACGGTCTGAAGCGCCGCAGATACGCCTTTTGCCGGAGCGGCTTTCGATCTTCGGCGCTTCGACCCCGGATGGATGCCGTGAAGTAGTGGATGACAGCGAAGTTGTCGATTGTGGTCACTGGCGTTTCGATCTGCAGATTCCCCGTGCCCTCGCGGGCGTCGAGCGTCGGACCGCCATCGAGACCGCCTTCCGGGCCTGGTATCGGGCGCGCGCCGCCGTCCGGCTGCGGGCCCGAGTATCGCGGTTCGCTCCGCTGCTCGGCGTCGCACCATCGGCGGTGCTGGTCCGCGACGAGCGGCAGCGCTGGGGGAGCTGCTCGCCGGACGGCGTCCTGCGCTTCAATTGGCGGATCGTGATGGCGCCGCCTGCGCTCTTCGACTACGTCGTGATCCACGAGCTCGCACATCTGCGCGTCCGGTCGCACCGGGCCGGGTATTGGGCCATCGTGGCGCAGGCGGCACCGGACCACCGGCTGCGGCACGAGCGCCTGCGCGCACTGGGACCGAGCCTCGACCTATGAGCTGCACGTTCTGCCGCGTCATCAGCGGTGACCTGCCCGCCACGTTCCTCTATCGCGATGATCTCGTCGTCGCGTTCAGCGACATCCACCCGCGGACCCCGCTCCACGCGCTCGTCGTGCCGATCCGGCACATCGCGTCGCTGGCCGAGACGGATGACGAGGCGCTCCTCGGGCGCTGCGCGCGCGTCGCCGCGAAGCTCGCGGTCGACGCGGGCTACGGCGAGCGCGGCTTCCGCGTGCAAACGAATACCGGGCCCGAGGGTGGGCAGGATGTCTTCCACCTGCATTTCCACGTCTTCGCCGGTCGCCCGCTGCCGCCGCTGCCGCGCGTCTAGCGTCGTCCCTCGCGCCCGCGGAGGTAGGCCGGCACGGTGATCATCGGGGGCCGCTCCACCGCGGTGATGTCCTGGAGCTCGAGGTGGAACCCGGCGGTCTCGGCGGAGATGAGCTTCATCGTCGAGTTCGCCTCGTCGAGGAGTCGCTCTCCCTGACCACCGGCGGCGCGCTTCATCGCGACCTGCATGATCTCGAACGCCATCTTCGACAGGGCCATGAGCGTCTGGTTCCGGTGGACCCGCTGCTTCATGTCGACCTGCGCGATCGCCGCCAGGCCGGCGCGCTCCAGCGTGTCGATGAGCAGCCCGGTCTCGACGCCGTAGCCGGTGAAGAACGGGATTCGCTCCAGCAGCGCGCGGCGACCGCCCTGCTCGCCGGCGAGCGGCTGGATCATCCCGGAGAGCTCGGGGAAGAACAGATTGAGGAGCGGGCGGGCGGCCAGCTCGGTCACCCGGCCGCCGCCGGTCGCCTGCAGCTCGCCACCGACGTTCAGCGGGCGGCGGTAGAACGCCTTCACGAACGCGATCTCCGGGCGTACGAGGAGCGGCCCCAGGATCCCGTACACGAACTTCGGGTGGATGTTCGTCACGTCGGTGTCGATCCAGACGATGAGGTCCCCGGTCAGGACGTGCAGGCTCTTCCACATCGCCTCGCCCTTGCCCCGGTAGGCGCCGAGCTCGGGGAGGATCCGCTGGTGGATGTGGACCGCGACGCCTTCGGCGCGCGCGATGTCGCGCGTGCGGTCCGACGAATCCGAGTCGATGACGACGAGCTCGTCCACGAGCGGGAACCGCTCCACCAGCCGTGAGCGGATGACCCGGATGACCTTCGCGATCGTGGCCTCTTCGTTCAGCGTCGGCAGGCCGACCGAGATCCGGACCCCCTGGCGCTCCTTCGCCTCGACGAGCCGGCGTAGGTTCGCGAACTCCGCGCTGGAAAAGGTGTTCTCCACGAACCAGGTATCGACGAGCTCGCCGACCGCCGCGCTCCGGGCGACGCGGTCGACCGGCAGGGAGGTGGGGCCGCTGAAGATGCTCGAGGCGACCGGGGTCCGGGTGCGCACGATGACCGCGGCCCGCGCCGCGGCGACGACACTCTGACCGACCGGACCGAGGGGGGTGTTCCCGCCGCCGGCGCCGATGACCACGGCGTCATGCGTCACCAGCTCCTCGCCGATGACCACCGCCGCGTCGCCGACCCGGGTGAGGATCTGATCGACCTGCATGTCGAACGCCCGCGCCCCGAGCATCTGATAGGGCGTCGAGCGGGTCCGCCGGCTGGCGCGGTCCTCGGCGACGACGTGGAGGAGCGTGACGCTTCCGCCGCGCGTCCGGGCGAGCGCGATGCCGAGCGACGCCGCGAGCTCGGCGTAGCGGCCGCCGCGGACCGGGACGAGGATCCGCTTCGCGCGGGCGACCGGCCCCTTCACCACCGCGAGATCGCAGGGCGGATCGCGCAGGATGTCCTCGATCGACGTGCCCAGCACGTCCCAGCCCGGCCGCCGCCAGCCGACGAGGAGGAGGTCGGGGCGCTCCTTCGCGACGACCTCGGTCACCGCGGTCCAGCCCTGCCGGGCGACGGTGACGACGGTCCGGATCCGGGCCGGTCCGCCGAACTCGTCGGCCAGCGCGGCGATCTGGCGGCGGCGGGCGCGCGCCTCCGGCTGGGCCGCCGCGAGCGTGCCGCCGTCGGAGACCTCGATGACCGACACGAGCACGACCTCGTCCCGCGGACCGGTCCCCGCGAGCGCGCAGGCGACGTCGATGAGCCCGCGGTCCCGCTGCGGGTCGGCGATCGCGACGCAGACCTTCATCGCCCGGCCCGCCGCACCGGACCGGGCGAGCCGTCCGGCCGCGGGCCCGCTGCGTGGATCTGGGSCAGGACCGCATCGGCGAGGATCCGTGGCCAGGCCGCGGCGCGGGACCGGCGGTGGAGCCGGGCGACCGGATCGGCGGCCAGCCGGCCGGCAATGGCGATGGCGAGGGCCCGCGCGTCGGCATCCGCCGCGACATAGGTCGCGTCGTCGCCGGCCGCGGCCCGCAGCGCCGGGATGTCGGAGCACACGATCGGGAGCCGATGCAAGCCCGCTTCCAGGATCGGGATCCCGAAGCCCTCGTTCGCCGAGGGAAGGACGAGCGCGTCGGCGAGTGCGTACAGGTCGGCGACGACGCGGTCGGACGGGCGGAGGCCCAGGGCGTGGAGGAGGTGGACCCCCGGCCCGGCGACGGCCTGGAGCTCCGCGGCGTGCGCGGCGTTCGCCGGATTGTGGGCGCCCGGTCCACCGGTGATGACGAGCGCGGCGCGCGGATGGGTCCGCCGGAGCGCGGCGAGGGCGGCGATCGCGACGTCGATCCGCTTTCGCCGGGTGATCCGGACCGGGAGGAGCAGGAGCGGGTCGGCGGCGAAGAGCCCGAGTCGCTCAGCGAGCCGCGCGCCGGCGGGGGAGAGGCCGAGCGTCGTGACCGGATCGACGCCGTTCGGGACGACCGCGATCCGCCGCCGCGCCAGTCCGGTGAGCCGCGCGAGCTCGCCGGCCACCTTCTCCGACACGGCGACGTAGCGCACGCCGGAGTGCGCGGTCGCGAAGAGCGACCAGGGCCCGCCGGGATGCCGCTGGGTGGCGTACTGCTCGTCGGTCCAGGCGAGGTCGTGGGTCCAGGCGATGAACTTCACGTCGCGTCCGGCACCGGTCCCTGCCGAACGGCGGCCGGCGCCGACGGACCGTTCCCCGGCGACCGAGGCCAGCCGCACGAGGGCCGCGGTGAGCGCGGCGTTCTTGTGCAGGGTGAACGCGTTGTGCACCACGACCCGGTCCGCGCGCGCGACATGCGGGCGGAGCGCGCGCTCGATGCGGCCGACGAGCCGCTCGTGATCGGCGCTCACCCTGCCGGCGGCGAGCGCGGCGAAGTCCCGGAGGACCGCCGGATGCCGCGAGTCAAGCTCCGGGATGCGGATGAGCGGCACGCCCGCCGGCGACGGGCGCCCGCGCCCGGCGACGATCCGCACGTCGTCACCGGCGGCGAGGAGCGCCGCGGCATGGGTCCGCATGATCCGCTCGACCCCGCCCTGGATCGAGGGCGAGGTGTAGTGCAGCAGCAGGACGCGCCGCCCGGCCATCAGCGCCGGACCCGCGCAGCCCGTTGGGCCAGCCCGAACACGGTCAGGAGCGGACCGGCTCGCTCACGCGATGCACCCGCGCGCCCCCGCCGCTCACCCGGGTGCCGCGGGTGGTCCGCCGCACGCTGAACGCGATGTCGGCGTCGTACGCTTCGAGATCCGCGACGTCGATGCGATCGAGCCAGGCCGGGAGCACCGGATCGACGCGCAGCCGGCGATGGCTGAGGTCGGGCTCGAGGCCGAGGATGGTGCGCAGGCAGAGGAACACCATCGCCGCCGACCAGGCCTGGGGAATGCAGGAGATGAGGTAATCGGCCGGCCGGGCCGAGAACCGCAGGTCGCGCTGAAAGCCGCAGAAGAGCTCCGGGAGGCGCGCGTGCGGGTAGCGCTTGCCGGCCTCGATGAGCGCGTCGATGATCGCGGTCGCCTCCTCGCGATGGCCGTAGCGGGCGAAGCCCTGCGCGATGAGCGAGTTGTCGTGCGGCCAGACCGAGCCGTTGTGGTAGCTCATCGGGTTGTAGGTCGGATATTCGGCCGAGAGCGTGCGCACGCCCCAGCCGCTGAACATGTCCGGGGCCATGAGGCGATGGACCACCCGGCGGGCCCGATCCGGACCGGCGATGCCGGCCCAGAGCGCGTGCCCGGCGTTGCTCGTCACCGCGGTGACCTGCCGCTTGTCGCCGTCCAGGGCCTGGGCATAGCAGCCCTCGTCCTCCATCCAGAAGTCGCGCTCGAACCGTTCGGCCAGGGCCGCGGCCTGCTCGCGGAGCTGGTGGGCGCGCGCGGTGTTGCCATCGATCGCGTAAAGGTCCGCGAGCGCGGCCTTGGCGGCGTACACATAGGCCTGGACCTCGACGAGCGCCGCCGGGAGCTTCGCCCACGTGCCGTCACGGTCCGATAGCGAGGAGGCGGAGTCCTTCCACCCCTGATTGCGAAGCTCGCTGTGATGGGCGCCGTACTCGACGTAGCCATCCCGGTCGGGATCGCCGTAGGTGTCGCACCAGGTGAGCGCGCGCTCGGCCGCGGGAAGCAGCTCGCGCCAGAGCGCGGTGTCGCCGGTCCATTTCACCGTCTCGGCGAAGACGAGCGCGAAGAGCGGCGTCGCGTCGACCGTGCCGTAGTACGGCCGGTGCGGCACCTCGCCCAGGCGCGCGAGCTCGCCGCGGCGGAGCTCGTGGAAGATCTTGCCCGGCTCCTCCTCGGTGAACGCGTCGACCGTGCGGCCCTGGTACCGCGCGAGGAGGCGGAGCGTCCCCCGCGCGATGTCGGGGTTCCAGGCGAGCGTCTGGTAGGCGGCGATGAGGCCGTCACGGCCGAACGGCACGGCGTACCAGGGGATCCCCGCGGTGACGAACGGCCCGGTCTTCTCGAAATCGATGAGGGCACGCAGGTCGAGCGCGCTGCGCTGGACGAGCTGGTCGTCGAGCGACTCGGAGCTGGTGCGGAAGCTCGTGCAGCCGCGCAGGAAGCGGCGGTAGCGCGCGTTCAGGTGATCGAGCGCGTCATCGAACCCATGCGGAGAGGGCGCCGGGCTCTCCCCATCTTCCTTGGGAAGGATCGCGATCTCGATCGCCAGCACCCCCTGCGGCTCGAGGGTTCGCTCCACGACGAAGGTGCGCCCGTCGATCGTGCCGGCAGGCGGGTCCATCGTGATCTCGGTGGTGCGGCGCACGCCGTCGCGGCCGAGATGCTCGAACGCGAGTCCGCCCTCGATCCGGCGCGGCGGCGCGTGCGGCGCGGCGAGCACCTGCCCTTCCCGGTAGCCGCGGACGACGAACATGTCGCGGAACGAGGCGTCGAACTCGAGCTCGATGCGGACCGGGACGGGCGCGGTATTGCAGTTCAGCACGCCGATCCGCTCGCGGAGTCCGTCGGCGAGGAACCGGGTGCGGCGCACCGACAGGGACTGCGACGGGAGGATCGAGCGGCCTTCCCCGAGCTGGGCCGGCTGGTTCGTGAGCTGGAAGGTCCCGACGTAGCTCTGCTCGGTGTTCCCCGACAGCAGGAGGGGCGGGTGGCCATTGATCCGCAGGGCGAATCCCGACAGGAATTGGGTGTCGTGGTAGTAGAGGCCCAGGGCCGTGGTCGTCCCGACCGGGATGCTCCCGTCGTCGTTCGTGACGAGCACGAGCTCGCCCTCCTTCATCGCGGTCGACCTCGCTGTGGTGGTGAGCGTCATTGTGTGGTCGCGGTCATGGCCAGCGCCGCGCCAGGTGCGTCTTCGTCGCCTCGAACGCCTCGGCCTGGCGCTCGACGAGCGCCTCCGATCCGGCGGTGTCGAGATCCTTCGCCCGATCGATGAACGCGGCGACCCGTCCGAAGTAGAGCGGCACGAGCGCGCGGATGTCATCCGCGATGCGTTCGGGCTCGCGCACCGCGGCGACGAGGAAGTCGTAGACGATGCGGGCCCAGGCCTCGTCCTCGATGCACTCGGGGAGCGGTCCCGAGAGGATCTCGGCCCAGCGGCCGGCGAACTCCTGCCGGCCCGCGGCGAATTTCCGCTCCAGGACCGCGACGCTCGCGTTCACCGCCTCCGGCTCGACCGGGGTGCTGTCGCCGATGACCGCGGTCGGCCGTGACCCGTGCACCCCGGACCACAGCGGCCGGTTCGCCGCGGCAAGCCGGAACGCCGTGCCCACGACCTGGGAGAACATCGGCGCGAGATCGGCGCCCGGGTCCTTCGGGTCGTGGATCTTGGCTCCCAGGAATGCCTGCGCGATGCGCCCCCGGCGGACCAACGCGGTCGTGGTCATGTAGATGTCGATCCCGAACTTCGCGACGTCGGTCTCCCAGACGTCCTGCTCGAGGAAGGCTTGCGCGAGCGCGCCGGAGAAGCCGAAGTCCCCGCCGATCGGCTGCCGGAGCCGGAGGCCGTAGAGGGCCCGGGTGAGCGGATAGGCGATCGAGTTGGTGATCGTGCCGTCGTACTTGTGGCGGGCGTAGAGCGGCGTGATGTAGTCGGCGAGGTCGTCGGCGATCGGGCCGGCGAGGCGCGCGATCCACTCCGGCGTGATGCTCCGCAGGTCGCTGTCCACGACCGCGCAGGCCCGCGGACCGAGCGCCGCCGCGATCTCGAAGATCGCCCGGACCGCCGAGCCCTTTCCCGGGATCCCGGCGTAGGCGCCGGTGATCGTCGGGATGTCGCCGGTCGAGCGCGCGACAACGTCCATCGACCCGTCCTTCGAGCCGCCGTCGGAGCTGACGATGACCGCGCGGGCATCCGGAAAGCGGCGCCTGATCCCCTCGGCCACGGTCGAGGCGACGTGGCCGATGGTGCCGGCGTTGTTGTAGCTCGGGATGCCGACGAGGATATCGGCCCTGCCGACGCGGGCGATGCCTTCGCGCATCCGGTCGTCGAGTGCGGTGGTGGGCATACGGTCCCCTTTCGTCTTCCCGAAAACCGCTCCCGTCCCGCGTGACCGATGATAGGCGAATGCTCGACGCCCTCGACGCCTACGTCCTGCCGTTCCTCGACACGATCTACGCGGCCTTCGGCTATCTCGGCGTCGTCCTGGCGATGGCGATCGAGAGTGCGGCGATCCCGCTGCCGAGCGAGCTCATCCTGCCGTTCGCCGGCTGGGCGGTGTCGCGTGGCACGATCGAGCCGCTCACCGGTGCGCCGTGGACCTACGGGGGCGCGGTCGTCGCCGGCGTCGTCGGCAATACCGTCGGCTCGCTCATCGCCTACGCGATCGGCGCGTACGGCGGCCGGCCGCTCCTCGCGCGCTACGGCAAGTACGTGCTCATCAGCGCGCATGACGTGGATCTGGCCGAGGGCTGGTTCGCCCGCTTCGGCGACGCCACGGTGTTCTTTTCGCGGATGCTCCCGGTCGTGCGCACCTTCATCTCCATCCCCGCGGGCATCGCGCGCATGCCGCTCTGGCGCTTCGTGCTCTTCTCGGTGCTCGGCGCGATCCCCTGGGTCATGCTCCTCGTCTGGGGCGGGCTCACCCTGGGAGACCACTGGCTCGACCTGAAGCATCAGCTCAAGGGCCTGGACTACATCGTCGTCGCCGGGCTGGCCCTGCTGATCGGGCTCTTCGTCTGGCGGCATCTCGGTCACCGGGAGCGCAGCGGCTGATGGACGCGCTGCTCGCGTTCGATGCCCGGCTCTATTCGGCCATCATCGCGGCGCGCAGCGGTCTGCTCGGGGCGCTCGCCCTGGTGTTCGTGTACGCGAACCTGCTGGGCCTGGGATGGTGGATCACCGGGCTCGGGCTCATGCGCCGCCGCGGATTCGGGCGGCGCGGCATCTGGATCGCGCTCACGGTGTTCGCCGGCCTTCTCGTACCCTGGGGTGCGGCCGAGCTGCTGAAGCTCTTCTTCCGTCGTCCGCGGCCGTTCCTCGGGATCCCCGACGCCCCGCCGACGCTCATCGCCCATCCCGGCTCGTATTCCTTTCCCTCCGGCGACGCCGCGCTCGCGTTCGGCGCGGCGGTCGCGCTCGGTCTCGCGCTGCCGCGCCTCCGTGTGCCGGCCCTCCTGGTCGCGTTCTGTGTCGCCGCGGGGCGCGTGCTCGTGGGCGTCCATTACCCGCTCGACGTCGCCGGCGGCGCGGTCGTCGGTATCGCCGGCGGCCTGCTCGCGCCACACCTCGTCGCCGCGCTGCGCCGGCGGATCGCCTGGCGGGTGTTCGTCGTCCCGCACACCCATTGGGACCGCGAGTGGTATGAGCGCTTCGCGGCCTTTCGCGCCCGGCTGGTCCCGATGGTCGCAGCGCTGCTCGACCGGCTCGAGCGCGATCCGGCCTTTCGCTCGTTCACCTTCGACGGGCAGACGATCGCGCTGGAGGATCACCTCGCGGTGCGGCCGGAGGACCGCGAGCGCATCGCCGCGCTCGTCGCGGCGGACCGGCTGCTCGTCGGACCGTGGTACGTGCTCGCCGACCTCATCCTCGTGAGCGGCGAATCGACGATCCGCAACCTCCAGGAAGGCCTGCGGGTATCGGCGTCGTTCGGCCGGGCGATGCGCGTCGCCTACGTCGCGGATCCGTTCGGCCATCCGGCGCAGCTGCCGCAGGTGCTACGTGGCTTCGGCTTCACCGCGTACGTCTTCTCCCGCGGCGTGGGGGACGAAGGCGAGGAGCTGGGGAGCGAGTTCCGGTGGGAGGCGCCCTCCGGGGACCGCGTCCTGGCCTCCCATCAGGTCGCCCATTACAGCAACGCCGTCGCGTTGGTGGGGGAGGGCGACGAGGGTGCGCCGGCGCTGGCGCGGCGGGTGCGCCGGGTGCTGCCGCGGATCCTCGACCGGACGACCCCGTATGCCTCGGGCGACGCGCTGCTGTTCATGGTCGGCAACGATCACACCGGGCCCTACGCGCGGCTCCCCGACGCCACGCTCGCGATCGAGCGGGCGGCACCGCGGCTCCGGGCCCGCCTCGCGAGCCTCGAGGAGTTCGTGGCCGCGCTTCCCGAGCCGCGCGGGATCTTCGTCGGCGAGATGGTGGCCGGGCGGTACCGGCCGATCCTCCGCGGGGTGAACGCGACGCGGGTCTGGATCAAGCAGGAGAACGCGGCCTGCGAGCGGCTCCTGGTCGAGCGCTGCGAGCCGCTCGATGCCCTGGCCGGCGGCGTCGCGTCCGCGCGGCTGCGCGATCTCTGGCGGACGCTGCTCCAGAACCATCCGCACGACTCCATCTGCGGCTGCTCGATCGACGCGGTCCACGATCTGGACATGCGGCCGCGCTTCGACGCGGTCCGCGCCGCCGGCGCGGCGCTCGTCACGGAGCTCGCGGCGGCCCTGCGCCCGGGGGGCGCCCGGGTGGTCTGGAGCACGCTCCCCTGGGCGCATGACGCGGTCGTCGCGCTGGATGGGCGGCCGACCGTGGTGCGCTGCTCCGCGCTCGGGACGGCGCCCGCGGTCCGCGCGGCGACCGACGGCGTGAGCGCGCAGGCCGCCGGGGTCATCGAGAACGCGGCCTTCCGGGTGGAGGTCGCCGAGGACGCGAGCTTCGTGGTGATCGACCGGGCCACGGGCGTGCGCGGGGGTCGCCAGCACGTGCTGCTGGACGAGGGCGACCGGGGCGATCTGTACACCTACGGCTACGCCGGACCTTCGGTCGGCTCGGCCGGTCTGGGCGGACGGCGCACGACCCGCGTCGACGGCGACCGCGCCATCGTCGCGGTGGACCTGACCCTGATGCTCCCGGCCGGCTTGCGGGACGACCGGCTGGCCCGTCGTCCGGATCTGCTCCCGTGCCCGGTCCGCTGCGAGATCTCGCTCGACGCCGGCGCGGCGCGAGTGGATGTCCGGACCACCGTCGTGAACGCGGCGCGCGACCATCGCCTGCGGGTGCTGTTCGAAACCGGCGGCCGCGCGCTCACCCATTGGGCCGGAGCGCAGTTCGCCTGGGTCGAGCGGCGGAACCGGGTGCCGCGCAGGATCGGATGGGTCGAGCCGCCGACCGGGGACCAGTGCCTGCACGAGATCGTCGCGGTCGCCGTGGGGGACGGCGGCCTGGCGATCGGTGCCGACGGTCTCCGCGACTACGCGGTCCTGCACGACGGCGCGACGATCGCGCTCACGCTCTTCCGCGCGGTCGGCTGGCTCTCGCGAAGCGACCTTCGCGAGCGCCGGGGGGGTGCCGGGCCGGATCTGGAGACGCCCTCGGCCCAGTGCCTGGGGGAGCAGACCTTCGCCTACTGCGTCATCCCGCTGGCCGGTGAGCGCGGCCTGCCCCAGGCGGCCCGGAGCGTGCGCGAGATGCTGGCGCCGCCCTGGCTCGGCGCCGGACCGGCGGACCCCGCGCCCGGCCTCACCTTGGCCGGTGATCCGGCGGTCGCGCTCTCGGCGCTCCGCGCGGGGCCGGGCGGCGCGGTCACCGTGCGCCTGGCGAACTTCGGTGCGGCGCCCGCATCCGCCGAGCTTCGCTTCGCGCGCGGGGTCACCGCGGCGCGCACGGCCGATCTCCGGGAGGGCGAGGCGGACCTCGGCCATACCGGCCTCGAGGTCATCCGCACCGCCGCACCGCTCGACGTTGCCGGCGGGGTCGCCCGCGCGACGCTCGCGCCGTACGAGATCGGGACCTGGCTGGTGACCCTCGGACCGGAACGGCGCACCGGCTGACCGCGACCCCGATCCCGCGACCCCGATCCCGCGATCCGGATCGACCGAACGGGCGACGGACCGGCGACCGTCTTCGATCGAACGGATGACGGCCGCGCGACCGCCTTCGATCGAACGGAGGACACGACACCGCTCCGGTGCCCGGGTACGGTGCGCCGATGCGCCGGTCCCTCGCGATCCTCATCGGCGTCCTCGCGCTCGCCGCGCCGGCATCCGCCGATCCGGGGGACGGTGGCCCCTTTCGCCGTACCACCCCGCGCGCGGACGTCGTCCATGCGGGCGACTGGACGCTGCTCGGGATACCGGGCGGCCGGGCCTGGGGCCTCGAGAGCGGCCTCCGTCCGCTCGACGGCCCGGTCGAGCTCCGGGTCGAGCTCGCGGCCGTCGATCCCTCGGTCCGCGAGGCGTTCCTGCGGGTCGCCTTCTACGCCCGGGGCGATGCCCGATCGCGGCAGCTGGCGATCGATGACTCGCCGCTGGTGACCGTCGCCGCGGGGCCGGCCGGAACGGCCGTGGCGCTCCGCCTCGACCCACCCCCCGGGGCGGTCGCCTATCGCCTTCGCCTGCTCGGTCGCCTGGTCGGGCCCGACCTGCGCACCGCCGCCGGCGCGATCCGCGCCCGGTGGGGTGATGACCCTCCGCCGCCCCGGGGGCGCCCGTCGCTCACGCGGCTGCTCATCGAGCCCCCATGACATACTTTGGCCGCTCAACCGGCGATTGCGGAGGGATGCATGGCGACTGTCACGTTCGACCACGTGACCAAGAAGTTCGGCGAGGTCTTCGCAGTGAACAGCCTCTCGCTCCAGGTGAAGGACGAGGAGTTCCTGGTGCTCGTCGGGCCATCCGGCTGCGGCAAGACCACCGCCCTGCGGATGATCGCGGGGCTCGAGGAGCAGTCCAGCGGGGACATCTTCATCGGCGAGCGCCTGGTGAACGACGTTGCCCCGAAGGACCGCGATATCGCGATGGTGTTCCAGAATTACGCGCTGTACCCGCACATGAGCGTGTACGACAACATCGCGTTCGGTCTGAAGCTCCGAGGGATGCCGAAGACCGAGATCGAGCGCCGGGTCACCGAGGTCGGCGAGATGCTCGGCCTCCAGAAGCTCCTCAAGCGCAAGCCGAAGGAGCTCTCCGGCGGCCAGCGGCAGCGCGTGGCCGTGGGCCGCGCGATCGCCCGCGAGCCCGCGGTCTTCCTCATGGACGAGCCGCTCTCCAACCTTGATGCCGCGCTCCGGATCGAGACCCGCGCCCAGCTCCAGAAGCTCCACCAGCGGATCCGTCGCACCACCGTGTACGTCACGCACGATCAGGTCGAGGCGATGACCATGGGCGACCGCATCGCGGTCATGCGCGATGGCCTGCTCCAGCAGATCGACACCCCAACGAATCTCCACGCCAAGCCGGCCAACCTCTTCGTCGCCGGGTTCATCGGCTCCCCGGCGATGAACTTCTTCCCCGCCGAGGTGAAGGGGACCACGCAGGCGCCGATCGTCGACGCCGGCTTCTTCCAGACGCCCCTCGATCCGCGCGCCGGCCTGAGCGTCGGGCGCCCGGTCATCGTGGGCATCCGGCCCGAGGACATCGACGCCGGCGACGCCGGGCGCGAGGACCACATCCCGGTCGATGCCCGGGTAGAGGTGGTCGAGTTCCTCGGGAACGAATACCAGCTCCACCTGTCGTCCGGTGGGCATACCTACGTCGGCCGCGTGGACACGCGGGTGCACACCCAGCCCGGCGCCAGCCTCCGGCTCGGCTTCAACAAGCGGAAGATCCACATCTTCGACAAAGAGACCGAACAGGCCGTCGCATGACGTTGCGGGGCCGGATCGCCGACTTCCCGATCGAGACCATCCTCCAGCTCCTCGCGTCCACCGGCAAGACCGGTCAGCTCGAGGTCCGCGGGGAAGGGCAATCCGGCTCGCTCGGGCTCGACGGCGGTCGCCTGGTCGCCGCGGCGACCGGTGACGACGTCGGCGAGGCCGCGCTGGGTGCGGTGTTCACCGTCGAAGACGGTGATTTCGAATTCATCCCCTGGAAGGAGGCCCCGGCCGCGAATCTCTCCGGGGATCTCGATCAGCTCCTCGACCGCGCCGTCGTCGAGCGGAACAGGATCGTCGCGATCCGCGAGATCGTGCCGAGCGACGAGCTGCGCTTCCGGCTCTCCGAGCGCGCGGCCGAGCGCGGCGAGGTCACCCTGTCCGCCGACCAGTGGCGGGCGCTGCTCGCGGTGAACGGCGAGCGGGACGTCCGGGGCATCGCCGCGCACCTCACGGTCGGACACCTGGTCGCGCTCGATACGCTGTCCGGGCTGGTGACCGCGGGGTTCATCGACATCGTCGAGCCGCCGCCCGCGCCGATCCCGGCCGCGACCCGCGAGCCTCCCGCGCCGCCGGCCGAGCCATGGTCCGCACCCCCGATCGCCGAGGCGCCCTGGTCCGCACCCGCCGCGCCGGCCGCGCTGTCCTGGCCCGAGCCTCCCAGGCCATCCTGGTCCGCGCCGCCGGCCGAGCCGTCGTGGTCCACGCCCGCAGCACCGGTGGCCGAGCCCTCCTGGTCCGTGGCGCCGACCGAGCCGGAGCCGTTCCGATCGGCGACCCCGGTCGAGACCGCGAACGAATGGGAGGCGGCGTCACCCGAGGCGATCGCGCCGGAGCGGCCGCTCACCCAGACGCCGTTCGACACCGCACCGGAAGAGGCGCCCGAGAACGACGCCCGGCTGGCGGCCCTCGCCGGGGTGTTCGATGCCCCGGCGGCCCCGGCGCCCCCGGCGCCGGTGGCGCAGGCCGAGGTGGTCGAGGAATTGAGCCGTGGCGCCACACCCGCGACCGGTCCCCAGCCGGCGCCATCCGCGCTCGGGGAATCGGCGACCCCCGCGGCCGAGCCGCAGCCGGAAGAGAAGCAGCCGGAAGAGAAGAAGCGGGGCCTGTTCAGCTTCCTCAAGCGCGACGAGCCCGCGTCCGGTCCGGTGGCGAGGACGATCCCCGTCCACAGCGGGTCGCGCCGCGCCGGCCAGCTCGCCGCGTTCGCGAACGCCCTCCTCACCGAGTACAACAGCGGCCAGTACGGGAAGGGGCAGGTCGACGATCGCATCGCGAACCTGCTCCTGCGGGTGGACGAGCAGGCCGATCCGATCGACCGGCCGCTGCCCATCGTCCACGACCGCATCGACGTTCCGGCCCTCGAGCGCGAGAACGTCGCCGAGCCGCAGGCCGTCCCGTACCTCGCGCTGCTGGTGACCCAGGTCTACGAGGACGCCGAGCGTGCCTTTGGCCGGGACAAGGCGAAGCGTGGCTACCGCGCGGCGCAACAGCAGGTCTTCGGTCCCGACGCCAGCGCGCTCGCGGCGCCCGACGTCGCCGGACGGCTGCCGAAGCTCTAGACGCTGGCCACGCTCTCCCTCGGGTTCGACCTCGGCGGCACGAACATCAGGACCGCGGTCGCGACCGCCGGCCTCCGTGGCGTCGACTTCGTCGGACGAGACGAGCGACGGACGCCGCAGAGCGGAGCCGACGACGTCATCGCGGCGATGGCCGACAGCGGGCGCGCGGCCCTCGCCGCGGCCGGCGCGTCCGCCGTGGACCTCGAGGCGGTCGGTTGCTCGGCGCCCGGCCCGCTCGATCACCGGACCGGCATCGTGCACACCACCCAGAACATCGCCGGCTTCCAGGGGGTCCGCCTCGCCGAGCGGCTTGCCGCGGCGCTCGGTGTGCCCGCCGTGGCGCTCGACCGGGACACGGTCATGGCCGCGATCGGGGAGGCCCTCGCCGGCGCGGCGCAGGGCGAGCGCGACTGGATCTACGTCACCGTCTCGACCGGTCTCGGCGGGGCGATCGTCGCCGGCGGGCGGATGGTCCGCGGGATCACGAACACCGCGGGGGAGATCGGCCATTTCCCGGTCGGCCTCGACGGACCGCCCTGCCGGTGCGGGTCGACCGGGTGCGCCGAGGCGTACGCCGCCGGCCGCAATCTCGCCGAGGCCTACGGCGTGGAGGACGCCGCGCTCGTGTACGCCCGCGCGCGGGCGGGGGAGGAGCGCGCCGCAGGCCTGGTCCGGCGGGCCGAGGCGGCGCTCGGGAACCTCGCGGTCGGCCTGGTGAACGTCCTGAATCCGTCGCTCATCGTCGTCGGGGGATCCGTCGCCGAGCACGAGCCCGGGCACGTGCTCGACCCGATGCGCGCGGCCATCGCCGCCCGGGCGTTCGCCGTCCCGGCCGGTGCGGTGCGGATCGTGCCGGCCGCGCTCGGCGCCGACGTGGGACTGGTCGGCGCGATCCTCGCGGCGCGGCAGCGGGCGGCCGGCGGCGGGGAGTGGTTCCTCTAACCTATCCCTCGCACCCCGCGCAGGCTCGTCCAAAGGAGATCGCCAGATGACCCGTGTCGCCATCAACGGCTTCGGCCGGATCGGCCGCCAGTGCCTGAAGGCGCTCCTCGAGCGCCATCCCGACGTCGAGATCGTGGCGGTGAACGACCTCGCCGATCCCAAGATGAACGCCCACCTGTTCACGTACGACTCGAACTACGGTCGCTTCGACGGAGACGTCTCCGCCACCGCCGATGCGCTCCTCGTCACCCCGGCCGGAGGCGGCGCCGAGCGGACGATCCGGGTCCTCCAGGAGCGCGACCCGGCGAAGCTCCCGTGGAAGGCGCTCGACATCGACATCGTCATCGAATCCACCGGCCTCTTCACCGACGCGACGAAGGCGCGGGCCCACGTCGAGGCCGGCGCGAAGAAGGTCATCATCTCCGCCCCGGCGAAGAACGAGGACAAGACCATCGTCCTCGGGGTGAATGAGGAGCAGTACGACGACGCCGCGCACACCGTCATCAGCAACGCCTCCTGCACCACGAACGGGCTCGCCCCGGTCGCGAAGGTGCTGAACGACGAGTTCGGCATCGAGAAGGGCTTTCTCACCACGATCCACTCGTACACCAACTCGCAGCGCCTGCTCGACGTCGTCGCCGGCGATCCCCGCGATGCGCGCGCGGCGGCGGAGAACATCGTTCCCTCGGCCACCGGCGCGGCCCGTGCCGTCGCCCTGGTCATTCCCGAGCTGCGGGGGAAGTTCACCGGCATGGCCTTCCGGGTGCCCACGCCGACGGTGTCGGTGGTCGACTTCACCGCGCTCCTGGGCCGCGAGGTCACGAAGGACGAGGTGAACGGGGCCTTCAAGAAAGCGTCGGAAGGCGACCTCAAGGGGATCATGGCCTACACCGACCTGCCCCTCGTCTCGCTCGATCTCAAGGGCGACGAGCACTCGACGATCGTGAGCGGCATGGACACGATCGTCCTTGGGAACATGGTGAAGATCGTGAGCTGGTACGACAACGAGTGGGGGTACGCCTGCCGGCTCGCGGACATCACCGCCTTCGTCGGCTCCAAGCTGAGGAAGCCCGCCGCCGCGACCGCCTGACCGGGTGCCCAAGCGGACGATCGCCGCCCTCGATCCGGCCGGAAGGCGCGTGCTGCTGCGCGCGGACCTCAATGTCCCGCTCGCGCAGGGCCGGGTGGCCGATGACAGCCGCATCCGCGCCACCCTTCCCACGATCCGCGCGCTGCTCGAGGGCGGCGCGATGGTCGGGATCTGCTCGCATCTCGGCCGCCCGAAGGGACGCGATGACGCGCTCACCCTCTCGCCGGTCGCCGAGCGCCTCTCCGAGCTCCTCGGGCATCGCGTCTCGCTCGCGGCCGACTGCGTGGGCAGCGAGGTCGCCGAGGAGGTCCGGGCCACACCGTTCGGTCAGGCCCTCCTGCTCGAGAACGTGCGCTTCCATCCCGGGGAGGAGCGCAACGACCCGGCCTTCGCCCGGGCGCTCGCCGCGCCGTTCGACGCGTACGTGAATGACGCGTTCGGCGCGGCGCACCGCGCGCACGCCTCGACCGAGGGTGTMGCGCACCTCCTGCCCGCGTACGCCGGGCTGCTCCTCGCCACCGAGGTCCGGGTCCTCGAAGGCCTCCTCGCGGCGCCCGAGCGGCCGTTCCTCGCGATCATCGGCGGCGCGAAGGTGAGCTCGAAGATCGAGGTCCTCCGCGCGCTCGTCGCGAAGGCCGACGTCCTCGCGATCGGGGGCGGGATGGCGAACACCTTCCTCGCCGCCACCGGCACCGACATCAAGCGCTCGCTCTCCGAGCCGGACAAGGAGGACGAGGCCCGCGCGATCCTCGCCGCGGCACGGGGGCGCGGGGTCGAGGTCCTCCTGCCCAGCGATATGGCCTGGTCCGAGGATCGGATCCTCGACATCGGGCCACAGACGCTCGCGCGCTACACCGCCGCCGTCGCCGGGGCCCGCACGGTGTTCTGGAACGGCCCGCTCGGCCTCTTCGAGCAGCCGAACTTCGCGCAGGGCACCCACGGGATCGCGCGGGCCCTCGCATCGAGCGACGCCACGACGATCGTCGGCGGCGGGGAGTCGGTCCAGGCCGTCGAGGGGCTCGGCCTCGCCGGAGCGATGACCCACGTCTCCACCGGCGGCGGCGCGGCGCTCGAGCTCATCGAGGGCAAGGCCCTTCCCGGGGTCGCGGCGATCCCCGATGCCTCGCCGGACCCCGGCGCGACGGAGGGGCGTTAGTGGAATCGACGATCGAGATGATCCGGGCGCGCGAGATCCTCGACTCGCGGGGCGATCCGACGGTGGCGGTCGATGTGTTCCTCGCGGCCGGCGTCGTCGGGACGGCGATGGTGCCATCCGGCGCGTCGACCGGCGCCCACGAGGCGGTGGAGCTGCGCGATGGCGACCGGAAGCGCTACCGGGGCAGGGGCGTCCTCCGGGCCGTGGAGAACGTCGACGACCTGATCGCGCCGGAGCTCATCGGCGAGCAGGCCTCCGATCAGTCGGCGATCGACCGGATCCTCCGCGAGCTGGACGGGACCCCGAACAAGTCCCGACTCGGCGCGAACGCGATGCTCGGCGTCTCGCTCGCCTGCGCCCGCGCCGCCGCGGCCGAGGTGGGTCAGCCGCTCTACCGCTACCTCGGGGGGCCGCTCGCGCGCACGCTTCCGGTCCCGATGATGAACGTCCTGAACGGCGGCAGGCACGCGACCGATTCGGCGGACATGCAGGAGTACATGATCGTGCCGCTCGGAGCGGCCTCGTTCACCGAGGCGGTGCGGGCCGGCGCCGAGGTGTTCCACGCCCTCCGGGCGCTGCTTCACGCGAAGGGCATGGGGACCGGCGTCGGCGACGAGGGTGGGTTCGCGCCCTCCGGCCTCACCGACAACGCGCAGCCGATCGAGCTCATCCTCGAGGCGATCGAGCGGGCCGGCTACCGGCCGGGCAGGGATGTCGCGATCGCGCTCGATCCGGCCTCGACCGAGCTGTTCTCCGACGGCCGGTACCGGCTGGCGCGCGAGGACGTCACCCTCGATGCCGCCGGCCTGATCGCCCGTTACGCCGAGTGGCGGGCGAAGTACCCGATCGTGTCGATCGAGGACGGCCTGGCGGAAGACGACTGGGATGGCTGGAAAGCGCTCACCGCGACGCTTGGCGACAGCGTCCAGCTGGTCGGCGACGACCTGTTCGTCACGAACGTCGAGCGGATCCGGCGCGGCGTCGCCGAGGGCTGCGCGAACGCGGTGCTCATCAAGCTCAACCAGATCGGCACGCTCTCGGAGACGATCGAGGCGGTCGAGCTCGCGCACCGGTCCGGTTACGCCGCGGTCATCTCCCACCGCTCCGGCGAGACCGAGGACACCACCATCGCCGACCTCTGCGTCGCGTTGAACACCGGGCAGATCAAGACCGGGTCGCTCTCACGGAGCGAGCGCGTGGCGAAGTACAACCGGCTCATGGAGATCGAGCTGGAGCTGGGGGACGCCGCGCGCTATCCGGGGAAGGACACCTACCCGCGCTTCGCGCGGGTCACCTGATCGGTTAGGCCGAGGCCTGCTTCGCCGCGGCCTTCGCCAGGCGGCTCTTGCGGCGCGCGGCGTTGTTCGGGTGGATCGCCCCGCGCTTGGCCGCCCGGTCCAGGGCGCTCGCGGCCTGGGCGATCTGGTCCTTGCTGTCGGCGGTGCCGGCGCCGATCGCCTCACGGGCGCTCCGGACCGCGGTGCGCGCGGCGGAGCGGCCGAGGGTCTTCACCGCGGCACGACGCGGGGCCTGACGGATGCGCTTGAGCGCGGAACGCTTCTTCGTTGCCATCGGCATCAGTGTATCGGGTCCGATAGTTTGGCGCCATGCGGATGAGCGTGGGCCGGGCGTCGGCGTTCATGATCGCCACGCTCATCGCCAGCCGGATCCTCGGCTGGCTGCGGCTGTCGGTGATCGGCGCCCGCTACGGCCAGACCGCCGAGCTCGACGCCTTCCTCGCGGCGTTCCGGATCCCGGACACGCTGTTCAATCTCCTCGTCGCCGGCGCCCTGGCGAGCGCGTTCATCCCGGTCTTCGCCGGCTATCTCGCCAAGGAGCGCGAGGACGAGGCCTGGCGGGTCGCCTCGAGCGTGCTGAACGCGATCGTCGTGCTGCTCGTGGTGGTCTCCGCGGTCATGTGGTTCGCCGCCCCCTGGGTCATGCCGGTCCTCGCCCCATTCACCGATCCGCGGCAGGCGGCGCTCACGCTCGAGCTCACCCGGATCATGCTGCTCAGCCCGATCTTCATGGGCCTCTCCGCGCTGTTCACCGGGATCCTCAACTCCTACCGCCAGTTCCTCTCCGGCGCGACCGCGCCGCTGGTCTACAACTTCGTGATCATCCTGTTCGCGGTCTTCCTCACCCCGTTCCTCGGGATCAGCGCGCTCGCCTGGGGCACCGTTGCCGGCGCGCTCATGATGTGGCTCGTCCAGGTCCCCGAGCTCACGTTCCGCCGCACCCGGTACAAGGTCACGCTCGATCTCTTCCACCCCGGCGTCCAGGAGATCGCGCGGCTCACTCTCCCGCGCACCCTCGCGCTCGGCGCGGTGCAGCTGGTCTTCATCGTCGACACGATCATTGCCGCGCGCCTGCCGCAGGGCTCGCTCACCGCGCTGAACTACGCGTTCCAGCTCATGCAGCTGCCGCTCGGCGTCTTTTCGATCGCGATCTCGGCCGCGGTGTTCCCGACGCTCTCGCACTACGCCTCGCTCGGTCAACAGGCCCGGATGCGCGACACGCTCCAGCAGGGGATCCGCTGGATCCTGTTCCTCACCCTCCCGACCGTGGTGATGATGATCGTGCTCCGGCGACCGATCGTGAATCTCCTGTTCCAGTACGGACAGTTCGGCGCCCGGGCCCGTGAGGCGACCCAGGAGGCGTTCCTCTTCTACTCGTTCGGCCTCGCCGGTCACGCGCTCATCCAGATCCTCGCCCGCGCCTACTACGCCTCGCGCGACACGAAGACACCGCTCGCCCTCACCCTCATCTCGATCGGAACGAACATCACGCTGTCGGTGCTGTTCGCGCCGCTCTACGGGATCAACGGCCTGGCCATCGCGAATTCGATCGCGACCCTGGCCGAGGCCGCGCTGTTCGTGGCACTGCTCGCCCCCCGCGCGCGGCTCCGGCTGGTGGGGCTCGGGATGTCGTCGGTGAAGGTGATCGCGACGAGCTTCCTCATGGGCATCGCGATGTTCCTGTTCATCCGGGTGACCAACCTCACGGTGGACCTGGATCAGACGAAGGCCGGCCTGTTCCTCCAGACCACGGTGGCCATGGCGGTGGGGGGCGCGGTGTATCTCGCGGTATCGTCGCTCCTGCGCGTCCGCGAGCTCGGCGAGATCACCGCCGTGGTGCGCGCGCGCCTGGGCCGGGAGCGCGCCGCTCCATAGCCCCGTAGGCTCAGCGCATGTCGCTGCCCCAATCCCGCGTCCGCAACTTCTGCGTCATCGCCCATGTCGACCACGGGAAGACGACGCTCTCGGACCGGCTGCTCGAGCTCACCGGCACGGTGAGCAAGCGGGAGATGCGGGATCAGCTGCTCGACTCGATGGACCTCGAGCGCGAGAAGGGCATCACGATCAAGGCCCGCGCGGTCCGGATGGACTGGACCGGCCGCGACGGCCAGGACTACGAGCTGAACCTCATCGACACGCCCGGTCACGTCGACTTCAACTACGAGGTGAGCCGCTCGCTCGCGGCCTGTGAGGGGGCGCTGCTCCTGGTGGACGCGTCGCAGGGGATCGAGGCCCAGACCCTGGCGAACGCGTATCTGGCGGTCGAGCAGGGGCTGGTCGTGATCCCGGTGATCAACAAGATCGATCTCCCGAGCATCGATCTCGACCTCGTCCGCGAGGACCTTCACACCACGCTCGGCTTCAAGGACGAGGAGATCCTCCTCGCGTCGGGGAAGACCGGCATCGGGGTGGCCGAGCTGCTGCACGCGGTCGTCGAGCGCGTGCCCGCGCCGGTCGGCGATCCGGATGGGCGCCTGCGGGCGCTCATCTTCGACTCGCACTACGACGCCTACAAGGGCGTGGTCGCGCACGTCCGGATCTCCGACGGCTCGATCACGGCCGACGACCGGATCTACCTCATGGCCACCCAGAAGGAGAGCGACCTGCTCGAGCTCGGGATCTTCGCGCCCGATGCGATCCCGCGCGCCCAGCTCCTGGCCGGGGAGGTCGGCTACGTCGCGACCGGCCTGAAGGCGGTCGCGGACTGCCGCGTCGGCGATACCCTCACCCTCGCGTCCGCACCGGCGACCGAGCCGCTCGCCGGGTACCGCCCGGCCAAGCCGATGGTCTTCGCCGGCTTCTACCCGACGAGCTCCGAGGACTACCCGGCGCTCCGCGACGCGCTCGAGAAGCTCCGGTTGAACGATGCCTCGCTCATCTACGAGCCGGAGAACTCGCAGGCCCTCGGCTTCGGGTTCCGGGGGGGATTCCTCGGCCTGCTCCACCTCGAGATCGTCCAGGAGCGCCTCGAGCGCGAGTACGACGTGGACCTCATCGCGACCTCGCCGTCGGTCGAGTACCGCGTCATCACCCAGGGCGGCGAGGAGATCGCGGTCGACAACCCGGCGCTCCTGCCCGACCCGAGCACGACCCGCGAGGTCCGCGAGCCGTGGATGAAGGTCACGATCATCGTGCCGAAGCACTACGTCGGCCCGATCATGGATCTGGCGCAGAGCAAGCGCGGCATCCTCATGGACATGAGCTACGTCGATCCGGTCCGGGCGATGCTCACCTACGACATGCCGCTCGGGGAGGTCATCGTCGACTTCTACGACCAGCTGAAGAGCCGCTCGCAGGGCTACGCCTCGCTCGACTATGAGCTCCGCGAGTACCGTGCCGCGGACCTCGTCCGGCTCGACGTGCTCATCGCCGGCACGGTCGTCGACGCGCTCTCGATCATCGTCCATCGCGATCGCGCCGCGGGCACCGGCCGGGTGCTCTGCGCGAAGCTCCGCGAGCTCATCCCGCGGCAGATGTTCGACGTCGCGATCCAGGCCGCGATCGGCGGGAAGGTCATCGCCCGCGAGACGGTGAAGGCCTCGCGCAAGGACGTCCTGGCGAAGTGCTACGGGGGCGATATCACCCGCAAGAAGAAGCTCCTCGAGAAGCAGAAGAAGGGGAAGAAGCGGATGAAGATGGTCGGCGCGGTCGAGATCCCGCAGGAGGCGTTCCTCGCGGTGCTGCGGATCAAGGACGACTGACCGTGCTCCGTCCGTATCGGGTCGCCTACGAGCACCCGACCCAGCCCGAGGCCGCGGCGTTCCTCCGGGCCCTCGCCGACGGCGATCTCGAGGCGGCCTGGATCCGCCTCTCGCGCGAGTCGCGCGGGCTGCTCGAAGGCCGGTACGCCGCCCGGGCGAGCATCCCGCTCCATCACGCCGCGTCGGTCGGCGCCGAGACCGGCGACGCCCGGATCGACGCGGTCGTCGGACCGCTCCGTGACGCCGCGCTCGCCGTCGCCGGAGGCGCGGCCCCCCTGCTCGCCCTCGGCGTGTCCGCGGCGCGCCTGGTCGATCGCGCGACCGCGTTCGTGCTGCTCCTGCCGGACGTGGTCGAGGAGCACATCGTGCGCGAGGACGAATGGCGCCCGGCGTATCTCCTCGCCTTCGTCCATGAGTCGCGCGAATGGCTCGTCGACCTCGGCCGCACCGCGGAGCTCTCCGCGGACGCCGGGCTGCCGGACCCGCTCGGGGCGTTGCGATGACCGCGGTGAACGGGACCGCCCCGATCGGTGAGGCCGCGCCCAGCGGTGAGGCCGCGCCCAGCGGTGAGGCCGCGCCGATCTCGCTCTACGTCCATATCCCGTTCTGCGCGGCCCGCTGCCCGTACTGCGACTTCGCGACCGCCCCCGCGCGGAGCGCGCTGCGCGGCCGCTATGTCGCGGCGCTCGCGGCCGAGCTGCGCCGCGAGGGCGCCGCGCTCGGGCGGCCGCGGGTGCGCACGATCTTCTTCGGCGGCGGCACCCCGAGCCTGCTCGAGCCGGAGGAGATCGCGGCGCTGGGGGACGCGATCGGCGCGTCGTTCGACGTCGCCGCGGAGGAGATCACCGTCGAGGCGAACCCGGCGACGCTCGACCGCGCGCGCCTGGAGGCCTGGTGCCGGGTCGGACTGACGCGCCTGTCGCTCGGCGCGCAGACGTTCTCCGACGCCGGGCTCCGCGCGCTCGGCCGGACCCATCAGGCGTCCGACGTCGGGCCGGCGGTCGCGGCCGCGCGCTCGGCCGGCCTGGATGTGAGCCTCGATCTCATCTTCGGCTGGCCGGGACAGGCGGCGGCGGATCTCTTGGCCGACCTGGATGCCGCGATCGCCCTGGGCGTCGATCACCTCTCGGCCTATCCGCTCGAGCTCGAGCAGGAGCCGGAGGACGCGGTCGCGAACTGGCCGGGCGGCTGGTCCGGGCTCGCGCGCTGGCGCCGCGATGCGGCCGCCGCCCAGCCGGGTGAGGACGCCGTCGCCGACCTCTACGCGCTGGCCGGGTCGCGCCTCGCCGCGGCCGGCTTCCGGCACTACGAGATCGCGAACTGGGCCCGGCCGGGGAGGGAATGCCGGCACAACCTCGCCTATTGGCGGAACGCCGAGTGGCTCGGGATCGGCGCCGGCGCGCATTCGCACCTGGGGGGCCTCCGCTCGCATCAGCCCGCCGCGCTCACCGCGTATCTCGACCGGATCGACCAAGGCCTCGGCCGGATCGCGGACGACGGCGCCGACCCCGCGACCGACACCGCGATCCTGGCGCTCCGCCTGGACGACGGCCTCGATCTGGCCGCCTACGCCGACCGCTTCGGCCCGGGTGCCCGCGATCGCGTCGCCGGGGTCCTGCATTCGCTCGACCGGACCGGCCTGGTCGCCTGGGACGGCGAGCGCGTCGCGCTCACCCCGCGCGGGCGCCTTGTCGCGAACGAGGTGTTCGTCCGGCTCTTACCGGATTAGGCGCTCGTCCGGCTCTGGCCGCCCTGGGCCACCATATTGTGGGTGTGTGTGTGTGTG
>JRHI01000511.1_pt1 | contig 41348 bp, 42 predicted proteins | sample 215371 | NCBI WGS metagenome assembly JRHI01 (sample SAMN02929681, study PRJNA255918) | sediment metagenome | biome: cave system; feature: Ice Cave; material: Sediment; isolation source: sediment from deep within a dark volcanic ice cave with no known source of... ... | reverse complement strand
GATCGCCAACGAAGTTCCACGACGATCCGGACATCCTCCGGGAGTCAGAATGGGCATGTAGAGACGTATCCGGAATCGTCTCCTTATCGGCTTGAATATTGCCGTCCTTGTCTGGCATGAGGCCTCCCTCGTGCCGCGCAGAGCTAGAAGGTTTTCGCGCGGCTGCACTGACCGTACTAGACCGGAGTCAGGCATCAGCCAGTCGCGCCCAGGACGTCAGATGCATTACACGATGACGCACCAACGCGAGGCTTCACCGGATCGACCGGGAAGCCTTAATGCGGGCTGGCTACGGTGAGGCGGGACGTTGGTCCTTCGGCGCGTACCGGTGGTGCAACGACAGCGGGTTGCCGTCGGGGTCCAGGCAGATCGCCTGCCAGCACACGCCCGAGTCAAAGGTGTCGCTCACGAAGCGCACGCCCTTGGCCTCAAGCCGCTCCCGTGCGACGGCCACGTCGCTGACCTGCAGCGCAATCGGCATCGCGTTGCGCGAAAACGTGGCGCCGAAGTGTTCGGTGCTCATGATCGCCAGCGTGAGGTTGCCGGCCTGGTACTCGGCTCCGGGTCGGCTCCCGTAGCGCTTGACGAACGGCAAGCCGAGGGTATCGCCATAGAAGGCGGTCATCGCGTCGAAGTCCTGCGCCGGGATGCAGACGAAGTCCACACCGGTGATGAGGGGTGTCGTATCGGTCATGGTGACTTAGACCCCAGCCAGCCCGCCGACTCATCGGTCGACGGCGAGGGGCACAGGAGATTCAACCATCAGCCCGTCCTCGAACCCGCGTGGGGCACGACATCGAACTCGCGACGACAATCAACGATCGAGAGCCGTCAGCTCGCGCACCCGCTCTGCGGCGGCACCCGTTTGCCGCTGGCACACCGCATGACGTGTTCCCGATCGAGACCGACTCCTTGATCCAGGCGATTCCTGGGGCGCTCGTCAGGAGCGTCAGCTGACCTCGGCTGTTCTACGGTCGGTGCGTTGTCGGAGCCCTAGCTTCACCGGCGCGCCTCACCAAGTCGCCGAGAATCTCCGCTTGACGTGGCGCTTCTGCTCGATCTCGTCGAGCAGGGCCACGGCAAAGTCCTCCATCGAGAGTTTGAGCGCCCGTTCTCTCCAGCGAGTAGCTGGTCAGCCTGTGTCCGGTGGCGCCGGGTCCGCTCGCCCGGCGCCAGCATCGTGCCCGGGGATACGTACGTCCCGGGTGGTGTTTGATGGCGCGACCGACGCCGCCTACGCGGGTCCCTGGGCGTACATCAGCGACCCGGGCGTGGTGAGCGTCTCGCCGGTCTCGAGCAGCGTCTTCAACCCCGACAGGATCATCGGCCAGCCGCCGTAAAGCTGACCGCTGGCGCTCTCGGGCAGCTGGTCGTGCGTCACGGTCAAGCGGCAGGAGTCGGCGACGGGCTCGATCTCCCACGTGACGCGGGAGGTGCCCTCGCGCTTGACGTCCTCGCCCCATAGTGCGGTGAAACTCTGGACCAGCCTATGCGGAGGCTCGACCTCAAGGTTCTCGCCCTCGATGAGGCTGCCGGATGCGTTTGCGTGCACTGCCTCGTACCGGGAGCCGGGGGTCCAGTCGGACTTGACGCCCAGGCCAAAGTTGTACTTCTGGCGCATCTCGCTGCTGGTGATCGCTGCCCACAGCCGCTCTGGGGTCGTCTTGATGTAGATCTCGAAGACCTTCTCCATGCCGTTGTCCTCCATGTCTTGTTTGATGTCGCTGAGCGTCGCCACCCAGGGTTCGGCGTACTTGCTGACCCACCGGTCGTGAACCAGGCGAATCGGGACCGGGTTCAGGAAATGGAGCTTCTCCCGACCTCGTCGTTTGGTCACGACCAGCCCCGCAGCCTCCAGCACCTTCAGGTGCTTCATCACCCCGAACCGCGTCATCGCCGGCCGATGCTCCAGCGCGCTCAGGGTTTGGCCGTCCCGCTTGAACAGTTCATCCAGCAAGCCTCTGCGAGTCGGATCGGCGAGCGCCTTGAACACCGGGTCCACGCGCCAATGATACGTGACTATTTGGTCACCTGTCAAACCGACTTGGCTGGGCGCTTTGCGGCCGGAGCGTGCCGCCGCCGGGTCGACCAGGTCGTCATCGTCGCCTTCTCTCCGCGAGGTTGACCGATCGCCGTCTGCGGGCACGGATCCCGTAATGTGGCGGCGTGTCGACACCACGCCTTTGGTCCTGGAGTCTCTCGCCGTTCTCAGCCAAAGCTCGCATCGCCTTCGCCGAGAAGGGCGTCGCGATCGAGCTGTTGGAGATCGACCCGCGCCATCGCCCGGACCGGCTTCGAGAGCTGAACCCCACCAATCGCGTGCCCGTGCTCGAAGTCGGGAGCATCGCCATCCGCGAGTCCACAGCGATCTGTGAGTGGCTCGAGGACACGCATCCTACGCCGGCCTTGTGGCCGTCAGATCCTGCCGCCAGAGGGAAGGCGCGTGGACTTCTGCGGTGGGTGGACGATGAGCTCACCACCAACTTCTTCTTGTCGATGCGCAAGGAGGCCTTTGGTCTCGATTCGACCGATCATCCGGACATCGTCGCGGCCCTCCGGGAACGTCTGGTCAGACGCTGGGTAGTGGCCGAGGGACTGCTGTCCGGGACCGATGGGCCGTGGCTCGCCGGCGGCGACGAGCCGTCGCTGGCCGATCTGGCGGCGATTCCACTCGCCGTTCGCCTGCCGGTCTGGAAGCCGGAGCTCGCTCCGGCGGCCGATCAGTTCCCCGGAACCGACGCGTGGTTACAAACGTTGCGAGATCGGCCCACGGCCGCCGAGGTCGAGCGTCGCGGCGCGCCGGTTCCCGTTCCGGGCTCGCCCATCTCGACCTAGTGCTGCACTAGCGCTCTTCGTGCGGGGCGAGGCTCCGGTCCGCTGTGGAGTCCATACATCCGGCCGGAACGTCACCTGACTTAAAGCTGTTGACCGGTCAACGATGCCTCGCCGTCGGGGCTCCTGCGCGCTGCACCCCCAAAACCACGAGCCCGGCGATCAGTCCCCAGAACGGAGCGTTGAGACCGAGCGCCGTGACGCCGGAGGCGGTGGTCGCGAATGTGACCAGCGCGGCATCGCGGTAACCGAGATCGGCGGTGGCGGCGCTGAGAGCCGCGCCCAGCGCGCTCAGCAGTGCCAGCCCGGCCACCGCCTCGATCAGCAGCGGCGGCGAGCTGGCGATGAACGCCGTGGCGAGACCCGCCGCAGGCCCGAGCACGAGATATGTCGCACCGCCCGCCGCGCCGGCGATCCAGCGCCGCTCGGGCCGCGGGCCGGCGTCGGGGCCGGCCATCAGCGCCGCGGTGATTGCGGCGAGGTTGATGCCGTGCCCGCCGAGGGGGGCGATGACGGTCGAGACGGCGCCGGTGCTGGTGAGAATCGGGCGCAGGCGAGGGCGGTAGCCGTGGAGCAATAGGACGCTGGTCCCGGCGAGATTCTGTGAGGCCATCGTCACGAGAAACAGCGGCAGGCCGAGACTGACGACGGTGCGGAGCTCGAAGTGGGGAAGGGTTGCGGTGAGAGACGGAGCTGCGTTGGTGAATGCGCCACCGCCGAGGCGCCCGTCGACAGTGAGTGCAACACCCGCCGCCAGCAGCGCACCCAGGACTGCGAGGCGGCGGGCGACTCGCAGCAGCAACAGCCACGTGAGGATCACGGGCGCGGCGAGACCGGGCAGTGTCACCGCCGCGCGGGCGGTGGAGATGCAGATCGGGAGCAGCACGCCGGCCAGCAGCGCGCTGGCGAGTGGAGCGGGAATCGCGACGATTGCTCGTTCGAAGGAACGCGACAGGCCGGCCGCCACGACCAGCAGACCGGAGACGACGAACGCCCCCAGCGCCGCCGCGTAGCCGCCGTGAACCGCGCCGGCGCCGATCAGCAGCGCGGCGCCGGGCGTCGACCAGGCAATGCTCACCGGCATCCGCGTGCGCCAGCACAACACGATCCCCGTCACACCCATGGCGACGCTCAGCACCAGCAGGCCAGAGGACGCTTGGAGGTGACTGGCTCCCACCGCGCGCAAGCCCGCCAGCACGACGGCGAACGAGCCGGCGAAGCCGACGAGCGCTGCGGCCACGCCGGCGAGCACCGGCTGGGCATCCTCGCGCCTCATCCTCCGGCCGGGGTAAAGATCCAGTTCACGGCCCGCGCGGCCCGCACCGCCACATATCGGTGCTCGTCATCGGCGCGGAACCGGGCGGCGTCCCCCGGGCGCAAGTCGACCTCGTGGTCGACCGGCCCCACACGCAGCCGTCCGGTCAGACAGATCACCAACTCCTCGGTCCCGGACAAATGGCCGGCGCTGCGCTGCTCGGTTCCGGTCGGCAGTTCGAGTTCGTAGATCTCGGCGTGTTGGTGGCTGGGCTGCGCGTGCACGAGCCACGCTCTCATCCCCGAGTCGGCGTGCAGCTCGGGTCCCGAGCGGGCCCGGATCACGCTCGCCCGCGGCGCTTCGTCGGCCAGCAGCGCCGACAGCGGCAGCCCGAGCGCGCGCGCGATGCGAAACAGGGTCTCGACCGACGGATTGCCGTGGCCGTTCTCGATCCGGCTAAGGATCGTCTTCGACAGCCCCGAAGCGTGGGCGAGCTCGCCTAGCGTCATTCCAGCGAGGTGGCGCCGCTCGCGCACGACGGCTGCGATTCGCTGATTGAGCGACACCAGCTGGTCCATTGCGTCTGCGGGAGCCCTCACGCCCGCGCACTATAGTGCGCAAACTGATAACTTCACTGCATGGGCGACCCAGCTCCCGGCGGTTCGGGCCGGGGCCGCTGGACTCGTCCTAGTGCGACGACTTGGTTCAGGACGCGCTGTCGGCCATCGCACACCTGCGCGGCGCGCGCTCGTCGCCGTGCTGCTCACCCAATCGTCGAGCAAGCGGCGCGAGCCGCCAGCGACCGCCTCGGCTTTGCTTCCTGCGACCCCACAGCGGGGCGGAGGTATCAGAGCACTCGCGTGCTCCCAGACTTCGGTGCCGCAGATCGACTGCGGACAAGCAGAACGACCATTGCCGCGAGCAGCGCGGGGGCGAGGGTGAGGCTCGGTATCACGTCACCGTGACCGATTCCGGAAGCTCCGATCGCCACCACCATGGTCACGGCCAGGATCAGCGACACCGGGGCGACGAGCAGCCGCATGGTCAAGAGGACGCCGCCGGCTGTCTCGAGGATCCCCGCGAGGATTTCGAATGCAGCGGGCCACGGCAGTCCAAACGCGCGGAAGGCATTGAGTTCCCAGTGATGAAAAACGAACTTGACCAGGCCGGCGAAAATGAAGATGACGCCGGCGATGATCGCGGTGCGGGTCGCGATCAGATCCCGCCGAACGGCCGCATCTGGCCCGGTGACGGCGAGCTGCACCACCCGTGCGGCACTCACGGCGCGACTCGCTGAATTCCGGCCGCGCTCACCAGGACAGCTTGACAGCGCCGGGGGAGGGAGGGGCCGGTCATGACTTCAGGGGCGCCGCGCCCAGGTCCGGTATACCTGCGTCATGCCCCTGCCGGCAGTTCCCTCCATCCGGCCCCAACCGCTGATCGCGGTGGCCGACGTCGAGCTGGCTAGCGGCTGGTACCAGCGGGTGCTCGGGGCCACGAGCGGCCACGGTGGCCGAGAGTACGAGCAGCTTCTGGTGGAAGGAGCGCTCGTGCTTCAGCTCCACCGGCTCGGCATCGATCACCACCACTTGGCAATTGGCGATCCGCGGCAGCCGCTGGGCAACGGTGTGGCCCTGTGGTTCGAGGCAGGCGACTTCGACACGATCGTGGCGCGAATCGCCGAGGCCGAGGCGGAGATCGTGACCGACGTGCACGTGAACCCAAACGCCGGCCACCGTGAGATCTGGATCCGAGACCTTGACGGCTATCTGGTCGTTTTCGCGGAACGCTCGGGCTAGCGCCAGTGTCCAGGCTTGCCCGGATTATCAATGGCAGTGCCTCTGCCCACTCGAGCCTCGACTCTGCAACCCGCGACGCGCTGCTCCGCCGCATCGGCCTAAGGACGGCGCCCGCGGCAACCGAGGACGGCCTGCGAGTGGTCCACCGGGCCTTCGTCGCCCAGGTCCCCTACGAGGACCTCGCCGTCCAGCTCGGCGAGTCCCAGCCCTTGGAGGTGGACCGGCTCGTGCGACGGGTGTTGCAGGGCGGCCGGGGCGGTTACTGCTTTGAAGCCAACACCGTGCTGCGGGCGCTCCTCGAGGTGCTCGGCTTCGCGGTCGAGCGCCACGAGGGCATCGTGGCCGCACGTGATGCTCGCGGCCGCGGCGAGCTGACCAACCACATGGCCCTCGTCGCCCACGTCCCCGGCGGCGGTTCATTCATCGTCGAGTCCGGACTGGGGGAGGGGCCGCTCGATCCGCTGCCGCTCAGAGAAGGCACGGCTCGCTCCGGAGCATTCGAGTACGAGCTTGAGCGTGAGGACACGGGGTGGTGGGTGCAGCAGCACCCGTTCGGGTCGATTCCGGGCTTCTGGTTCTCAAACGCTACGGCCACCCTGGCTGATTTCGAGCCGCACCATCGGCGGCTAGCGAGCTCACCGGACTCGAGCTTCGTGCAAACGCTCGTCGTGCAACGTCCGTTCGACGACCACATCCGCACGCTCCGCGCGCGCACGTTGTTTCACGACGGCCCCACGGTCCGCCGCCGGCGCGTGCTCGAGGACGTGCACGCGTTTGCAACTGAGCTCCAGTCGAACTTCGGGATCGACCCGGGCGAGCTCGGCCCGGAGCGCCTCGGTCGACTGTGGCGCCAGGCCGAGGAGCAGCACGCGCGCCGGCGAGCGTAGGTCTGCGCTGCTATGAGTGCGGGAACTCCGACCGCTGGCGGGGTCTTCTCGGAGAGACGAACGACCACTCCGTTGGGTACGGGGACCCACTCGGTCAACGATCCCGGGCTTCGCCTGGATCGTGGTTACGGGCGCGCCGCTGGCAGCCGGCCGTGGGCGGCCAGCTTGAGCAAGGCCCGGAGCGTGACCCCTCCGCGCCACTCAACCGACTGACCCGCCGACCAGGCAAGCCAGTCGAACGTCCAGCCGCCGTCGTCCTGCTGGCCCTGCGCCAGTCGCTCCAGATCCGCGTCGATCTGATCCTGACTGAACAGCGTCCGGCTGCGCCCGTCCGGTCGTTCGGACAGGGTGAGCGCGGTCAACCGCTCGTGCTCGGTGCCTCCCGGGACGGGTACGGAGCCGTCTTGCCCCAGCTGCGAGCGGAGCCGCTCGATCGCCGCCTGCGCACGCGAGGAGTCGGGAACGCTGTCGAGGAAGTCGAGCGCGAACTTCAGCCAGTAGCCACTGAGCACGTTGGGACCTTCGAGCCGCGCCCAGCACCAGTCCGTTCCGTGCTCAAGCCAGGGCAGGCTCGAGCCGGATTCCCACAACACCCCCGCGAGCGCGAAGGTGAGGTGCGAGCCACCCGGGGAGGGCACCATCCACGGAGCGTGCGGGGACGCCGCGGCGGTCGACATGACGAACGGCACGCCGCCGTCCGGGTCCGCGATCGCCGCGATCCACGCGGCGGCGTCGGCGATCATCGGATCGTTCCGGGGGTGGACGGCGACCAGCACCTCGAGCGCATGCAGGGTGCAGGCAGGCTCGCTCTCAGGTGCGCGCACGTCGGGCTCCAGAGCGTGGCCGAAGCCCCCATCTGGATTGCGGTAGGCCCGCAGCGCGTCGATCACGGGGGCGACCGGAGCTCCGTGCAGCAGCGCGGCGAGACGGTGGCGATCGAGCAGGCGGGCATTGGCGAGCATGAACTGCTCCGCGGCGTCGACGTCTACAGGCATGTCGTCAAGCTACGCCTTCGCCGCCCGGGCGTCTTGGAAGGTTCGGACGCGTGTCGCCGTGGGGCCCGAACCCGCTTAGGGCCTTAGCCGACCCCGCTGAGTACCGGCGTGAAGGCCGGACGCTCGGCCATCGGCCGCACGTCGACGGCGACGACCTTGTACTCCGGGCACGAGGTGTTGACGTCCGCTGACTGACCCACGAGGAGGTTCGTCCGTGCCTCCGGGAAGTGAAACGAGGTGAACACGTGGCCGGGTTCGATTCGTTCGGTAATGCGCGCGTGGAGCTCGGTCTGTCCCACGCGGCTGCGCACCGACACCTTGTCGCCGTCGGAGACCCACAGGCGCTCGGCGTCAACGGGATGAATCTCGAGCCAATCGCGGTCCACCAGTTCGATGTTGTGCGTGCGCCGGGTCATCGTGCCGGCGTTGTAATGCTGCAGCACGCGTCCCGTCACCAACACGAGCGGGAACTCGCCGTCTGGGGCGTCGCCCGGTTCCTTGTAGGGGAGGGCGGCGAACTGACCGAGGCCGTCGGGCAAGTCGAAGGTCGTGTCGTACAGCGTCGGCGAGTCCGAGCCGTCGGCGCGCACCGGCCATTGCAACCCGCGCCGGCCGAGGCGCTGCTTGCTGACCCCCGCGTAGGCCGGGGTGAGCCGTGCGATCTCATCCAGCGCGTCCCACGGCGTCTGCCAGCCCATCTCGTGCCCGAGCATGCGGGAGACCGCCATGATGATGTCGATGTCGGTCCTCGCATCGCCCGGCGGATCGATCGCGGCCTCGACGGCCTGGAAGCGCCGCTCGGCGTTGATGAACGTGCCTGACTTCTCGAGGAATGACGAGGCCGGCAGGACCACGTCCGCGTACTTGGTCGTCTCGTTCTCGAAGATCTCCTGGCAGACCACGAACTCAAGGTTCTCCAGTGCTGCAATCACGTGGGCGGTGTCGGGATCGGTCTGCGCAACATCCTCGCCGAAGATGTACATCGCCTTGAGTTCGCCGGCGATCGCCGCGTCGAACATCTGCGGGATCGTGTAGCCCTTCTCGCGGGACAGCTCGACCCCCCACGCGTCCTCGAAGGAACGCGCGACCGCTTCGTCGCTGACCCGCCGGTACGCCGTGTAGGTATCCGGCAGCGCGCCCATATCCGAGGATCCCTGCACGTTGTTCTGGCCGCGCAACGGAAGCAAGGCAGACCCGACCTTGCCGACCTTGCCCGTCATCATCGCCAGGTTGCACAGCAGCTGAACGACCTCTGATCCGTACTTGTGCTCAGTCACGCCGAGGCCCCACAGCAGCGAGCCGCTCTGTGCCTCCCCGTAGATGTGGGCGGCCCGCTCGAGATCGTCCGCGGGCACACCGGTGATCGCCTCTACGGCCGCCGGGTCATAGACCTCGAGCAGCTCCTCCAGCGCGCCGTACCCGCTGGTGCGGGTCGCGATGAAGTCCTCATCCACCATTCCGTCCCGGCGAATCACGTGGCACAGTCCGAGCACCACCGCTGCGTTCGTGCCGGGCCGCGGCGCGAGGTGCACCGCTCCGTAGTCAGCCAACTCGATCCGGCGCGGATCGATTGTGATCAGCTTGCAGCCGCGGAGCGCCGCCTGCTTGATTCGGGCGCCGACCACGGGATGGCCCTGCGTCGGATTGACACCCAGCAGCAGCGCCACTTCGGCGTGGTCGAGGTCGGTGAACGAACCGGTGGCGCCCGAGAGGCCGAAGGACCTCCGCATGGCAAACGAGGTCGGCGAATGGCATACGCGCGAGCAGTTGTCGATGTTGTTGGTCCCGATTGCCGCTCGCATCAGCCGGGCCATCGCGTAGCAATCCTCGTTGGTGGCCCGCGAGGAGGCGAGGCCGGCGATCGCGTTCGGCCCGTGCTGGGTTTTGATTCGCTGCAGCTCGCTGACGATCCGCGTCAGCGCCTCCTCCCAGCTGGCGACCCGGAAACCGGCGCCCTCACGAATCAGGGGCGAAGTGAGCCGGTCGGGCGAGCGCGTGAACTGGTGGGCGAACCGCCCCTTCAGGCACGTATGGCCCTCGTTCGCAGGTCCGTCGAGGGCGGGAGAGATCGACGCGATGCGGTCGTGCTTGGCGTGAGCCTCCAGCCGGCAACCGACCCCGCAGTAGCCGCAGGTCGTAGTGACGGTCTGATCAAATCGCTCGGTTTCCATGTTCATCCCCTCTCAGCCGATCGTAGACCCTTGCGCAACCGCGGGCCGGGTTCGGCAAACCCTCCCATGCCGGTGCCGACCAGCCCATCAAGCAGCGTTATCTCGGTGATCGCGTCCGTCGGGCAGGTGTCCGCGCAGGCCCCGCACGAGACGCAGGTCGAGTCCTGAAAGCCGCTGTCAAGCCCGGCGGTGACATTGGCCGGGAAGCCACGACCGGTCGCGGTTAGCGCGAACGCTCCCTGGACCTCGTCGCAAGCGCGGACGCAGCGCCCACAGGAGATGCACAGCTCGTGCTGAAACGCGAGGTAGGGGTGGCGCCGATCAAGCTTGACGTCGTGGGTGGCGCCGGGCCAGCGGGGATCGTCGGCCCCGAGCCGGTCGGCGATCTCGGCTAGCTCCGTGTGCGGCGCGGGGGGTTCTGGCAACTCGGACAGGACGAGCTCGACGACGGCGGTGGCAACGCGACGGGCCCTGGGGTCAGCGGTGTCGATCACCATCCCGTCGCGGCACGGGGTAGTGCAAGCGGGCAGTGGCTTGGGCGATCCTTCGACGCCGACCAGACACACCCGACAGGCTCCAAACGGCGCCTGGCGCTCGTCGTAACAGAGCGTCGGGACCCACGCGCCGGCCGCGCGGGCGGCGTCGAGGATCGTCGCGCCGGCGGCCACCTCGACCGACATCCCGTCGATGCCGACCTGGGTCATGTCAGCCCCAGCTCCTGCGGGAAGTGCGCCAGCAGGCTTCTCAGTGGCGCGGGCATGCCGCTGCCGTGGGCGCAGAGGCTGCCGAGCTCGAGCGCTTCCAGGAGCTGCTCAAAGCGCTCGCGGTCGACCGGTGCATCACTACGGAACATGTCGTGCGCTCGACTCAGTCCGATCCGGCAAGGAAAGCACTTTCCGCAGCTCTCGTGGGCGCCGAAACGGAGCAGATGGCTGGTGAGCTCACGCATGTCGGTGCGATCGTCAAAGGCCAGGATGCTCCCGTGGCCGACCATGCAACCCTCCGCCGCCAGCGCGTCGAAATCGAACGCTGTGTCGAGGCGCGAGGCGGGCAGGATGCCCCCCAGCGGGCCTCCGATCTGCACGGCCTTGATCGCGGCGCCGTCCCGCAGGCCGCCGGCCACGCGCTCGCACAGCTCGCGGACCGGGAGACCGAATGGGACCTCGAATACGGTCGGGCGTACGAACCGCTCGTTGAAGCACACAAGCTTGCTGCCGGCAGTCCTGCTGTCCGGGCTGAGCGCGTGGTAGGCGTCGGCTCCGCGAGCGGCCAGAAAGGGCATGTTGGCGAGGGTCTCGATGTTGTTGACGACGGTCGGACATCCATACACGCCGCGCTCAGCGGGAAATGGGGGCCGCGCCGAGACGGTGCCGCGCAGCCCCTGCAGGCAGGCGAGCAGGGCGGTCTCCTCGCCGACCACGTAGGACCCAGCGCCCTCGACCACCGTCACGTCGAAGCTGAACCCGCTGCCGAGGATGTCCTCGCCCAGCCACCCGTCGGCATGTGCCCGCTCGATCTCGGCGTCCAGCGCGGGTTTCGACAACGGATACTCCGAACGAGTCAGGACGAATCCGTGGGCGGCACCGACCGCGTGTCCGGCCAGGGCCAGGCCCTCCAGGACGCGGGCCGGGTTTCTCTCCATCAGGTATTTGTCGATGTAGGACCCCGGATCGCCTTCATCGCCATTGGCGACGATGAATTTCTCGTCGCCGCTGGCTGCGCGGGTGAATCGCCACTTCGTCCCAGCCGGAAAGCCGGCGCCCCCGCGCCCGCGGACCTCGCCGGCTTCGATGATCTCCAGTAACCCCTCCGAACCGAGTTCGGTGAGTGCCCGCCGTAGCCCTGACCAGTCCCCGGGCGCGGTCAGCACGGGCTCCGCCAGCAGGCTCTCCCAGGCCGGCTCGGGGGCTGGTCGGGGCTCGCCGGCCAGCACCCGCTCCACCACGTCCGCGCCGGCGTCGATTACCTCGCCGTCGCGCACGGCTGGGGAGGAATGACAGAAGCCGAGGCAGACGGTCTCCGCCAGCGAGACCGTTCGGTCCGCGCGGCGCTCGCCGAGCTCCAGTCCCAGACCCGCCCGGATCTCGTCGACATGGCGGCCGCCGCTGGCGGCAAAGCACGCCGTGCCGGTGCAGACGCGCACGTGGCGCGCGCCGCGTGGATTGAGCAGATCGTCGTAGAACGTGGAGACGCCGTAGACCGCGGCCTCCGGCAGGCCTGACACGGCCGCGGCACGCCGGCGATCGTCGTCGGTGACCTCACCGTGATCGTCGACCGCCTCTTTCAGGACGTCAAGTGCGGTCGGCGCTGTCACCTCGTGGTGGCGGCGGATCAACTCAACGAGATTCTGCGACACGAGCTCCTCCTACAAATTTGTACAAACACGATACATCGAGTCCGGGTCCGGTGAGGAATCGGCACGGCGCAGACCGGGTAGCCCCAGCTTGACCGACCCCCCGCGAATCTGGAGCCGTGGCCGAAATCCGAGACGAATCCCAACAGGACGAAACGGTGCAGGAAGCCGCGGAGCGCGCTGACCGCGCCGGTGAGCACCGACAGGAACGCCAGCGCCGCGCGGCGCAGGCGGAGGCCGCTGATGGCCCCGACGCCAGAGAGCTCGATCGCCGAGCCGACGATCACAGCACCGCCGCGCAAACCGAGGAGACGCTGTCGAGCGAGCGCGCCCAAGAGGCTGACGAGCAAGCGGAGGACTGAGCGTTCGCCAGCGCGGCCGGCGAACGGGCGGATCGCCATCCAAATTCATGCTTGCTGCCCGGCGTGCGGAGGGCCGGGCTCTATCTGTCGCGTCATGCGGGGCGCAGTGCCAGTCTCGAGTCGGGGACCACGCTCGGCGTCACGTTCAACTGCCGCTTCACCGGCCCGGCAGGCCGCCCACATACCGCGGGCACGCAGGTTGTTCGCGTAAGCGGCGAGAAGGGCACCCGGCCGAGCAGTTAGGCTGCGCGCCATGTCGGGGCAATGGGTGCACCTCGAAGGCGGCAGCGTCCTCGCGGCCTCCAGCACCGGGGCGTGGCTTCAGCAGCCCCAGTTCGGCGCGTTCGGCTTGATGGCGCCAATGCCGCCCTCACTGCGCGGGGAGCCAGCGACCACGAGGCATCTGCTCGACGGGGCGATCGCCGCCGCCGAGCGGTTCACACCGCCGGGGCCAGAGCCACCGATGACCCCGCGCCGCTGGGCGTGGCTGCTCGTCAACCAGTGGCACACCGCACATCACAGCGTCGCCCTCCTGCCGTTGGCGATCGAGCGCTATGACGCGACAAACCGCCCGGATCTCGCCGCGTTCGCCGAACGCAAGCTCGAGGAGGAGCAGGGACACGATCAATTTCCACTGAACGACCTGCGCGCGCTCGGCTATGACGCCGCAGCGGTGGTCGGGGCGGTGCCGGTGGCCCCGATGGTGAGAGCCATGGTCGAGCATGCGCGGACCTCCGTCCTAGGCGCGTCGCCGGTCGACTTCGTCGGCTACGTGTACGCGCTCGAGCGGCGCGTGATCCGGATCTCCGAGGAGCAGCTGGCCGCGCTCGACGCCCTGCTTCCGCCAGGGGTGCAGGCGAGTACCGGGGTGCGGGCTCACGCGACGGTCCTGGACATCGGGCACGTTGAAGACATGGTCACATTCGTCGCCGGCCTGCCCACCGAGGATCGAATCCTGATCGCTCGGAGCGCTCACCGGACGACGGCGATCAGCTGCGCTTCGGGACCGGACCAACATCCTTCCGACGCGGACCTCGCGCGCTGGCTCGACCGCTTCCAGCGGGCCGGGCCCGTCGACGCCGGCAATCTGATCACTACAAACCAGGAGAGGACACGATGAGCGGCGATCCGCAGAGCGTCAGGGGACATGAGATCTTGCAGAAGGTGGCTGGTCAGGCACTCGATGATGATGTCTTCCGCCAGCGGCTGATCGAGGACCCGAAGTCGGTGCTGCGCGAAGCGGGACTCGAGGTGGGCGACGACATCGAGCTCGTCGTCCACGAGAACACCTCGGACCGGGTACATCTGGTTCTACCTGCGCATCCCCAGGATGCGCAGAAGCTGAACATCGACGAGATCGACCTCGCGCTGCTGATCAATACGGTCGGCTTCTGAGCCGTCCCGATCCGGTTACCGCGTTCGGCCGGCGTCCAGAGCCTGGAGCAGAGCCCGGCTGGCCTGCTCGCCAGGGACATCACCCTTGACCTGAAAGAGCCCGAGCGCAGCTGAGGCCTCGGCCTGCGCGCGCTCGGCCGCCCCGACGTCAGCCAGTACGCGGGCCAGCCCGAGCCTCGCGGCGGCCTGCGCATGCACGAAGTCCGTCTGCGAGGCATGCTCGACCGCACTTCGCGCCCACCGTTCGGCAGCGTCGCGCTCTCCGCTCGCGAGCGCCAGCCTCGCGCGCACCGCATGCGTGATCGCGAAGTTGGCCATATCTTGGGGAGCACCCAGCGCTTCCGCTAGCTCCACCGCTGCCTGCGCGGCGGCGGGCTCACCACGCATCTGCAGCGCATGTCCCAGCCACGCCTGCGTGGTGGAGCGCACGACACGCTCACCCAGCTCGGCGAAGGTCGCCTCGGAACGTTCGAGGTACGGGATCGCTGCCTCCGCGCCGTCTCTGGACAGCTCGATCGTCCCGGAGGTCTGGTCACAGGTGGCCGCCATCGCGCGCATGCCGAGCGCGTGAAATGTCGCCAATGCCGTCTCGGCATGGCGGTGCGCCAGATCGAACCGGCCCTCCAGTCGTCGCACCTCGGCACGGCCGAGCTCGATGCATGCGGCGAGATAGGGCCCCGGCTCCTCGCCTGAGATCGCATCGAGTTCGGACGCGATCGTCACGGCGTCAGCGGGACCGAAGATCAGCGTCGCCACGTACCACCCCAGAGCCCGCGACCAAAGCCCGTAGTCGCCGGCTTCCCGTGCGTGCTGGGCCGCCAGCCGGGCCTGTTCACCCGACCGCGTCGCCCGGTTCTCGGCCCAGTGGACCCAGAAGGCCAGCCAGTGCGCCTTCGCCAGACCGCGTTGGTCGTCGGTGCGTGCGAACTCCTCGAGCATCCGCGGCAGCGTCGCCTCGAGCGTCTGCCCGGCTTCGTCAGGACGCGAATAGATCAGCCACTCGAGGCGATTCAGCGCCGCCGGGCCGAATTCGTCGCCTCCGTGCTCGGCCAGCGACAGAAGCTCATCTGCGCGCCCGAGGTCCCCGGCCTCAATCAGCCGCTCGGCCAGCGCCACGCCCACGACCTCACGCAGAGGATCGCCTGCCGGCGTCACCAGCAGAGCCCGCTCGAGGAGACTCCGCGCCGCCGGCATGTCGCTGCGATCGCCCGCTCGCCGGCCCGCCTCATACAGGTGCTGAGCCGCACGTCGAGCGAGCTCCGGCTCTATCTTGTGCCGCAATTCACGCTTGTAGAGGACGGCCTGCTCTAGGTGCCAGCCGACGATCTCGTCGAGCTCTATCAATTCGGTCCCGACCGCCTCCAGCCAGTCGGCAAAGCGCGCGTGGAGATCCGCGCGCGTGGCCATCGGCAACGCTCCGTAGGCCGTGTCACGAATCAGCAGGTGGCGAAAGCGAAACGCGTGATGGTGGCCGAGTGTCGAGGGCTGCCGGCGGATCAGGTCCTTACGCACGAGACCCTCGAGCCCTTCGTCGATTTCCTTGGCCGAGCGTCGCGGCGCGAGCGCATGGACCGCGGCACCGTGAAACACCTGGCCCTCCACCGCGCCCTGCTCGAGGGGCTCGCGCTCAAGTGCGCCCAGCCGGTCCAGACGGGCGGCGAGCAGCGCCTGAATCGTGGCTGGAACCTCGTCGCCGCCCTGCTCGCGGGCGAGCGCGATCATCTCCTGCAGGAACAGCGGATTCCCCTCGCTCGTGCGAATGACCCGGGCCCGTGCCTCAGCGCTGAGCTCGTCGCCGATCTGCTTGAGCATCACCTCGCAGTCCTCGCGATCGAGTGGCTCGAGCCGGAGGAGGGTTGCGTCGGTTTCGCGCGCAGTCCAGCCGTGGTGATCCTCGAGCAGCTCCGGGCGAGCCGTGCACAGGACACCGATCGGAGCACCGCGAGACAGATCGACAATGTGGCCGAGCAGATCGATCAACATCGACTCGGCCCACTGGAGGTCGTCGATGTGGAGGATCAGCGGGGTCCGCTGCGCCAGGCGCTCCAGCAGCACACGGACCTCCCAGAACAACTCCTCCGGAGTGGCCGCACCCCCACGCGAGAGGTGCTCGATGGTGCCTTGGGCGTCCTCGCCGGCCTGCGCCAGCGCCTCGAGGATCGGCCAGAACGTGATGCCCTCGCCGTAGTGCAGGCAACGTCCGCGCAGCACGGTCGCTGTGTCTTTGAGCTCGCTCAGCAGCTCCTCGACCAGCCGCGACTTCCCCACGCCTGCTCCCCCGAGGATGGTGAACAAGCGACAGTTGCGCTGCGCCACTGTGTCTTCCCAGAATTCGCGCAGCAACTGCAGCTCGCGCTCGCGGCCGACCAGGGGATCCTCCAGATGACGAATGACGCCTGGTGCCGCTGGGTCGACGCTGAGCAGCCGGAAAGCCGCCACGGGGCTCTGCTTGCCCTTGAGCTCGAGTGGCTCGAGGACGTCGACCTCCACCGCGTCGCGAACCATCCGCAGCGTCTCGGACCCGAGCAGGATCTCTCCGGGATCAGCCGCCTGCTCAAGGCGTGCGGCCACGTTGATCGGATCGCCGATCGCCAGCGAGCGCCTTGGGTCTGTGTGGACCAGACCCGTGTTGATCCCGGTGCGGAACTGCAGCACCACGCCGACGGCCGTGGCGATCAGCGGGAGTCGCTCACGAATCTCGGCCGCGGCTCGGACGGCTCGCAGCGCGTCGTCCTCGTGCACCCGCGGAATCCCGAAGATGGCCAGAACTGCATCCCCGGCGAACTTTTGGACCGTCCCGCCGTGGCGGAGGATCGTCGCGGTGAGCTCCTCGAAATAGCGGCGCAGAATGCCGTGGACTGCCTCAGGATCAAGCTGCTCGGCCAGCGAGGTGGAGTCGGCGACGTCGCAGAACAGCGCGGTCACGACCTTGCGGGCGTCATGGGTAGGCTCGGGATCGGGCAGGGCTATGCCGCATTCCCCGCAGAATCGGAACCCTGCTGGGTTCTCGGTACTGCAGCGCTCGCAGATGGGCATTTGGTTTGGTGAGCCCCCCGGTTCGATCACCGCCATGCTTTGGGCGTGATCGGGCCCCATATTCTGTCACCGACCGGGGTCGATGCACGGCCTCAGTCCACGAGGAGACTCTCGACGCAGGTTGCATCGTCGGGCACAACCGCGGCGGGACGATGGCTCGGATCCCGCGCCCCGGTGTTCATACCCAGCCCTTACGGCGGAAGTAGATCAGCAGCCCGACGCAGGTCAACACCATGCTGCCGAGGCCCAGCACCCAGAACGTCCACGTCGCGTGAATCACGCTGGTGACCAAGAACGAGAAGTTCATGCCGAAGAACCCGGTGATGAAGCTGAGCGGCAGGAAGATCGTGGCGATCACGGTGAGCTGCTTCATCACGTCGTTTTGACGGTTACTGACCGTCGAGAGGTACAGGTCGGTGGCGCCTGAGAGGAGATCTCGGTAGGAGTCGATCAGATCGCTGATCCTGATCAAGTGGTCATAGATGTCCCGAAAGTAATCCCGCTCGTCGAGTTCGAGGCCAGGAAGCTCGGACAGCTGGTCGATCGAGCGCGCGAACAAATCGCGTTGGGGGCTGATCACCTTGCGCATCGAGATCAGCTGCCGCTTGAGCGAGAACAGCCGCTCCAGCTGGCGCTCGCTGGGGTTCTCCAGCACTGCCGCCTCGAGCTGGTCGATTTCGTCGTCCATCTCGGACAGCATCGGAAAGAAACTGTCGGTGAGCGCGTCGAGGACGCGATAGAGCAGGAACTGCTCGCTGTGTAGGACCCGGCCCTCGAGCTGAGCTCGCTGCGAGTCGAGTGCCGGCAGCGGCTCGCGATGGATCGTCACGAGGTAGTGGCCGGAGATGAACAGGTGGACCTCGCGTAGCGGTTCCTGGTCGGCAGGCCGCTCCTGCCAGCCGCCGTAGAACACGAGGAACACATGGTCGCCGTAGTCGTCGATCTTCGGTCTCTGTCCGAACTTGCCTGAGTCCTCGAGCGCCAAGGGGTGAAACCCCAACAGCTTCCGCAGAGTCTCGAGCTCCTCGGGACCCGGCGTGCTCAGATCGAGCCAGAAGAACTGGTCGCCGTCCAGATGCTCACGAACGGCCGCCTCGTCGATGCCCGTGATACACGGCACGACAACGGTGAACTCCTCGCCACCGTCCTCCTTCGCCACCGCCTTGGCCTTTCCGACGGGCATCGTGCCCCCCTATTCGCTGCCGGAGACGAGAATCTTGCGGCGAGCTGAGCGGATGGGCACCGCAGCTACGCTCGCCCGGTGGCACAGAGCGACGCAGCCGCACGTCCTGCGGGACCGCTGACTCGCGTCCCCGCCTTCGGGCTGGTCGGCGGGGCAATCGCCTCCGTCCAGTTCGGCTCAGCCCTGGCGTCACAGCTGTTTGCCCAGGTCGGGCCGGGGGGTGCGGTCCTGCTCCGCCTCGTCTCGGCAACGATCGTTCTGGTGGTGCTGTGGCGCCCGAGGCTCACGGGTTGGAGCCGGCGGGAACTACTACTCGCTGGCTCATTCGGGCTCGTGCTGGCGGGGATGAACCTCAGCTTTTACGCCGCGCTCCACCGGATCCCGCTGGGCATCGCGGTGACGATCGAGTTCGTCGGACCGCTGGCGGTGGCCATCGGGAGCTCTCGCCGCCCGCGGGATCTCCTTTGGGTAGCCCTTGCGGTCCTGGGCATCCTGGCCCTGACCCGTGGCGGAACGTCAGGACTCAGCGGCGTTGGGATTCTTTTCGCGCTGCTCGCGGGCGGCTTCTGGGGCGCCTACATCCTGCTCAATTCACGGGTCGGAAGGGCTTTCGAGGGGGGAGCCGGCCTGGCGGTGGCCATGGTCGTCGCTGCGCTGGTCACCCTGCCGATCGGGGTGGCCGACGGAGGCTCCAGGCTGCTCACGATGCGCTCGCTGTTGATCGGCTCCGCGGTTGGGATGCTGTCCTCGGCGATTCCCTACTCGTTCGAAGTCGAGGCGTTGCGCCGGCTCGACCCGGGAGTGTTCGCGGTTCTGATGAGCCTCGAACCTGCGGTCGCGGCGCTGGCGGGTTTCCTCGTGCTGGGACAGGGCCTCGGGTCGCGGGGGGTGTTCGGGATCGTGCTCGTGGTGCTCGCATCGATCGGTGCCTCGCAGGGCACGCGCAAGCCGCCGGTCGCCGTCTGAGGCCGCCCTTGCGAGAGCGAGCATCAGCGGTAGGGTGCACCGATGGCGCTGATCCCCGGCACCGACCTGGATGTCTTTCCGCTCTCGCTGGGGACGAACGTCTTCGGCTGGACGGCAGATCGCGAGGCGTCGCTCGCGATCCTCGATGCCTACCGCGGCGCGGGCGGGGACTTCGTCGACACGGCCGACCTGTACGCGGGCTCTGAATCCGAGCGCATCATCGGCGAGTGGTTGGCCGCCAGCGGCAAGCGTGCCGAGATCGTGATCGCCACCAAGGTAGGGATGGCCAAGGAGCGGCTGGGGCTGGGGGCGGGCAACATCCGCGCCGCGTGCGATGACTCGCTGCGTCGGCTGGGCACCGATTACCTCGACCTCTATTACGCCCACCAGGACGATCCAGACACTCCGCAGGAGGAGACCCTGGACGCGTTCAACCAGCTCGTACAGGTGGGCAAGGTCAAACACATCGGCGCCTCGAACTTCTCCGCCGCGCGCCTCGCCGCCTCGCGGGAGATCTCTGACCGTGAGAGTTGGGCGCGCTACGTGGCAGTGCAGCCTCATTACAACCTGGTCGAGCGGGACGAGTACGAGGGAGAGCTTCAGGAGCTCTGCCAGCGGGAGAACATCGGCTGCGTGCCGTACTTCGGGCTGGCTAAGGGCTTTCTCACCGGAAAGTACCGGCCCGGTGGGGACGAAGTGGACAGCCCGCGAGCTCCCCGCGCGTCGAGCTACCTCGAGCGCGGCGGTGAGGCGGTCCTGGAAGCGCTCGACGAAGTGGCGCAGGCGCACGACCAGGCGCCCGTCGCTGCGGTCTCGCTCGCTTGGCTGAAGGCTCAGCCGACCGTGGTCGCCCCGATCGCCAGCGCGCGCAGCGTCGAGCAGCTGCAAGGTCTGCTGCCGGTGGCGAAGCTCGTACTGACCGACGACGAACTCGCGCGGCTCGACGCGCGGCCGGCCGCCAGATCCGGGCATGACCGGGATTGAGGCCTGGTGGCGAGCTGGGGAAACCGTGCCGCTGAGGTTGCGCGGCCGGGAGCGGATGGTCTTCGTGCGCAGGCTCGGGGCTGGCGGTTCGATGACGTTGCTGCACGGGTTCCCGAGCTCCTCTCACGATTGGGCCAAGATCGCGCCGGCGTTGAAGCCCGACCACTCGCTGCTGATGCCCGACCTGCTCGGTTTTGGCGCCTCTGACAAACCGGAGGACCACGGCTACTCGATTTTCGAGCAGGCTGATCTCGTCGAGGCGCTGTGGGCGGCGGAGGGGATCGCGCGGACCGTCGTTGTGGCTCACGACTATTCCGTGAGCGTCGCCCAGGAGCTATTGGCGCGACGGGCCGATGACTCATTGAACGTTGATCTGCTCGGCGTTCACCTGATGAATGGCGGTCTCTACCCGGACCTCCACCGGCCCCAGCCGATCCAGACGGCGCTGGCCGATCCCGAGCAGGGGCCGCAGATCAGCGCAGCCATGACCCAGGAATTGTGGTCCCAGGCGCTGGAGCCGACGTTCGGTGCCGGGTTCGACTACGGCGCTGATGCCGCTGAGATGTGGTTGGGGATGACGCGGGGCGGCGTCGTGGTGCATCGGCTGATCGCCTACATGGTCGAGCGGCGCGAGAACGAAGCCCGGTGGGTCGGCGCCCTCGAGCAGACCGATGTGCCGCTCTCGTTCGTTTGGGGCATGCTCGACCCGATCTCCGGCGCCCGCATCGCCGAGCGCATCCGCGAGCGACTCCCCGGTGCGCCTCTGACCGCGCTCGAGGATGTCGGTCACTGGCCGCCGCTCGAGGCACCCGAGCGCGTCGTCGCCGCGCTGTAAGCGTGTTCGAGTTTGCGCGGAAGCGCCTACCCCGTGTAGGCGCGCATCAAGGTCTCGGCGACGCAGACCGGCTTCTCGGCGCCCTCGCGCTCGAAGGTCAGCTCGGTCGCGAGCTGAGCGCCGCCGGAGACCTCGTCCACCGATGCGAGCTTCGCGCGCATCCGGACCTTTTCGCCGACCGGCATCGGGGAGGGGAAGCGCACCCGGTTGAGACCGTAGTTGAGCATGAACGCGAACCCGTCGAAGGTGAACAGGTCATACGAAAAGCGGGGGGCGAGCGAAAGCACGTAGTAGCCGTGGGCGATCGTCCCGCCGAACGGAGTCTGCTTGGCCCGCTCGATGTCGACGTGGATCCACTGGTCGTCTCCGGTGACCTCGGCGAACGCATTGATCTTCTCCTGGGTGACCTCGTGCCAGTCGCTGACGCCGAGCTCCTTGCCGACGTATGACTTGACTTCATCGAGACCGTTGAGCGTGAGCATGTGAGACCTCGTTGTTGGCTGTGCTTGCGGGGGCGAGGTTATTCGGGTTGAGCGAGCGCCGGGCCGCTAGCTCACGCTCCCGGCTCAGGCTCGCAGCGCACTGAGCAGGACGACACCGGCCAGCACGACCGCGACTCCGACCAGCTGGATCCGGCCGAGCCGCTCCGAGAACAGCAGGTATCCACCCAGTGCGGCCAGCGCCGCGAACTGGGAGGACAGAACGGCGGAGATGGCGATTCCGTGCCGGGCCCCGGTCGTGTAGGCGGCGAAGCCGAGCACCTCGCCAACGCCGGAGGCGATGACGAGCGGAAGCGCGCGGCGGGTGAGCTGCAGGCGACCGGTCAGCGCGAGCGGCAAGGCCAGCACCACCGTGCCGATCAGCCGCGCCGAGAGCACCACCCAGGCTGACGGCAGCGCGGCTCCGGCGCGGCCGGCGGCGTACAGGCTGCCGCCGAAGCTGAGCGCGGCGCCGATGGCCAGCGCGACTGCCTGCAGATGGTGGGCCGAGGCCGGGCTGCCGGCGAACCTGCGATCGGGAACCGCGGCCAGCACGATGCCGACCGCGACCAACGCCAGCGTCAGGCCCGACGCGGGCGCGATGCTCTCGCCCACCAGGAGGGCGATCACGGCGGCGATCGCGCCTTCGGTTGAAACGAGCGGGGCGACGAGCGCGATCTGGCCGATGCGCATCGCCGCGTAGGCGAACAGCAGTCCCCCGACGTTGCCGGCGCCGGCGAGGATCAGCCACAGCCCCGGGGCCCCGTTCAAGCGATCCGGAACGCCGCTGAGCGCGACGGCCGGGAGGGTGATCACGAGTCCCACCAGCATCACCCAGGCCACGACCGACCGCGGGTCGATCAACCGGCTCGAGCGCGAGGAACAGATCATCGAGACCGCCCAGGCCACGGCGGCGCCGAGGCCCCCGAGAATCGCGATCATGAATCCATTGCGGCCTTGTCCATGCGCACTGACGGTATCCGGCCGTGCGACGCGAGGCACTTGGCCGCGAGCACGCCGGGAGCGCACCGGTAGACTCGCCCCCAGGGTGGAGATCTGCGACAGCTGACCGGACTAGATGCGCAGTTCCTCGCGCTCGAGAGTCCCCAACAAGCGGGCCATGTGTCCGGACTCGCGGTGCTCGACCCGAGCACCCGGGCGAACGGGCGGCTGGAGCTGGCTGACATCCAGAATCTGATCGCCGAGCGGTTGCCACTGCTGCCGCCGTTTCGCTGGCGGCTGAAGCCGGTGCCGCTTGGGCTCGACTACCCGTACTGGATCGACGATCCGGACTTCGACCTTGAGTACCACGTGCGTGAGCTGGCCCTGGCGCCGCCCCCGACCGACGAGAAGCTGGCCGAGCAGGTCGCGCGGATCTTCGCGCGTCCGCTCGATCGCGCCCGGCCGCTGTGGGAGGTCTATCTGATCCACGGCCTCGCGGGTGGACAGGTCGCGGTGCTGACGAAGATCCACCACGCGGTGATCGACGGCATGTCCGGCGCGGAGATCATGGGCGTACTCCTCGATTTGACACCTGAGGGACGCGAACCGCCGGCGACGCCGCGGGACTGGGGAAAGGTGCGGCGCGAGCCAAGCGAGCTCGAGATGCTGATGCGGGGAGCGCTCGGTGCACCTCGGTATGTCGAGCGGGTGGCCCGCGCGCTGCCCTCGACCCTGCCCAACATTCAGGACGTGGCGTTTCTCTCGCAGGTGCCAGGAGCACACACCTTGGGCCGGACGAGCGCGACGCTCGCGCGGCTGATCAGCGGGCGAGAGCGGCGCGTGCTGGAGCGCACCAACCTGACCCCGCCGCGGACCTCGTTTAACGGCCACGTCTCGCCGCACCGTCGCTTTGCCTTCGGACAGCTGTCGCTCGATGCGGTCAAGCAGGTCAAGAACGAGCACGGCTGCACGGTCAACGACGTTGTTTTGGCGATCTGTGCCGGGGCGCTGCGGTGGTGGCTGCTGGAGCACGACGAGCTCCCGGAGGTTCCGCTCGTCGCGCAGGTGCCCGTGTCGGTGCGCAGCGAGAAGGAGGTCGGCACCTACGGCAACCGGATCGGGATGCTGAGCGTGCCGCTGTACGTGAACGAAGCGGACCCGGTGGAGCGCCTGATGCTCACCCACGAGTCGATGCTGACCGCCAAGGAGCGCCACAAGGCACTTCCAGCGCAGTTACTCCAGGACGCGACTCAGTTCATCCCGCCGGCCGTGTTCTCCCGTGCCGCGCGGATTACTTTCTCGCTGGCCGCCGCGCGCAAGCCGATCTGGAATCTGGTCGTCTCGAACGTGCCCGGTCCGCAGCTGCCGCTCTACATGGCCGGAGCCGAGCTGGTGGCCAACTACCCGGTGTCGGTGATCACCGATGGAATGGGGCTCAACATCACCGTGATGAGCTACTGCGGACACCTCGACTTCGGGATCGTGGCCGACCGCGAGCAGATGCGCGACTTGTGGAAGCTGATCGATTGGCTTGGAGAGTCGCTGGCCGAGCTGCTGCCGCCCGGCTCGGAGGTCCGGCCATCGAGCGCCGGGGCTCAGGTGCCGGAGGCCCAGCCGTCGGCCGAGTGAGCGCCGTTCACGTCAGAAGCGACGAACGAGATCAGGTCGGCGTCGCCGGGCACCGCGGGTAGCGAAGCAGCGGGGCTACCAGGCCTGCGTGTCGCCGCAGTGCGGGCAGCCGACCGACGTGGAGACGGGCGCCCGAAACACGAAGCCGCACTGGCAGGTGTACTGCGCCTGGTCGTGCAGGGGTCCGAGCTCGCGCCGTCGATTCGACGTGGCCTCGGCTGGAGGAAGCGTGCTCGCGGTGCTGGGACGGTCCTCGCCCTGGAGGCTTCCCCGCTCTTCGGCGGAGGCGGCCGGTGACTGATGGCGGCGGCGGAGCCCGCGATCGCTTCGTTTAGGTCGAACTAGCACGTTCATGGAAGACAACGGTTCCGATCGTCAATGGTTTCGCGCCCGGCGGCGGAAGTCCTCGCCTCTAACCTGACGTTAATCGGCCGACTCGTCCGCAGGACTGAAGGTGCCGCGGGCTCCCGGGACGCTTGTGCCCGGGGTGCGTGGGTCAAGCTGTGGGGGTGCGCGGTCAAAGCTGTGGGACAATTGGGCTCACGCTATGGACCCCGGCCGCAAGCGCTTCCTCCGTCTGACCGTCGCTCTAACCGCCGCGCTGCTGCTGGCGTCGGCGCTCGTCTACACGAGCTTCAGCGCCGGCCGGGACGAGCTGACCGCCGGCCAGCTGCTCACCCGGGCGCAGCCGGGGCGCTCGTACATCCTGGCCGGCACCGTGCTCGACGGGTCGGTGCAGCACGACGGCAGCACCCTGCTGTTCCGCGTCCGCGACCCGAAGCAGAGGATCTCGGCGCTGGTGCGCTACACCGGCATCGTTCCGGACCCATTCCGGGCCGGCCGGGGCGTCCTCGTCACGGTGCACCAGCAGGGGGCGAGCTTCGTCGGCGAGCAGGATTCGCTGACCACCAAGTGCCCGTCCAAGTACCAGGCCACGACCTCCGCTTACTGATGTCCCTGATGCCGGTCGGAGTCCGCTGAAATGGCGCTGCTCGGTCGCGCGCTGCTGATCCTCGGGCTGATCGTTTGCCTCTACGGCATCGGCGCGTCCGTCTACGGAGCCACGAGCCGGCGCCGCGAGTGGGTCGACTCGGGGCGCCGGGCGGTGTACGCGCTCGCTGGCCTGATGACGATCGCCTTCGTGATCCTCGAGGCGGCATTTCTGCGCAGCGACTTCTCCTTCAACGTCGTGGCTGGGCACTCCTCAACGACCACGCCGACCTTCTACAAGTTCGCGGCCGCCTGGTCTTCGCAGGAGGGCTCGCTGCTGCTATGGGTGTTCCTGCTCTCGCTGTGGTCCAGTTTGATCCTGTTCCTGACCCGTAAGCGCGTCCGGGAAATCGCCCCGTACGCGACCGCCGTTCTGCTCGCCTTTGCCGCCTTCTTCACCTCGCTGATGGTCTTCCCATTCGCGGCCAACCCGTTCACTACCAGCGCCCACCCGCCGCTCGAGGGGGCCGGGCTTGATCCTCTGCTGCTGCATCGGACGATGATGATCCACCCACCGATGCTGTACTCCGGCTACACGCTGCTGACCATCCCCTTCGCGTTTGCGATCGGTGCCTTGATCACGGGACGGCTGAACTCCGAGTGGATTGGGGTGACGCGGCGCTTTGCGCTGGCGGCGTGGCTGTTTCTGGGGGTCGGGATCCTGCTCGGCGCGCGCTGGTCCTACACCGAGCTCGGATGGGGTGGGTATTGGGCCTGGGACGCGGTTGAGAACGCGGCGCTGATGCCCTGGCTCGCCTGCACTGCGTTCATCCACTCGATCATGATCCAGGAAAAGCGGGGGATGCTGAAGGTGTGGAACGTATCGCTGATCCTGACCAGCGGGACGCTGGCCATCCTCGGGACGTTCCTCGTTCGCTCAGGGGTGTTGGACTCGATCCACGCGTTCGGTGCCTCGACGCTCGGCATCCCGTTCGTATTGCTGATCGCGACGATGGTGATCGGCGGGATCGGCCTCGTCGTCTGGCGCCGGACAAGTCTGCGCTCTGATGCCCAACTCGACTCCCTACTGTCCCGCGAGGCGGTGTTCCTGTTACAGAACCTGATTCTCGTGGCGATGGTGTTCGTGATCTTTTGGGTGACGTTCTTCCCGCTCATCTCCGAGGCGGTGACCGGCACCAAGGTGTCGGTCGGACCGCCGGCCTTCCGTCCGTTCATCGTCCCCCTGGCGCTGATCCTCGTCTTCCTCTCCGGGGTCGGGCCGATCATCGCGTGGCGCCGGGTCACGCTCTCGAACCTGCGGCGCAACTTCATCCTCCCGTCCGCCATCGGCCTGCTGACGCTCGCTGTGCTGCTCGTGGTCAGCAGCTCCCTGTCCCGCCCGCTCGCGCTGCTGATGTTCGCGTTCGGCGCATTCGTTCTCGCCGCCGTCGCCCAGGAGCTGTGGCGCGGCATCCATGCCCGGCGAGCGCTGACCGGAGACTCGCCGCCGCGCGCGATCGTCGCGCTGATCAGCCGCAACCGCCGTCGCTACGGCGGCTACATCGCTCACGCGGGACTCGCGATCATGCTGATCGGAGTCGCCGCTTCCTCCTCGTTCGCACACTCGCAGGACGTGATCCTCTCCCCGGGGCAAAAGGCCACGGTAAACGGCTACACGATGCGCTACGTGCGGCCGACCGAGCAGGCGACGTTCACCAATCAGGGAGAGGTGGCCAAGCTGTCCTTCGGCGCGGTGCTCGATGTCTCAAAGCACGGGCGTCATGTGACGACGCTGACGACGACCCGCGGCTACGCGCCCGCTACGAACGATCCGACCGCCGGTCCGATCTCGGTGGCCTTCACCGGGCAGGCTGATTCTCAGGTCGGGCTGAAGGCTGGACTGACGCGGGACATCTGGACGGTCGTGAACATGAATTTCCAGCCCATCCAGGCCGAGATCAACCGCGGCGACAAGGTCTTCACCAACCTGATGACCAGCCTGACACCGGCGCAGGTGAGCCAGCCCGGAACTCTGGTGACGATCCGCGTCGAGCGGGCACGTGCCATCGCCGGTCTGGCCGCGCGGTTCCTCAACCGTCCCTGGCCGGTCAACTTCCGCCTGATCGTCTCGCCGCTGGTCACGTGGCTGTGGCTTGGCGCGATCGTGATCGCCACCGGCGGCGGGATCGCCCTGTGGCCGATTCCCAGGCTGGCCCGGCGCCGCAGCCTTGCCGCCGGCCGCCGGCCGGCTTCCGTGACGCCCCCGATGCCGGTGCGCGACCGGGCGGCGGTGCGCGAACCGGCCTAGGGTCGGCCGCGCCCCGATCCTCGTGGAGTTCCTGCTCGTCCTCGCGGTCCTCCTCGGGGTGGTATTGATCGTCAGCGGGCCGCTCCGGCGCTCACGGCCGCGGGTCCGAGGAGCACAAGGAGGCGCGGTTCGTCTGGCTGGCTCCGGCGAAGCTGACTTCGAACGCGAATCGGACCTCGGCGAGCTCGAGGCGGCACGAGAGGCCAAGTACCGGGAAATCCGCGACGCCCAGCTGGACTACGACACCGGCAAGCTCTCCCCGGAGGACTTCGAGGCGCTCGACACGGGCCTGCGCAGCGAGGCTCTGGAGATCCTTCAGCGCCTCGATCGGCTGCGGGCACCCGGCGCAGCCGCGCAAGCGGCACCTGGTCCCGGCGCGCCGGAGTAGCTACCATCGCCCCCGATGTCAACGATTCTCGGCATTTTCCAGGTCGTCCTGTGCGTTGTGCTGATCTTCCTGATCCTGATGCACTCGGGTAAGGACGCCGGTCTGTCCGGCGCCTTTGGTGTCGGCAGCGGCGCGGGCCCGCTCGGCGGCGGATCGCTCGTCGAGCGAAACCTCAACCGTTGGACGATCGGCTTCGCGATCGTGTTTGCGATCAACACGATCGTGTTGATCAAGGTCGGTTAGTCCGCTCGAGCGGTCGCTCCTCCGCGTAGGAACGCGGCGAGCAGGTACTGCTCGCCGTAAACGCGGGCCGGCCCAGGTCGGCGGGCAGCCCCGGGGAGGGACCAGTCGTCGATCCCGGAGCTGAACGGCGCAACGCCGGCACGGCGGCATCCTTGATATCTGAGGGACCCGTTCTCACCGAACCGCGGGCAGGCTACGACGGATCGCTCAGCCGATCCACCAGGCGGAGCAGGTCGAGCGGGCTGAACGGCTTCGTCAAAAACAGATCCGCTCCGGCCTCCTCCGCGTTGCGCTCCACGGTGTCGCCGTGAGCGGCGGTCAGCATCACAATCGTGGTGTCAGTGGTGGCCGGGTTCTCACGCAGGCGGCGGCAGGCACCGATGCCGTCCAGCCGCGGCATGTCGACGTCGAGGAACACCAACGTCGGGTGCTCGCGCTCGGCCACCTCCAGCGCCTCGACTCCGTCCGCGGCCTCGTGCAGCTCGAATTCGGCCACGTCCTCCAACGTCGTTGCGATCAGTTTGCGGATGAACGGGTCGTCATCGACCACCAGGACGCCGTGCCGGGTCGGCCCCGGCCCGGTCACCGGATCTCGGAGCCGATCCGCGCAAACGTCGCGTCGTCGATCCCGCAGAAGGCGTCGGCCACGGCGGGATCGAAGTGCCGGCCGATCTCGGCCACGATCATCGATCGGGCCTCCGGCAGCTCGGACGCGGGCCGGTAGGGCCGGTCGGTGGTCAGGGCGTCAAGCACGTCGGCCACCGCGAACACGCGCGCGGCGAGCGGTATCGCGGTTCCCGCCAGTCCGTCGGGGTAGCCGCTCCCGTCCCAGCGCTCATGGTGCGATCGTACGATCGCGGCCGCGTCGGCGAGGAACTCGATCCCGCTCACCATCTCGGCGCCGATCACCGGGTGCCGGGCCATCAGTGATCGTTCCTCGTCGGTCAGCGCGCTCGGCTTGTAGAGGATCGCGTCGGGGATGGCCAGCTTGCCGATGTCGTGGAGCAGGAAACCGAACTCGATCTCCGGTGCGTCGGCGAGCGGCAGTCGCATGGCGCGGGCGATCTGCAGTCCGTAGGCCGTGACCCGTTCCGCGTGCTTGCCCGTATAGGCGTCTCGGGCCTCGACGGCATTGGACAGCGCGCGGACGGTGGCCGTGTACGAGCGCTGGAGCTCCTGACGGCGGGAGCGCTCCTGCTTGAACGTCTCCCGGAGGTCGGCCGCGTAGCGCTCGAGCTGCAACTCCTTGTCGGCTGCCTCGCGTTCGCGGCGGGCCAGCTCGGCGCGCAGACGCTCGATCTCACCGATCAGCTCCGCGTCGCTGCTCACCGCCATCGCCCATCCAGCCTACATCGCGCTCCCCACGGAGCGCGGCGAGCAGGGCCTGGGCAGCCTGATCGACCGGGATGACCTCCATCCCGAGCCGGCCCATCCCGGGCGGGGCAGGGGTGATGCCGTCGGAGAACAGGATCACCGTGCGGCGCAGGCGGCGGCCCCGCAGATCGAGCGCCTGGAGCACAGCCTGCGGGTTGCGGACTCCGACGTCGACGAGCGCAACCTCGAAGCGCCGCTCGCCGCAGACCCGGGCCGCGGCTGCGCCGGTCGTCTTCCATTCGTGCTCGATGCCCAGCTCGTCGAGCGCCGGCTCGAGCATCGGCTGCAGCTCGTCCCGACCCACCACGAGGACACGAGACCGGCCCGCGCTGACCGCCGCGCCGAGCACCTCCCGCAGCTCATCGGCGTCGATTGGCTTGGAGACGACCCATTCCCCGGCGAGCTCCTGGCGGCCTGAGAACACCGAGATGAACACGATCGGGATCTGGCGTAGATCTGATTGGGCACGGATCTCTTGCCGCACGGCGAAGCCATCCATCCCCGGCATCAGGATGTCGAGGGTGATCGCATCGAAATGCTTGGTTCGCAGCAGCTCCAGCGCCTCGCGCCCGCTCGAGGCGATCGCGGTCTCGACTTCAAGCGGAGCGAGCTGGCCCGCAATCAGCTCGGCGATCTCCCGCTCATCGTCGACGACCAGCACGCGCCGGCCGCGGATCACGTCCAGCGAGCGGGCGTGCTCGGGCCCGGGGTTGGCAGCGGGCAGAAGCACTCGGATGGTGGTGCCGCGCCCTGGTTCGCTGTCCACCAAGATCTGGCCCTGATGCAGCTCGACCAGAGATTTCACGATCGACAAGCCCAGCCCGGTCCCCGTCGCCGACCGCCCGCCGTCGGCCGCGCGGTAGAAGCGCTCGAACACTCGGGATGACTCCTCTGGCGTCATCCCGACACCGGAGTCGGCGACGGCGATCTGGATCCACGCCCGCTCGGGTTCGACGCAGATGTGGATGCGGCCGGTCTCGCCGGTGTAGAGGTGGGCATTGGTGAGCAGATTGGCGACGATCTGCCGGACCCGCCGCGCGTCGGCGAAGGCCAGGGGAAGCGTCGGCGCCAGATACAAGCCGAGGCGCTGACCCTTTTCCTCGATTCGCGGACCCATCAGCTCCACGACTTCTCGTACTGCCTCGCCGATATCGATCGGGCGGCGGTCGATCTCGACTCGGTCAGCCTCGATCCGGGCAACGTCGAGGAGGTCGTTGACGAGCTCGACGAGGCGGTCGGTCGAGCGGAGGATGATGTCCACGAACTCCCGCTGGCGCTCGGACATGTTCTCCGAGGAGCGATCGAGGAGCTCGACGAACCCCTTGATCGAAGTCAGGGGACTGCGGAGCTCGTGAGACGCCATGGCCACGAACTCGCTCTTGGCGCGCTCCAGCCGCGCCCGTTCGCTCATGTCATGCACGGTCCACACGACGCCGTCGGATTCGTCGCCGAGCCTGGCCGCGGTCACCGCGAGGGCTCGTCCGTGGTGCTCGATGATCGCCTCGCCTCCGAGGGCGTCGCGCAGAGGCGGCAGTGGGCTCTCCGAGGAATCGAGTTGCGCGCCGGCGCGGAGCTCTGGGACGAGCTCAGTGGCCCGCGGGTTCACGGTGGCGATCGTCGATGAGCCTGGTTCGGTCACCAGCAGCCCATCGCCCAAGCTCTCAATCGTCACGGCCAGCCGTTTGCGCTCGGCCTCGATCCGGCCACGTGCGCTTGCCAGCTCTTGACCCATGGTGTTGAACGCGCTGCCGAGATCCTGGAGCTCGCGCGGACCGGCAGGTTCCACCCGGCGTTCCAGTTCTCCGCTCGCCAGTGCGCCGGTTGCACGGACCAGCGCATCCAGCGGCCGTCGCATCGAGCTCACCAAGGCCGTGATCAGACCCAGTGCCCCGATCAGCGCCAGCACACCGGCCGCGACCACGAGAATCACGGCCCGGCGCGAGTCCGCGCGAGCCTGGTTGCGCCCCACCGCCTGGCGCGCGAGCTGGCGACTCTGCAACTGGGTAGCGAGCCGGCGCCCGCGATCCAGTGGCCCACCCGGCGTCGTCGCCAGTGTCAGTCTCCCGGTGCCCGCCAGCCGTCGCGCCGCGGACTCCGCCTGGATCTGAGCGCGGACGAGCTGATGGCTGACGGGGTCGGCCTGGGCAAGGGACTGCGCTGAGGCGGCCGCCGAGTTGTACCCGCTGGCGGCGGTGCGGCGGGCGGTTGCCGCGCCGCTACCGGACGCGTCCCGCAAGACCTCCGCTTCGGCAATGCCCGCGCTGAGCAGGTTTGCCGCCGCCGTCGAGAGCGTCGAGCTCTGTGCCAGCAGGTTCTCGTAGCGCTGCCGGGTGTTGTACAGGCTGGCCACGCCGAGCGCGGCTACGATAGCGAGCACGAGGGTCAACCCGACGAGCGCCAGGCGCAGCGAGCGTGCGATAGAAAAGCGCTGCATATCAAGCGTCTGCGGTCGCGGTTGTGGGAGGGACCCTCGGGAGCGATCGTACTGGCGTCTGCGCGCGCCGCGCTGTGCACCGGCCGGGGGAGTGCGTCGATAGAGGCTCTGGCGGGGTTACCATTTGCGCATGACCCTGGGGCGATCGTGGACGCGACAGCTGTTCGGAGCCTCGGGCGCCGCGCTGCTCGTGCCCGGCGCGCTCGCCGGCGCGCTCGTCGCCCTGGCTTTTGCCGGCGGGTTCGGGCAACTGGGCTCGCTGGGGCAGGCCCTGTCGGGGCCGAGCGTGCCCGGTCCCGCGCGGGCCAGCGCGACCCTCGGCGGCGTCGGGAGAAGTGCGCTGGGGCGTGCGCTGGCCGCCGCCGCGGCGACGACCGGCGCGACCGTGGCCGGCCCGACCCGCCGCCCGGCGCCGGGCGCCGTCGGCGGACCGCTCCCGGGCCCGAGCTCCCATCCGGGTGGCAGTGGATCTGGCGGCACCGGCCGGGGTGGGAGCGGCGCTCCGGGCGGTACCGGAGGCTCCGGAGGCACCGGCGGCGGATCGGGCAATCCGGGCGGTGTCGGTGGCCCGCCGCCGACCCCCGCTCCGCCCACCGCGGTCGACAAGCTCGTGGGCGTCGCAACCTCGGTGACCGGGCAGGTCCCCGGACCCGTCGGCGCCGTCGCGACGCAGACCATGCAATCCGTCGGCACCACGCTCGATCGGGTTCTCCCGCTCGGCGGGTTCGTGGCTGCCCCCCTCGGTCTGCCGCTTCCGTGACGCCGGCTCTGGCGGCCTTCGCGGCCTGCACGGCTCTGCTGGCTGCCTGCGGGGGCGGCGGAGGCACGGCCGCGACGCCCGGTGGGGCAGCGGCCGCGGGCACGGCGAGCGCCGCGGTCCCCTCCGGGGATTGGACGCGCTTTGACTTCGACGCCGCCCGCTCGGGAGTTGGTCCGGCGCAGACCGGGATCACGGCGCGCAACCTGAACAGCCTTCGTCAGCAGCGCGTGCATCTGGACGGCACGGTTGATTCATCCCCGATCGAACTGCACGGGATCCGATTGCACGGTCGAGCGCACGACATGATCATCGTCACCACTGCGTACGGACGAACGATCGCACTTGACGCCGGTACCGGCGGCAAGCTGTGGGAGTACGTTCCCCCGGACATCCGCGCCTACGAGGGCACAGCCCAGATCACGAACACCACGCCGGTGGCCGATCCGGGACGCCGGTACGTGTTCGCCGCCAGCCCTGACGGATTGATCCGCAAGCTCGTGCTCGCCACGGGCCGTGAGGTTCGCGCACGGCACTGGCCCGTTACGGTGACGCTCGACGCCGCCCACGAGAAGCTGGCATCGGCGCTGAACCTCAGTGGCCGGGAGGTGATCGCCACCACGGGCGGTTACCTCGGCGATGCTCCGCCGTACCAGGGGCATGTCGTGACGATCGACCGCACGAGCGGAAGCATCGTTCACGTGTGGAACTCGCTCTGCTCCCGGCAGCACCACCTGCTCGTCCCCAGCCGATGTTCGGTCAGCGACTCGGCGATCTGGGCGCGCTCAGGAGCGGTGGTGGAGCGGGGCAGCGGGCGCCTGCTCGTGGCGACCGGAAACGCTACCGGGAGTAGGCCGTTCGACGGCGTCAACAACTGGAGCGACAGCGTGCTGGAACTCAGCCCGGACGCGGCGCGCCTGCTGCATAACTGGACGCCGGCCAATCAGGCGGCACTGAGCGCCACCGACGCCGATGTCGGCAGCAGCGCCCCGGCGCTGCTGCCGTCCATCGGAGGGGTTCGCCTCGCGGTCCAGGGGGGCAAAGACAGCAAGCTCCATCTGCTCGACCTTGCTCGTCTCGACGGTACGAGCGGTGGCGCCGGCCCGCGGCTGGGGGGAGAGCTGCAGGAGCTCTCAACCCCCGGGGGCGCGGAGCTGTTCAGCGCCCCGGCGGTGTGGCAGAACGCCGGGCGCGTGTTCGTGTTCGTGGCCGACTCGTCTGGGACCGGAGCCTATGTGCTCACGGGCGGGAGCGACCCGAGGCTGCGCCTCGCCTTCCACAACGCCAACCCCGGTACGAGCCCGATCCTCGCCGGAGGACTGCTGTACGTGTACGACTTCGCCGCTGGAGCGGTCCGGGTCTACGAGCCGACCCAACTCCAGCCGCTCGCGTCGTTGGCCGCCGCAGTCGGCCACTGGAACAGCCCGATCGTCGTCGCGGGCCGAGTGATCGTGCCGGAGGGCGACGCCAACCAGCACGCCAAGAGCGGGACGCTAGACATCTTTCATCTGCCCGGGCAATGATGCTCACCGGGCGTCGAGCACGAACCCCGCTCCGCGCACCGTCCGAATCAGACGCGGGTGCGAGGGCTGCTCGAGCTTGCGCCGCAGATAGCCGACGTACACATCGACGACGTTGGGCGACCCCGAATACCCAGCCGACCAGACCTGCTCTAGCAGCTGCGAGCGCGAGACGAGTTGCCCGGGTCGGCGCATCATGAACGTCAGCAGGTCGTACTCCCGCGGAGTCAGTTCGCTGTCGTGGCCTGACCAGTTCACCACGCGGGTCAGAGGATCCGCGCGGAGCTCGCCCACCTGCATCGGAGCGGGACGCTCCGAGGGACCGCGTCTGATCAGCGCGCGAAGCCGGGCGAGCAGTTCGCCGAGATCGAACGGCTTGCTCAGGTAGTCATCTGCCCCAGCATCCAATCCGCGGATTCGATCGGCGACGTCGTCGAGCGCCGTGAGCATGAGGACAGGCACCCAGCGGTCTCGCTCTCGGAGGATGCGGCACACCTGGTGCCCATCGACGCCCGGCAGCACCATGTCGAGGAGCACGGCGTCAAAGTCGCGGGCCTGCGTCTGCTCGAGGGCGTCGGGTCCGGTGTAGGCGAGGTCCACCGCGTAGCCCTCGGCCCTCAGGTGGCGCCCGAGTGCGCCGGCGGGCTCGCGGTCATGCTGGACCAGCAGGAGCCGTCCCGAAGCCGAGGGTGACGACGGAGCTGATGCGGGTTGTTCGTGCCGTAAGCGAACCGTGTCCGCCATTGTAAGTTCGTTCACAGGAAGCGGTACCACGCGATGGGGCGGCGACCGAGCGTCAGAATGCGTGCCGACCAACACAGAGGAGCTCTGACCCATGACCGACGTAGATGGCCGGGCGCCGGCCCCGACTCTGGATTGGGGCTCGGGAAGCTACGAAACGACCGCTGCCCAGCTCGAGCCGGCGGCACGGCGGATCGTCGAGATGGCCCGGGTATCACCCGGCGAGCGTGTCCTCGATTTGGCCTGCGGCACCGGCAACGCCGCGCTGTTGGCGGCCGAGGCAGGCGGGAGCGTGACCGGCCTCGATGCGTCGGAGCGTCTCCTCCGGGTCGCGGCTGCTCGCGCAGCCGCGGATGCGATCGCCGCCAGGTGGGAGTGCGGCGACCTGCATGCCCTGCCGTTTCCCGACGGCTCGTTCGAGCTCGTCACGTCGGTGTTCGGCGTCAGCTTCGCGCAGGACCCCGCACGCGCGATGTCGGAGATCGTGCGCGTGCTTGTGCCAGGCGGCCGGGCGCTGCTGAGCACCTGGATCCCTGAGGGCGGACTCGACGCGGCAGTGGGGATCGCGATGCGGGCGGTATCGGCGGCTACCGGCTTCACTCCGCCGCGATTTCCCTGGGCCGACCAAGCCGCCGTCTCCAAACTCGTCGCCGCAGCCGGCGCGGAGGTTAGTTTCATCGAGGGGAGTCTCACGTTCGCCGGAAAATCGCCCGAGACGTATTTCGATGAGGTCCAGTCGGTGCATCCAGTAAGCGTGTCAACCCGCCCGTTGCTCGAACGGGCGGGGACCTATGCCGAGGTCCGTGAGCAGATGATCGCCGCGCTTGCCGCTCACAATGAGGATCCGTCTGGGTTGCGACTCACCAGTCGCTACCTGATCGTCTCGCTCCGGCGTCCCGCCGCCGCGGGCGACGCGGGAAGCCTTGGGCGTTGAGCACCTCCAATCTTCGGCCGTCAGAGGACGAGCCGACCCCCGACGGGCTGCAACATCCGCTGACGCAGGCGCTGCTGCTGCTGACGTTCACCACCGGGCTGGTCGATGCGGTCAGCTTCCTCGGGATCGGTCGCGTGTTCACCGCCAATATGACCGGGAATGTTGCGCTGCTCGGGTTCGGCCTCGCCGGGGCCGCCCATCTGCCGGTTCTGGCGCCGTTCGTATCCTTGGCCGGTTTTCTGGTTGGTGCCGCGGGCGGAGGCGTGTTGGCCGCCCGGCTGGGGCCGCGTCGCCGGGTGCACATCGGCACGGCTCTGACGATCGAGATCGTGCTGATGACGATTGCGGCCGTGCTCGCCGCGATTGTCAGGATCCGAGTCGGCGCGGTCTCGGGGCTGGCGGTGATTGTGCTGCTCGCGCTCGCCATGGGGGTCCGAAATGCCACCATGCGGCGGGTCGGTGTGGTCGACCTGATGACCACCGTGCTCACCGGAACGCTAACCAACCTCGCCACCGGACTCCGCGTGTTCGGAGGTTCAGGCGAGGCGACGGCCCGGCGCCTGGTGACGGTCGTCGCGCTGCTGCTCGGAGCGCTCACCGGCGCTCTGCTGCTGCAGGCCAGCTTGGTCCTCGCGATGGCGGCGGCCGCGGCGTTGGCGGGGCTGAGCTGGCTCGTCTTCGTTCGTTAGGGGCGGTGGGGGCCACCTGCGCGGCCTGCTCGGTTATGAGTTCAAACGAGTCGCGTCGAGTGGCTGGATATTCGCCACCGACGACAGGAAGTCCTCGGTAACCTAGAGGAAGCCGATCTTCGGGGTCCGGTGCAACGACGCTGGACGGTGTTGCAAATCAATACCGTGTATCCCGGACGCTGCAACCTCGGTGTTCTGTAGCTTTTGCCGGCATGAATTCCCACTCTGGGCGGCCCACTGATTACGCGTTCACGCTGCCCATCCCGACCCGCTGGGGCGATAACGACGTCTACGGGCACATCAACAACGTGGAGTACTACGCATTCTTCGACACCGTCATCAACCATTGGCTGATACATCAGGGAGGGCTCGACATCGCGGGCGGCGAGACGATCGGCCTGTGCGCCGAATCGCACTGCGAGTATCGCGCGGCCGTGGCCTTTCCTGACGTGATCGAGGCCGCGCTCCGAGTCGGCCATCTGGGCCGCAGCAGCGTCCGGTACGAGCTAGCCCTCTACCGCTCCGGCGAGGAAGCGCCGGTGGCCGTCGGGTGGTTCGTGCATGTGTTCGTCGATCGGGAGCGAAGGCGTCCGGTCGAGATCCCGCCGCGACTGCGAGGTGCGCTCGAAAGGTTGATCGTGGCCGATGTGCCAGCCGTATGAAGGTTCGCGGGGCAGTGCTCACGGAGATGGGGAGGCCGGCGCCATACGCTGAGAGCCGCCCGCTGGAGGTCGTCGAGCTCGAGCTGGACCCCCCCGGTCCGGGGGAGATCCTGATCGGTGTCCATGCTGCCGGGCTCTGTCACTCCGATCTCTCGGTGATCGATGGCTCCCGTCCACGGGTGATGCCGATGGTGCTCGGTCACGAGGCCGCCGGCGCGGTGGTTGAGCTCGGGCCGGAGGTGACCGAATTTGCGGTGGGAGACCACGTGGTGCTGTCGTTCGTCCCCAGCTGCGGCCGCTGCCCTCCCTGTCTCGACGGCCGCGCGGCGCTCTGTGAGCCCGGGGCCGTGGCCAACGTAGCCGGTTCGCTGCTGTCCGGGGCTCGCCGCTGGCGGGGGCCCGCAGGGACCCCGATTCACCACCACCTCGGGGTATCGGCCTTCGCCGAGCACGCCGTGGTCAGCGCCCGGTCCGCGGTCAAGGTCGATCCGGAGCTGCCGTTCGAGATCGCCGCACTGTTCGGCTGCGCCGTGCTGACCGGCGTCGGCGCTGCGCTGTACAGCGCGGGCGTGGCCCCAGGCGACAGTGTCGCTGTGTTCGGCCTCGGTGGGGTGGGGCTGGCAGCGCTGCTCGGCGCTCGGGTTGCGGGCGCTACCACCCTGGTCGCCGTGGACGTGGTCCAGGAAAAGCTCGACCTGGCGCTGGAACTCGGGGCCACCCACGCGGTGCTCGCCGGCCAGGACACCGAGGCGGAGGTCCGCGCCGCGACCGGCGGCGGAGCGGCGAAGGTGATCGAGACCGCGGGCAGCGCGGCGGTTCTGGCCCAGGCCTACGCCAGCACCCGGCGCGGCGGTATGACCGTCACCGTCGGTCTCCCGGATCCCGCGCAGATGCTCCGCATCCCGGCGGTGAGCCTAGTCGCCGAGGAGAAAACGCTGCGCGGGTGCTATCTCGGTTCGGCCGTTCCCGCCCGCGACATTCCACGCTTCATCGCGCTGTACCGGGCAGGAGCGTTGCCGGTGGAGCGGTTGCTGACGCACCGTCTGGAGCTAGGGCAGATCAACGAGGGCTTTGATCGGCTCGCCCGGGGTCACGCCGTGCGTCAGGCCGTGATCCTGTGACCCATGCCCGATTCGGCGAAATCACCATCCCCAGATCAGACTTCGTAGCTCCAGCGTCAGCTCGCACGCCCGGGGCCGGGCAGCATCCGGTCAAACCCAGGTCCCCCGGAAACGCCCTTGAGCCCCTTTGGCGCGCCGGCGCTGTCTGAAGCGCGAGCGGGTAGAGATGGGCGCCCTGGCCCCCGAGCTGGGGGTCCAACCGGGTGACGCTGTCTCGCTGGGTCGGCTCGCGTGAGCAGCTGCTGGTTGAGGTGTTGTGGTCGTTGGGCCGAGCCCACGCTCGAGCGCGCGCTGACGCGTAAGCGCGGCGCGCGTAGGTCGACCAAATGAGCAGCGCAGCGTTGCGCCGTTCATTGTGATCGGCAACCGGCACCGCTCGTGCGGCGGCGAGCGATCGCCGCGGTCCCGAACATCGCACCACGGTCCGCCGTGCCGGTACGGGACGCCCACGTTGTAGATCTACAGCGAAGCAAGCACCGTTGCCATGGGTGACCGCCCGCGCTTGGACACGGGTCGTGTTCCGCTCCCGAATGCTGCGATAGACGCCTCCAGCGGAGTGGTCGAATCCGTCGGCCCGATTGGTTGCGAGACACTCCCGTCGCTCGAAGAACAGCTCACACAGGCCGCCTATCGGGAGGCCGCACCTATCCGTGAGACCGAGGGTTTGGTCTTCTTCGCGGGAGTCCATGTAGCACGTGCGCGAGCACGTTCCGCGTCATCTGCACGACGCGAGGGTCCGGCGCCCTCGGTGCGTTGGGCGAGGCGCTGGGCACCGGCTCCAGCCCGAGCTCCCAGCCAAGCGTTCCGGTCTTGAACACAAGCGCTCCGGAAGCCGCGGAGTAGATCGTGGTCTCGGCGCGGCCCTTGCTTTGCCCTGGCCCCCGGTCGCCCGAGCTTGACCGCATGCACGAGGTTGTGCCGCCACCGACCGCCTGGGTTCCCGGTGGACTCGAAGGCGTCACTTGGTCAGACTCATAACCCACGATGCCGGGGATTCGGGTGAGCGAGGTGATCCTCGTGCGCGCAAACAGCCACGATGGCCGCACGTTCGCTCTTGGGGCCCAGGAGTAGTACACGTAGGTTGGCGGCCCTCGCTTCGGGACTCGCGGGGTGATGCATCCGTGGAACGCTGACCCTGTGAGCGCTGCCCCTAGATCCTCAAACGCCCCAGTGGCCGGCAGCCTGTGCGGGTCGCGCGCGGAATGCTCTTTGTAGGCGACCATTGAGTCGGAGGGCGGCCGCGTCCCTTGAGTGGTGGCCGCAGCGGTGCTGTACCGCACGCGCCAGGCGAGCGTGTCCGAGGAGAAGAAGAGCAGGCTCGTGCCCGCATCGCGCGCATGCGCGAACGCGTTGACCTGGCGCTGTGACCAATACTCCGAGTGGCCGAAGTCGACCAGCGCCTTATGACCGGCCACCTGACCCGGATGTCGGTCGACCGACGCGCCCGTGGTGTAGGACAGGCGATAGCCGTAGCGCTCCAGGAAGCGAACCATTGCCACATCGCGGGCGAAGAACTCCCCGGCCCCGGTAGCCGTTGCGTACGGCCGGCGGTAGGAGACCTCGACCCCCTGTGAAGTGCCAGTCGCGGCGACGGTATGGCCGCCAGGGTAGAGGCTGTCCCCGCCCCAGGTGTTATACGCCTCGTAGGTCGAGGTGGGCAGCTGCGCGAGAAGCGGCTGTGGGTGATTCGCCTCGACCACGAACAGACAGTCGCTTTCACCGCCCTTCGCCGAAAGCTTGGCGATATACACGCCGCTTGCCAGTCCCGGCGGGATTCTAAAGGTAAGCGTCGGGTGCCAGTGGCACTCGGTCAGGCCTGTGGCGGATCGGTGCACGCACGGCGGCTGACGGACCAGAGGTAGGCGGTCCGCTTCGAGCACCTCACGTCCCCCGCGGCCGCCGTACCAACCGATTCTGAACACCCGGATGCGCGCCATCGGCGAGCCGGGCGCAGAGACGTAGATCCGCTGCCGCTGGCCTGGCCGCAGCGCCTCGTTGGCGACGTAACCGGCGACATTTCCGTGGGCGAGTCCCCCCACGTCTTTGGCCGGCCCGGGGAGTCGCCACGCCGTCGTTCCGGGCTGGCGGTTCTCGACCGCGACCGTCGGTGGCGGACCCATGGTCCGGACCAGCCACCGATAGGCGTGGCCTCCGGGACGTTTCGCGTGGGGCGGTTGCGCCCGACGGCCGCTGTCCCCGCAACCGCCGGCGGCCACCGTGGAGATGGCGACGACGACGACGATTCCCCGGGCACCTGAGAGCACAATCGGCTTCGCTGAGCTGGGGTTTCCGTTACTGCAGGATGTTGACCGCCCGCGCCGCGACGAGCAGCACAGTGATCAGTGAAGTGAGCGATTGGGCCATCATCAAGAGCTTGGCACGCGTCGTCATGGGCATCGTGTCGGTCGGGCTGAGCGCCGTAGAGTTGGTGTAGGACAAGTACAGATAGTCGACGAAGTTCGGCATCCAGCCGGGATGCGTCGCCGGCTCGCTCATCGGCGTGAACATGAAGTCGGCCGGCGCGTCCGCATCGCGCGAGCGCTGGTCGGGTCCGCCCCGGTCGAGCTGCCAGAACCAGAGCGCGAAGACGACGACGTTGGTCAGCCAGATCGCGACGGCTGAAAGGATCAGCTGGTGGCCACCGGCCTTGCCGCCCTTGAGGAGGTAGTGGACGAGCAGTTCGAGCGAGACGAGGTTTGAGGTCGCCACGAGTGCGAGCAGGCCGAGCACGATCTTGCGCTCGCGCTGTGCATTGAGGCGATTTTGGCGGGGACGGTCCAGCCACAGACCGCCGATCAGTAAGAGCTCCAGAGCCGGCATCAACCACGCGGGGCCAACGACGAACTTGCCGGGGAGGCTCAGATACAGGATTACGGCGCTGAGCAGCGCGGCCTGGCCTTGCCAGAACGGTTCGCTCCGCAGCAGCTCCACGGCGTGACTCGCGTGCTTTCGCGCGGCAGGACCGCCAGTGCGAACGCTGGGGCTCATCCAGGGATCGTCCTACGCCGACCTTTGCTGCTCCTGAAGGTCGTGTGCGCGTTGCGTTGTGCTCGACGCGCGAGCGAGGGTCTTTCGGCGTGACCGGTTACGCCGGAGCCGGGAGAGGATGGGAGCGGTCAGCGCCCGCTCGTAGGACTCCCGTAC
>JRHI01000510.1_pt1 | contig 41443 bp, 36 predicted proteins | sample 215371 | NCBI WGS metagenome assembly JRHI01 (sample SAMN02929681, study PRJNA255918) | sediment metagenome | biome: cave system; feature: Ice Cave; material: Sediment; isolation source: sediment from deep within a dark volcanic ice cave with no known source of... ... | reverse complement strand
GGCGTCATTCTCATCTGCAAGCCATCTCCCAATTTGTGGTGGAACCCCACAGCCCCCGCTATTTGACACAACCTCCACCCACACCATACAATCAAAGAAGAATGAGATCTACACAACGAACTACTACTTTACGAAACCGGAAGACAAAAGGATATCTCCTCAATGCAACAACCCTTACCCGAAGCACTCGAAGTGTCACCCGGCATCTGGAAATTCACAGTACCCATCCCATTTCCCCTGCGCACCGTCAACATGTATGCTCTCGTCGGTGAGGATGGCTGGACGCTCGTCGATACCGCTATGGGTACGCCCGATACCCGCGCGGCTTTCGAGACAGGACTGCAAAAGGCTAGCCTGAGCATTGATACATTACGGACCATCGTGCTGTCACACGATCATCCCGACCACGTTGGCCTTTCAGGTGAACTGCACGAGCAGAGTGGCGCGACCGTCTACATGCATCCTATCGACGCAAATAACATGCGTGTCCACTGGCAGAACATTTCTCCAGAGCGCTTCTCGCATGTTTCGCACTTTTTCAGGCAACACGGCATGCCAGCCGGTGAACCCTGGTTCTCACAGGCCAGCCCCGACCAGCTGCATCATATTATCAGAGTCCCACCCTTTGAGGCGCTCACGCTCGTCGAAGACGGTCAATACCTCCGCCTATCCGGTGAGCGTTACCGCGTCATCTGGACTCCTGGACACTCCGATGGCCATATCTGCCTCTTCCGCGAACGCGACGGTATCTTCCTGGCCGCCGATCACGTCTTACCACGGATCACACCGAACATCGGTCTCTACTCCGAATATGATCGCGCGAATCCTCTAGGCGACTACCTCGATTCATTGCGAAAAGTTTCGACACTCCCGGCCAGCATTGTCCTCCCAGGCCATGGCGAACCCTTCAAAGACCTGGCTGGGCGCGTTGCGGAGATCATTGAGCACCACGAGTTGCGCGAAATGCAGATTCTGACCTTACTGGATGAACAGTCACAGAACGCCTATCAATTAGCGGAAAAGCTCTTTGGACATCGTTTAAAAAGTAACGAGGCGCGCCGTATGGCTGTCGCAGAGACTCTCTCACACCTTGAATATCTGCGCATCCATGGTCAGGCCGAGCAGCACAAGACGACGGATGGGCTGATTCTCTATGCACCGGTCTAAGAGATGGTTGGAGTAACTTGCATGAAATCACCCATCGTCTTGTCCTATGTCCAGTTAGAGCCACTACTTCTGGCCAGGCAAAGGGGAGAACAATCCGTCACAATCTCAGCGGATTTAGGCAAGTCTACCATCACAGCTGCGATTACCCCCGCTGGTCTGACTTTTCCCTCCGGTGAACGGCTCAGCTGGCTGAATATCGAGAAGATCAAAAAATCCCACGCCAATTGCTTTGTGATCGAGAATGAAAGTATAAAATCCATCCAGGTCTTTTCCGAGCATACCAATCGCGTCTGCAGCCTCTTGCCAACAAAGGGCGTACCGAGCATGTTGATCGCGGGCTTCACTATGCACCGCATCATAGATACTGATCCGATGCAGGATACGCTGCAGAAGGTTGCCACCATTGCCCCTATCATAGGCACCGTCCTGGACACCGCCACTGGCCTGGGCTACACGGCCATTGAGGCCGCCAGGACTGCACAACACGTTGTGACCATTGAACTTGACCCCGGAGCACAGCAGATTGCCAGCCTCAACCCATGGTCACAGGAGTTATTTCATAATCCCCAAATTGAGCAGGTAATGGGTGATGCCTTTGAAGTAGTACCTATCTTCGCGGATGCCTATTTCGACCGCATCATTCACGACCCACCAGTCTTTAGCCTTGCTGGCGAACTCTACTCCGGTGTGTTCTACCAGCAATTATTTCGCGTCCTTAAACGTGGAGGTAGACTCTTTCACTACATTGGGAATCTGAACAGCAAATCAAGCGGCACAGTGAGCAAGGGTGTGTTGCGCCGCCTACAAGAAGCAGGTTTTACCAGGGTAGTGCGCAGGCCCGAGGCTTATGGTGTCGTCGCCTATAAATGACCCGCTCGCCTTCTATCTGTCCGCGAACGCACAAATCTCCCTGACGCCGCGCTCGATCTCCTCGTCTGAAGCAGCCAGTGAGACACGCACAAACTGTTCCGCCACTGAACCAAACCCACTGCCGGGAGCTACAGCTACATTGCGTTCACGCAACAGATCAAGCGCAAACTGTCGCCCTCTCCGCTGCGTCCCTTCGGGATTCGTGACATCTACTAGCACATAAAAAGCTCCACGAGGGGTATAGACATAGCGCCCGCTCTCTTTAAGCAACTTCACTGCCAGGTCGCGGCGTCGCTGATACGTCTGCCTCATCTCTGCGACACACTCTTGCGGCCCCGTCAAAGCCGCTGCGGCTGCCCGCTGTACTGGCGTGGAGATATTCGTATAGCTCGCGTTCAGTACGTCTACGATCGTCTTCATCAGCTGCCTTCCAGTTGCGAGGTAGCCAATGCGCCACCCTGTCATTGCGTAGGTCTTGGAGAAGGTGTAGACACTGATGACGCGCCCGGCATCAAACTCGTCACGGCTAAGCATAGTTGCAGGGCTGACGTGTTTCCCTTCAAACACCAGTTCGTCGTAGCACTCGTCCGAAAGCATATAGAGGTCATAGCGGCTTGCAAATTCCAGTAGTTCTGCCACTAACTGCGCGGGAAAGACTGCACCCGTGGGATTACCAGGATTATTAATGATCAGCAAACGGGTGCGCGGCGTAACCAACCGCTCCATTTTTACCACGTCCGGCAGCCATTCATTCTGCGGATCAAGTGGATAATGTACCGGAGTAGCGCCACAACAGGCGAGCTGCATCAAGTATTGCGGCCAGTGCGGATCAGGGATCAGTACCTCGTCACCTGGCCCTACTGTCGCCATCAATGTCGCCAGGATCGCGCCCGTGCCACCCATAGCAATAGCCGTCTGCCCTGGTTCAACCGCATAGCCATTCACGCGCTCAATTTTCGCCGCCAGCAATTCCCGCAGCCATGGCCAACCTGCCGCTGGCCCGTACGTCATGAGTTCGCTTTCAATAGCCCGGCAGGCAGTCTCGCGTATATGCTCCGGCGTGCGAAAACTCGGTTCACCGATCTGCAAACGCGCCGCTGGCGGCAGCACCTCTCCACGAACCTGCGCCTCTCGCTCTAAGTGCTGCGCTAGCGACCCCAGCGACGTGATATCGTTGACCGACAAATCATGAATGCGTTGCTTTCCGAGTTTCATCAACGTTACTCTTCATCTCCATGTACTTCGAGAAGCAGTTGTGTAGCCTCCTCAGCAGTCGGTACCGTAGTCATTTTAATGATCAAATGCAGCAAAATTGAGGTGTCTTCAATGTACTCTACTTGTCTCTTCGCCTGGCGTTCTATCTTTGGGAAACGTGCTCGAATGACGTCCAACAACGCTTCACGCTGTCGCTGAAGCTCCCGTTGAAGTGCCTCTTGACGCCCTCTCTCCAGTCCCTTTTCCAGTCCCTGCTCAATTCCCCGCTCAAGTCCCTTCTCAAGACCTTTCTCAAGGCCTTCTTCGAGACCCTCTGCTCTACCTTCTTTCAGTATTTTCTGGTAAGCAGGAGTATTACGTAATATTTCATCCAACACGGCGAACCTTCTTTCAAGCCAGTTCTGGTCGGCTTCACTCTTCAATACTAACGACGCTAGCAGCTTTGTAATCGGCAGCAGATTGTATTGTTCAGCTACTTCTAATCCTGTTATGACCTCCTCCACTACTTCATGCCTTGCTCCATCCTTTGTCAAAATTAATAGAGGTAGCAGCCCTACGCGACCAGTTCGCCTGATTTCTTCTGTGAAAAGCTCTCCAAGCTCAATGCTTAGATAATGAAACCGGAGTACCTCACGACCTCCAGGTATCTTCCAAACTAAAGGCGGTTTCGGTACTTTACCATCGCTTTTCAGGTAAATTACACACGAGTAGACGGGCAATTTATGCGCCCGCCTTGCCTCAAAATTATATTCTAAAAGTCGTTCTGCTATGCTTGGATCATTGGTTGACTGAAATTCAAAATGCGCTAAAAACTGTTCTTCATCCTGAATAGCTTCCACCAGAGCATCCGCATCAATTGTTCGTTTCTTGAACTGAGTCAGTAGTTTTCCGGTAGCTTTTGCTCCCTCAAATAACCACGCCACAAAATCCTGTGAGTTGTCATTTATCAGCATTTTCAAGCTGTCATCCCATTCCCCTACCATCCTGAATCCCCTTTGCCCTTTTTATTCTACCCCAAGTGTAGCATAACGGAAATAACCTGTCGAGATATCCACATGTATGCTACCTCAAACATGGTACTTGCCAATCTTCTGCACCAAACCCGCCAGTAGCGCGATACGCGTCGGCAAGTAATCCAGTTCAATATACTCACCTGGGTTGTGTGCCAAACCACCACCCGCGCCCAGACCATCAATCGTTGGCAACCCTACTGCCGCGGTATTGTTAGCATCGGATGCTCCCCCACTCCCCACGTCCTCGATCTTCAAGCCCAGTTCGCTACCGGCTTCCTTTGCCAGCTGGACAAGGTGAGCGTTGCGCTTGTTGCGTTCAAAAGGCGCCGTCAACATATTGCCGCTCAGCGTAATCTGCGTTCCCTCCAGGGCTTTCTGCGAAACCACCTTGCCCATAGCAGCCTCGATCGCTTTAATTCCAGCCTGATCGCTGGCCCGCACGTCCATATCAAAATAAGCATAGTCCGGCACAACATTGGTGCGCTCGCCACCATGGATAATACCGACGCTCAGCGTTGTTCCCGGGACGGTTCCATTAAGCGCCTGCATTTTCTGTACCTGGTAGGACAGCTCAAGGATGGCATTGCGTCCGCGCTGTGGTTCGACCCCAGCATGGGCGGAAACTCCTCGCACTTCGACGCGATATTGCCCAGAAGTCCGCCGTGAAGAAACCACTGTCGCTATGGCCCTCCCCGGCTCCAGCACAATGGCCGCGTCTGACTGCTTTGCCAGTTCCTCGATCAGTGGCTTGCTGCTCGGAGAACCGATCTCCTCGTCGCTGTTGCAGACAAACGTCACGCTCTGGTAATTCGCCTCCTGTGCATCGATTAATATATGCAGCCCATAGAGACCGATCAGCACGCCCGATTTCATATCCAGCACTCCTGGCCCCGTGGCGATGCGGCCCCCATTTTGCTGGCTGATCGCGAACGGTCTGCGCCCCACCTCACCCTCGGGAAAAACGGTATCGATATGACCTATCAGCAGAATACGAGGTCCTTTGGGCACGTTACCCGTATGCGTGGCTACAAGGTGGTTGCCGTACTTCTCCTGTTGTTCGATATGCGTGGAGAAGCCAAACGACTGAAAACGCTCTTGTAAGTACTCTGCAACCCGGTCGATGCCAGCCTTAGTATAGGTGCCAGAGTCGATATTTACCGTCGTTTTCAAGTCATCAAGGTAGTGCTCCATGAGCTTTTCAGCCTGCTGAACAACCTCCTGTGCCTTCATATCACTCCCCCTGTCTTGAATTGCGCTATCTCAGCCTCGCTATAACCAGCCTCGCGCAAGAGTTCCTCGGTGTGTTCACCCATTTCCGGTGGAGCATAGCGCTGTTCGTCCTCAACTCCTGACATGCGCGGGAAACTTCGCAGCGTTTGAAAAGTCTCCTCTTCGCTCCCACCTGTCACGGTAGCACCGCGCGCCTGCGCGTGTTGATCATTTAATGCCTCATCTATATCATAGACCGGGCCAACGCAAGCATCGATCTCGGCCAGTTCAACCACCCACTCGTCCCGCGTTTTGGTTTTGAAGATAGCCCGCAGTATTTCCATCGCCTTCTCGCGCTCTCCCGGCCCTACCGGCATATGGAATGGTAACAGTTCAAGGTGACCAATATGGGTACAAAATGTATGCCAGAATTTCGGCTCCAGCGCTGCCAGAGTCACATGCTTGCCATCTTTTGCTTCATAGATATTGTAACAGGGGAGACCTCCATCAAGAGCGGAGTGACCAGGTCGGGGAGCCTTGCCCGTATTCAAATAAGCACTGGCAAAAAGTGGCAGGAGCGACATCACACCCTCTGTCATCGAGACATCGATTTTGCGTCCCTCCCCCGTTTGCACCCGGCCTACGACTGCCGCCAGGATACCAATGACAGCCATATAACTCCCTCCCGCCAGGTCTCCCAGCGGAGTCGGTGGCATCGCTGGCTCACCATGCGACCCTCGGTTATAGTGCAGCAGACCGGCATAGCCAGCATAGTTCAAATCATGCCCCGCGCGCAGGCGATAGGGACCATCCTGCCCATAGCCGCTGATCGCGCAATATATAATCCCAGGCTGTACTTCCTTAAGCTGTTTATAACCTAGTCCCAATCGCTCCATCACGCCAGGACGAAAGCTCTCCAGCACCACGTCCGCGTCACGCACCAGCCGCAGAAAAATGTTGCGGCCCTCCTCGTTCTTGAGGTTCAACATAATACTGCGCTTATTGCGGTTGATCGCCGTGAAATACAGGCTCATTCTACCAGCACCTTGAGGCGGCATAATGCGCCCGTAGTCGCCGCTTCCCGGTTCTTCAACTTTGATCACATCGGCCCCAAAATCTGCCATCATCTGCGATGCATAGGCGCCAGGAAGCAAGCGTGAGAGGTCAAGTATACGTATGCCATTAAGAGGCTGACTCATGCACATCTCCTTCAAAGGGGAGTCGTCACCGTCCATTCTACCCAGTAGCGTATCAGGCTCCTATAGAGATTGTCAACGTTTGCGTTTCATCATTTTTTCGGGAAAAATGGATGAGGCGCTCAGCAATGCCAGACGCCTCATCCCTTTTTCACAACATCAACCACAACTCCAATTGCCTGAAACATGTACAGAGTTCGTAGCACCGGCAAGGTCAACCTCCATAGATCCAGATTTCAAATCCCCATTAATGGTCATCTTAGCAGGTGCATTGCCGGAATTACCCCAGACGGTCGTTGCAGATAGAGACTGCTGCGCGAAAACAACCGAGACCTGTCCGGTGCCATAGGTGTTTGGACCTTTATAAGCAGGAATCCTGGACACGTAGGTATACTGGATGCCGCTGACCGTCCCAATGAAATAGAGATCATACTCTGTACCAGCAGTCGTTGGGCCACACCTGGTCATACTCGTCACCATCATACTCCCCTTGACTGCTCCAGAGAAGGATAGAGTGAAGATAGATTTCGTACCTGCCACAGGCGTAAGACCTGTTGTCGTAACGCAAGAGAAAGATGTTGAACTCGTTGGACAGGCGGTGCTTACCGGAGTAACACCAGTAGTAGTAGTATGTGAAGTCGGGCTTATCGTTCCTGAAGACACCGGCGACTTTGAATGTTGCAAGAACAAGAACGCACCTGCGCTCCCAGCAAGCAGAAGAATACATACCACTGCTAGCATGATCCATTTCCTGGCAAACCCCCGTCTTGCTTGCGGCTCAGGTTTACCCCCTACTTCTCGTTCTTTCTTTCCCGCGTGCACAAGCCCCTGCGTAGTCACATCCTCTAGCTGCCGCCCATTCTTTGAAGAGGTAACATTACGCGTAGTCTCCTCATCCATTGTGCTTACTTGACTGAGCGTATTCCCACATTTTCCACAGAAACTCGCATCATCGGGTATCTCTGACCCACAAACAGTGCAATGTTGCAAGGCTTGTTATCCTCCAAGTACAGAAAATAATACAAGGAAGTATACCACAGGCCATAAAGTTAAAGAGAGAAAGCAGAGGGAGCATAGTATGAATGTCATGCTCCCTCTGCTTTCTCTCTTTAACAACCTCAATTCAAGAGGCCATTTTCGTATGCTCCTCTTCCTTAGGAGATGATGTTGCTTTTGACCTGGCAGCTCTTTTCTGCTTTACAGCTTGAGGATCACCCTCTGTTTCAGCCTGCATTTCTCGCTGGTACTCTTCGTTGCGGCGATTGTACTCTTCCATTGCCAACACATAGCCATTGTACATACGCTCAAGAATAGGGAAAGCGACTCCACGCTGTTCCGCTATCGCCAGGTCGAACCACTTCTGCTGCATATGCTTCTGTGCATACTCAAGTTGTGCCTCGGTCATATCATCTGCTTTCTAGCCCTAGGAGGCCTTGCTGCGGCTCTGCCGGTACTCCTGGCTCAACTGTCCGATCAATTCCTTCGCACCGGCAAAGCTCATACTCTCTACATGTTCAGGCTCAGACTTGCCCAGGTGCTCACAGAGCTTACGAATACTGCTGAGTTGCTGCTCCGTAGCTGCCGCGTCAGGAGCAATCTCCGCTGTCGCAGCAGGGTAACCATTGCCATTAGTGGTCCCATTGCTCTTTGCCGCCGCTGGACGGACCGTAGCCAACACCTTACGCCCATTGCCATTGTCGCTACCCTCAACCGGCGCAGTCCCTCGCTCCACAGGCGAATCCACGATACGATGCTCTTCATCAAGTTCTGGCGCAAACTGGGTTCCGTACCCTAAGCCTGCCAATGCACGTCCTATAGCTCCTGTCTCAGCTTTCTCTCCGTAGTCTTCAAAATTAGCTCGACACTCTGCTTTTGTACCTGTGGCTCGTCCCCCTTTCCCATCGGTAACTACAGCACGATAGCGAGCATACCCTTTTGCTGTTTTAACGATTTTCTCACTTCGTCTTTTCTCACTATTCCAGACAAACGCCTCAATAGAGCACTCTTTTCCAGTATCGTACTCTAGTTCTTCTGTTTCGATGGTACCCTGTGGACACTCCTGTCTAAACCAAACTAATCTCCATTGAACAGGAAGGTAGTCCTTTACACCTTCTCTACTCTTTAATTGCAAAAGATGCTGATTGGGATTGAATGTATCGCTCATCAGTGTTACCTCCGGTAATCAATATACTTGTTGTGCTTTTTAGAATTGCACGATCCACATAGTGGTTGAATGTTATCAATATTGCTTGTACCATTTCGCGTGACAGGTATCACATGATCGGCAACAAGCCTGATTTCTGGCTCTTGCTTACCACAACACAAGCATCTATGGCTATACTTAATACAAAGTGCTTGCCATTCTTGCTTTGTATATGAACCTCCTGCTTGTGTCTCACGAGTACGGCGCTTTGCAAACTTGGCTTTATCAGCACCCGCATATAACTCTGGATTTGTCTGGCGATGGTTTCTCTTCTTTTCTCTGATTAGCTCCGCATTCTCTTCATAGTAATCTTTTTTCTGCACTTTGAACTGCTCAGCATTTTCCCGATATCGCCTCGTTCGATATTGTTTAATCTGTTCACTATGAGTTTGTTGATGCACTTTGCGTAGCTCTTTGATCTGCTCGGTATTTTCTCGATAGTAAGCTTGCTTTTTTGCCTTCTGGTTGGGCGTTTGATAGTATGATCTTTGCAGTTCATTTGTATGCTCAGCATGAGTTCTGCGATATTCCCTATGGTATGTCCTGACCTCCTCAGCATTTTCCTGCCTTAGCTGCCTTCGGTGTGCAGTGATTTGCTCAGCACTCTTGTGATAACGATCCCTTTCCTTTGCATTGAGATCCTCAGCATGAGTTTTCTTATAAGCTCTGTGATACGCTCTAATTTGCTCAACATGAGTACTACGATATTCTCTCTGCTTCGCCCTAGCTTGCTCAACATTTTCCGCACGTCGCAAGTTTTCCCTTACTCTTTTGCAGATTAGACACGAAGAGCCTATTCCACCTGCTCTTCTTTTATCAGAAAGAAATGCACCGTAGCACTTTACTCCTTTACATTTAGAGCAACGTTTTCCTTCGCATTGACAGCCCTCTATAGTATGTTCAAACATCACTCACGCGCTCCTTTTCGCTTCGCGATGTACTCACGTACTGCTTGAACTATTTCACCATTGAGAGACCTATCTTCCTGCTGTGCTAAGGGTCTAAGCAGCTCTATCACTTCAGCAGGGAAACGAACGGTAATTTTAATTTCTTTTTTCTTTTCCATGCCACCATTCTATAATTAAATCAGTGGCATATCAAGAGGCTCTTTTTCTTCGCGTTTCTGCCCACTACTGCTGTCGCTCATCTCACACTCCTGTTCTAAATTATCGAAAATTTGTTCTAATTCATTATACAAGAGCCACTATGTTCTGTCAAGTTGACTCAAGTTGGCACACATACACCTTTGTACACCTACATATATATTCTTTTTAGGAGGCAAAAAAGAGGCAAAAAGCAGGTGTTATGTAAACAGAAAGTGAGGCAAAGGAGTCGAGGCAAATCAGCGGATTACCGATTGATCCATTCATAAATATGGTATATTACATACAACAACTCATACTCAATCACTGAGCACAACCTTTCAGATCAAAGGAAAACAAATGAACGCCACATCCATCTACAACGAAATACAGGCATCCTTAAAGAAGGGCGAACGCATCGCTATCGCCACCGTTGTCAAAACCGTCGGGGCCGCCCCGTGCGGCGTTGGCACAAAAATGGTCGTTCACGCCGATGGCACATCCTCCGGTAGCTTCTCCGGGCCAAATATCGACAGCAGGCTAGCTCATGAAGCGGCACAGGCATTACAAGATGGCCGCACCTACATCACCCACTTCCACCTGGATGCCGACCAGGGCGAAGCTGTAGGTAGTTGTGGCGCAACCCTAGAGGTGTTCATTGAAGTACTGCGACCCGAGCCACGCCTCATTTTAGCTGGCGCGGGTTACGTCTCTCAGGCCCTCTCTCGCCTGGCAGCCCAGCTTGATTTTCGCATCGTCGTCGTCGATGATCGTCGCGACCTCGCCGACCCTCTCGTCTTCGGTGAAAAAGTGCAACTAACCTTTGGCGACATCCCCCAGACCATTCGCGACCTGGAGCCAGACGAAGCAACCTGGATCGTCATCGTCACCCGCGGGCACCACCTTGACAAGGACGCCCTCCGTGCAGCCCTTGAAACAAACGCCAAATACATCGGCATGATCGGCAGCCCAGGCAAAGTCAAACACATCTTCAAAGACCTGCTCAAAGAAGGCTTCTCGCATTCACAGCTCGCCCAGGTCCACGCCCCCATCGGCCTTGACCTCGGTGCCGAGACGCCCGACGAAATCGCCCTCAGCATCGCCGCCGAAATGCTCATGATTCGCAAAAAAGCCACCGGAGACCCCCTCAACACCCTACACCAACTCCTCTCCGAAGAAGAAGTACCCGCCTAACCTGGGAACCCAACTCATCGCCCCTCATCCCGTAGGGGCGGGGGCGGCGTGGTCGATAGGTGGGGACGCTTGCGTCGCCCTCGTCCCTATTGATGTCACCCTACCTCAACCTTCCCCAAAAGACGCCAAACAGAAATGATATACTAGTATCATCTATTTTAGTCCAAATCAAGGAGAGTTATGTCAAACTACCAATACATTCTTGTCGAACGTGACGCGCCCGTCGGCATCGTCACACTCAACCGCCCCAAAGAACTCAACGCCCTCAACTTTCACCTCGTCAGCGAACTCGCCGACGCCCTGGAAGTCTTTGATCGCGATGACGAGATACGCTGCATCGTCCTCACAGGCGCGGGCGAGAAAGCCTTCGCCGCCGGTGCCGACATTAAAGAGATGTCCGACAAGTCGCCGATCGACATGATGCTGGGTGGCTTCGAGTCCTGGAACCGCATTCGTAACGTCCACACTCCACTGATCGCTGCCGTTGGTGGTTACGCTCTCGGCGGCGGCTGCGAGCTTGCCATGCATTGTGACATGATCGTCGCCTCCGAAAATGCCCGTTTTGGTCAACCCGAAATCAAGCTTGGCGTGATCCCCGGTGCCGGTGGCACGCAGCGCCTCGCGCGCACCTTCGGCAAATACCGCACTATGGAGATAGTGCTGACCGGCGCGAATTTCACGGCGCAGGAGATGGCCGATCATGGATTGGTCAATCGCCTGGTGCCAAAAGGTGAACATCTCACCGAAGCCGTCAAACTGGCCAAAGTGGTAGCCGCGCAGCCACCTCTTGCCGCTCGCCTGGCGAAAGAATCCGTCCTCGCGGCCTTTGAGACAACCCTGGAACAGGGACTCGCCAACGAGCACAAGAACTTCTTCTTGCTTTTTGCCACCGAAGACATGCGTGAAGGTATGAGCGCATTTTTAGAGAAGCGCGAAGCAAAGTTCCACGGCAGGTAACAAACGAGCATGCTTGATAGACAAAAAACACACAGAAAGGGGCCAAATAGCCATGGAAGATGCGGTTATCCTCTCGGCGGTGCGTACCCCCATTGGACGCTACGCTGGAAGCCTCAAAGATGTCCGCCCCGATGACCTCGCCGCCCTTGTCATTGCGGAAGCAGTGCGGCTCGCTAATATCGACCCGGACAGCATCGAAGATGTCATTGTAGGCTGTGCCAACCAGGCCGGTGAAGATAATCGCGATGTTGCGCGTATGGCCCTGCTCTTAGCTGGTCTCCCCCTCCACGTCGCCGGACAGACCGTCAATCGGCTCTGCGGCTCAGGCCTGCAAGCTGTCAACAGCGCCGCCCAGGCCATTCAAACAGGCATGGGTGATACCTTCGTCGCGGGCGGCGTCGAGAGCATGACCCGCGCCCCCTTTGTCCTGAGCAAGGTCGATTCTGCCTTTGGTCGCAATATGAACCTGTACGACACCACCCTCGGCTGGCGTTTCGTCAATCCCAAATTGTCTGCCGTGCATCATCCACACAGTATGGGGGAGACGGCTGAGAATGTCGCCAAGAAGTACGGCATCAGCCGCGCCGATCAGGACACCTTCGCGCTGCGCAGCCAGCAGCGAGCGGTCGCGGCCCAGCAATCCGGCCGTTTCACCGCCGAGATCATCCCCGTAATCATCCCTCAGAAGAAGGGTGAACCCATCGTCGTTGCCACCGACGAGCATCCACGCACCGATACTACGCTCGAAAAACTGGCGGATTTGAAACCAGCCTTCCGTAAAGATGGCAGCGTAACAGCTGGCAACTCGGCAGGGATCAACGACGGCGCAGCCGCCCTCGTCATGATGGCTCAGAGCCGCGCCCAACAATTAGGCCTGCGTCCCCGTGCCCGTATCATCGCCTCAGCCGTCGCGGGCGTTGATCCCGCCTACATGGGCCTCGGTCCCATTCCCGCTACGCGCAAAGTCCTGCAACGCGCGGGACTGAGCATCAACGACATGGACCTTGTCGAACTCAACGAGGCATTCGCATCGCAGTCACTACAATGCGCGCGCGAGCTGGAAATAGATCAGGAGAAGCTTAACGTCAATGGCGGCGCCATCGCCCTCGGTCACCCCCTCGGCTGCAGTGGCGCGCGTCTCGTCGTCACATTGCTGAACGAATTAGAACGGCGTGACGGACGCTACGGCCTGGCAACCATGTGTATCGGCGTCGGCCAGGGCATCGCCACCATCATCGAACGCCTTTAAAACCCGTAGGGGCGGGGGTGGCGTGGTCGATGGGTGGGGACGCTTGCGTCGCCCTCGTCCCCTTCGTTAGGAGAGCGAAATGAGCAAGTACATATCCATGGGGACGCAGCCGCATCCGCGGGATGATGAAGGCAGCGTCGCTCTCCCCGTAACATAAAAAAACAAAAATAGGAATAACTATATGTCAGAGAAACACAACAACCCACTTTTCGGCCTGAACATCGACCCATCGACAAACAACCTGCAAAAAGAATAATAAAAGAGGAAACAACATGAACACAGCAGAATTGTTAGATAATTGCCATCTCAAGCTAATTCTGACCGCTTTCCATCTAACCCCGAGGATGTAGAATAACGACAGGGATTTCCCGCGTCGTTTTCTTTTGATACTCCGCGTAATCACCATACATAGCTACCAATAGCGGCCAGAGACGTTCTCGTTCCGCTGCATCCGCTTGCCTCGCCGTCACGCGCAACTTCTTCCGCCCTATCTCAACCTCCGCCTCTGGCTTCGCCAGCAAATTCAGCCACCACACAGGATGTGTAGGTGCGCCCCCGTAAGAAGCAACAAGCACCAGGTCGTCCCCATCCCTAAGATACAGCAGTGGTGTCGTGCGCTGCTTCCCAGTCTTGCGCCCCGTCGTATTCAGCAGCAAAACAGGACTCTTACCAAATTGCCCTCCCAGTTTGCCGCCCGACAATCGATAAAAGAACGTATGTGTTCCCGTAATTAACCGTTGCCCTGTGCTTGATTTCCTTGCGGCACGGTTACCATCAACCTTCTGTTGTTCAACCGACATAAAATGCCTTCTCTCAATGTATAAATCACAAAGTCAGAACTCTACCTTACAACGCAACCCTCGCTATTCAGGCTGATAAATAATATAGCCAGCAAAGACCAAACGCCGGAAACCATGGCCTGAGCGCTCAGCCTTGTGCAAAACAGATGCCTTCTGAAATAGATCATAAGTGAATACATAAGCCGAATGGGGATCTGCATGTACAGTTGTATAATAGGGGGCATAGTAGTTATGGCTCGGTTGTAAAGTACTGTCAGTCACACTACAGATGATTTTTTCCTGGCTCACAAAGGTGATGCGATTGCACGTCCAGAAATCAGCGTAAATGTGAGTGGCACCGATACGTTCAAGGGCGGCAATGAGCTTATCTTGTTGCCGGTTAGCCTGCTGAGAGGAGGACAGATCGCCCGCGATGCTTATAGTCCCCAGCAGAAACAGCAGAGTAATCAGCAGGAGCACCCCTTTATTGAACATAACCGTTAGCCGTGAACCTGCGAAACGTCCCTGCAGCATCTCTTTGATCGCTGGAGTCGTCGCAGCGCGCCAGACTGGCCAGATAAGCGCAGGAGTAACGATAAGCAGATCAACGAGATAGCGTGCATGACTATGTGGTGCATCCTGCGGCCCTGAACTCACCGTATAGATAGTCAACGCTACTGCCGCGCAGGCAAGCAAGCAGAGCCTGGCAAAGTGAAGCACAACCTCGTGCCTCTCCTCGGGAGAACCTGCTTGCATACGGGAGCGTAACTTCCAAAGCATCCTTACGCTAAGCAAGACAGACAATAGCCAGAGGAGCAAATAACCTGCGCTCCAACCAGTATGCAGAAGCTTGCAATCAAGGCTGCGCGGGCTGGCATTGTTGGCATATTCCACTGCTGGCACCGAGCAGAATGGATCCCCCGTAGCTGTAGGCAGGCTCATGCCCACCGTTCCCTTTATACCTTGTATGAGTTTTGGCAACGTATGAACTGATTTCGTACTCGGTCCCCCATGAAAGAGACCTACAAGCATGGACAATGAATCCTGTCCAGGCCCTGCCTGAAGATTGTAGACAATGAGCGGAAACACCCCGATGATAAAACCCAGCAGTAGGCACAGTGGTGCCACGGTGCGCAGATCACGCCAGCAAAACAGCAGCAGCAGCAGACTGGCCATCATAAGAACTGGCAGCACAACCAGATCTGACCAGATAGCAAGTCCTACCACCAGTCCCCAACCAGCATAGGCGACAAAACGCAGCCACCTCCTACTGCCCGTCAGATTCTGCCTATAGCTGAGTGCGAGCCATGAAGCCAACAGAAACGCGAGCGTACCAAAAAGGAGGGTTTGAGTGGTGCCACCTGTGGCATACAGTTCCCGCAAAAACATGGCGCTTGATCCCAGGCCCAGCAAAACCAGCACGAACAAGGCTAACTTTTTCGTGTAGAGCAGGCTTGTCAGCAGATACATACTGGCAAAAAACAAGGCATCGAGGAGGATTATTCCAAGCCGCAAGCTGAAAGGCGAAGGGCCGAAGAGACGAAAGAAGGCCGCGCCAAGATAGGCCTCTATTGCCCCCAAATAGTTTCGGCTATAAAATACAATGGGATGTTCTCCGTTATAAGCGATATGACGGGCCATGAGACCTATCGTACCCTCATCGCTATTGGTCGCTGGCCAGCCCAAAGCTGTCAACAGAATGCGCAGACAAACGGCAAGTACTATGATGAGCAGAGCAAAGAGCTCATATTTGCCTATGCCAGGATATTTCGACAACTTTGCTAGCAAGCCTTGCTTAGGACTATCAGTATACAAGGCGATTTTCCCCTTTTGATCTCTTGTGAAAGATTCGGCAGTAATTCCTTACAAGCAAGCACTGAACGTGCAGGGCTTGCCAGGTGGAAAGCTCTGAGTATTAGAAAACAATGATCTCTGCATCCTTGCAAGGAGCTTTTCATGCCAATCATACCAGAAGCGCGCACCTTTGACTACCGGACGATACACTTATGCGTAGTAAGTCATAACTCAACCAGACGATAGCTGATTTTATGCACCCAAATCCAAGTTCGCACGTAGTAAAGGAGAATTGTGAATGTTCGTTCAAGTAGTTAAGTTCAATAGCGCATTATCACCGACAGTCGGACCTTGTTTTTGATCATGTCAGAGGGCTATTAGACAACCTCCTCTATGCTCCTTGCATCATGGTTCCCACTCGGCCTATCATCTGAGCAGTGAATGTGTTCATTCCTGCACTATGGAAAACCTGAACGACACCTGGAGGTATGGTAGTCCATCAAGAATGAGGCAAAAGGAGGAGATGATGGCATACACTTCCCCGAAACGATCGACTACCTGGTTTACCCTCTCTCTGGTTGGGGTCAGTGCCGCTTGTGCAGGGGGGTCACAGCCCTTCTTGCTCTCGGATTTGTCTTGCTCCTGCCTTTTTTCAAAGGTCTGGTGGTGTACCCGCCTGTTGTGGTGGTGTTCTCTCTTGCTGCTGCCCTCGCTTCCTTACTGATTGGTCCCCTCTTCTGGTGGCTCTTCATCATCCGACCTCGTCAGCTCACCTTGAGTCGCGGAATTTTTGTTGGCTGCCTCAGCAGCTTCGTCGCCCATCCGCTAACCTGGTTTCTTGCCCTGATGCCTGTTTCTCTCGGATGGATGAACACTATCCCTTTTCTTTGGATAGGGCATATCACGCTCAGTGAGGAACTTCAGGCTATCCCTAGCCTGTCCTCCTACAGCCTGCTCTTTGTGGGATGGCTCACCACGCTCATTGGGGGCATGGTCGGTGGAGTCCTCGCTAAGAGCGTAGCAGACCTTAGCAGAGATGGGTAGACGACGAGCGCGCGACAAGGGAAACACCACTCGACCAGCATCAAATGCCTTGTCCTGTTTCTAGCGTAAACTGGGCCAAGAGAGCGGCGGTCATTCAGGAAACTCAACAGTTCTTAAATTGATGCGTATTAGGTGAACGCTTGCGTCGCCCTCGTACCCCTTCCCACTACACCTCGAGTGTCACTCGTAATACCGGATCTGGTAGAGGAGCATTCGTACGGAAGAACTCAACGCTTCCCCCTGGTTGAGGAGCATTTTTCCAACAATTAATCAACGTTCGCAATTCCGTGATGCGATCTTTTGCTTCTTTACACCAGTTTTCATCGCGCCAATAGGGATATGAAGGTGGCGCACCTTTCGATGCGAGTTGTTTATCCAACAGATTCTGAAAGACTGGATCGTCAAAGACATCTTCCAAATTTTCCACATTTTGCTCAAGTTGGGCCATCACCACAAGGAAACGTACCCACCAGTGATGCTCAAAGTTGAATTTCGTTTGGAGCTTTTCCGGATCTGCTCTATCAGCATCTGTTGGGCACAGTATGGTGCCTGCCTTCTGTCCCTTGTTCACCATGCTATCGATAATTGCAGTCGGCATGGTCAAATTCAATCCACCTTCTTGATCGTCCAGGCGAATTTGTACGATCCGCTCGCGATAACTTGGCAGATTCGCTTGCAAGTTATCACGATAGCTCTGAACTGTACCAAAGATTTGCATGAGGAACGCCGTGAGCTTTGCTACAGAAGACGCTCCTTCCTTTCCATCTATATCGTTCCATTGTGGGTCTAGTCGATCTTCTGCTCTCGGAAGATAGACGTCATCTGTTGTGTTCACGCTCTGCTGGCCCGGTAGTGGCGCCACAATGACACTTGTCGTTGCATCATTGGGCATCGAGGTAAGATTGATGCCAAAAGTTGGCCGTGAGGGGAGCCAGGCGTCGAAAAATTCGATGGGGAAGTTGTTGCAAATGCCTCCATCGCTGAACCAGTTCTTCTGAAAATGCTCCTTTGGATCGAATATACGTATACTATTGCGTGCATTAAATGCTGAGGCGCTCAAGGTGTAGAAAGGCACAGCACTCAATAACAAAGGAAAACTGAGGCTTAAGCGTGCGCCGACGACAACAGGCAGATGGTCTTTGTCTGGCAGGAGATGGTAATCTTGCGGAAGTTTCTCTGATGAAATGACAACACTTGCCAGATCAGCATGGGGACAAGGAGGACAGTTGATCATGTGGTCTACAACGTAGCTCGGGAACAGTTTGCGCATCTCCGTTGCGTTGAACATAAAGTTCTCTAGACCTTCAGGGAGCACATATGGCTGGCCATGGCTGAGGTTAGACGTAACCATTTTCAGGTCAATCTGCTTCTCTTGTAATTGACCAAATGTGAGAGGTGAGGTATTACTCTTCAATCCAGCCGTTGTATCGAGCAGGTCGCTCAGCCAATCAGTCAGATTTGTGCCGTAAGGAAGAGCATTTGTGTCGTTCGCTGTAGCACCCTCCATGGTATGCCCCGTGCAAACACCATAGAAGTTCTCTGGTACCTTGGTGAGGAATACGTTGCGCAGATCCAACGCTACCCCAACAACCCGACCAAGCCATGTACCAATCCACCCAAAGATCAAACCGAACAACACACTAAGCAATAGGCCTGCGACCAGCAGAATCAGTAGCATTCGCGCCTCGATAGTCTGTCCGAAGAGAGAAACGATGCCAAGCACAACCAGTGCCACCCCTAACAAGACCAGTACCAACATGATACCGCCGAGGATACCAAAACCCATACCCACGTTTCCGCCGCGCTTATATGGCAGATAGGGTTCTTTCGCGAGTGTCGTCCATCTATCAATCAAATTGTCAACGATGGGAAGGGCGGTAGGCGGCAGGGATGGTGCCAATACTTTGAAAATCATGCTGAGGACGCGCAGAAACAAGTGCTTACTTGTTGGCTCATTGCCTTTTATCGCCGCTTGTCCTGTAGATTGCCCGGTTGGATCAGCCGTTGTCGTCTTGTTTCCAGGCTTTTGCGCTTCTAGCACTGCACTAAGCACATCGAACAGAGGTTTTGTTTCTGCAGGAGCCTGGAAGAGATTGCGTAGATTGCCTTTTGCACTGAGCCACTTCTGCACCCATTCGAGTTTGCTAAAGCCAATACCATCACGGTTATACTCCGCTGCAGCGGCAGCAACGGCAGCAATTGCCCCGGCTGAAGTCCCTCCAATACTACGGAACTTGTAGTGTTTTTGCAGTTCAAGCAGGGTAGATGGGTAAACAATTCCGCTGGTGATGCCGCCTTTCATTACCAGGTCACATTCACCTGGAGGGATAGGATCTTTCAACATGGCAATACTCCTTGCACGTGATGTAACAGCAGGTCTTCTTACTCGTTTTCTTAAATGTGGACAATTCTACATGAAGGCGTTCACTATGAGGACACTATCCTGGATATCCTGATGGATAGACGTGCAGATCACAGTTTTTTAGCGTATAGGGTTGGGGAAGGTGCATTCAATGATGAATGAGAGGGAAGGACAGGGGAAGTAGCCGAGACAACAGCTATCCATCACCACCGATGATGCACTCATACAGAGACGAAGGAAGAGGCCCCTTCGTCATTGAGGTAGCAAGTTCCCCAACAGAAATACATATGTTAGGGAACTTGCTACCTCAGCTTTATCAAAGTCTCAGTTCAGTTAGACCTGGTACAGTGTAGATGTACGAGTCAGGTTCAAGCCGTCTGTCGATGCTGTCATTGATAAAACACCCTGTTTCATTGTGCTCCGGCTGGCGCATACCCAAGCAGTTGCCGGGTCAACTCCAGGTGGCCCTGGTGCAGTGCACAATGTTCGACAGCATGCAACAGAGCATCACGCACCGTCATCGGCTCTTCATCAAGCGTAGGATGATAGCGTGCGGACAGACTCACAGTCTGATCTAACCGTTCATCGGGCAGCATATGCAGCAGTTCCTGCATAGCAACTAGCCAGCGTTCGTATCGTGCTGCTAACTCCGCTCCTGTGCCAGTAGCGCGAAATTCTGAGAGTCGGTCGCGCTGCACATCGCGCCTACCTGCCAACTCCAGCACCCAATATTCAGCCGAGCCTATCAGATGCGTGGCCAGCACAAAGGCCGAGTTGCTCTCAGGAAGCTCAAGGGGACTATTGAGATCGACATCGGATATATCCCTGAATTGGGCCAGCGCATTGCGTGCGATACGTTCAAAGACAACAGCAAAATGGCCTGCTTCACCTGGCATTTCCCTTCCCTCGTTTCTTTGCTTCATACATTGGCGACTCAGCTTTTGTGTTTCCCGTCTTATTGTAGAGTACAAAGTCAAACACCTGCACGCTTGCAACCCCGTTTCGTTCTTTCTCGGAAGTATGGCGCTAGCAGCATATCGGTGCTCCATCTCTGGCACCCTCTCTCCTTCTATGCTACACTCTCTAATAGCCCCTCTGGTTAGAGAGGTTCATAAAGAGTGTAGCATAGAAGGAGAACAACATGGCAGAAAGTGTGTACAAAGTGATCGAACTGGTGGGAACCAGCAACGAGTCATGGGAGAAGGCGGCCGCGGCCGCCATCGAGCGCGCTTCACAAAGCTTGCGGGACCTTCGGGTCGCGCGCATTCTTGAGCAAGACGTTCACATCGAGTCTGGGAAACCTCTTACCTACCGAGTGAAGTTGGAAATCTCGTTCAAGTACGAGGGCGGTGCTTGAGCAGTTACCAGATGGAAGATGAGGACCCCTGGTCTGGCACCCGCCCCGTCTGGAGTCCGGCATGACCTCCCAGATTGAACGGATTACGGTCAGGGGCAGTAGCGCGATGGGCATTGCGGTGCTGTTGACTAGCATCGTCCTGCCCACCGTCCTTTGAGACGTCGCACCCGCCAAGATCATTGTCGACGAGGAGGAGCGTAGCTTTACTTATACGGTAGTGGGTTCTTCTTGTGCATACTCGCTGACGCAATGATTCTAGTACAAGCTATTCCGGGTTCACAGATACAACCAGAGAGTTGAAGATAGCATTTCTCTACATTTGTACCGTCACAGCCCACCATCTTGCCAGTGAAACGCGTATCAAGCAATGTCCCTGGAAGAATTTCCTATTTACTTACCCTCAACGAATTATGAAATGATATAATTTTTACGTAGCAAATTTCTGCCGTAATTACATTGCTGTAGTAGCGTACAATTAGTACAACGAGGATTTTTAAATGTACACACTATTGCCCCAAAGTCTATGAGGGTGAGATTCCATAAGCTGATATTGGTATCAGGGGCAATCTGTTGGGCCCGGTCCCAAAAAAAAGAGTCATCACGTGCCCTTTTAAGACGAGGAACCAATCCAAAGAAGCGTTGCAAGATACGCGAGACATTAGTATCAACCACTGCGGTAGGCTGATTAAAGGCATTAGCACAGATAGATCTGGCAATGTATCTACCTATCCCAGGAAGTTTAATGAGCTTAGCTTCATCGTTGGGTATGTCTCCTCTAAAGACAGGGTCTTCACTTATGAGATGTGCTATTTGATGTAGCCTTAACGCTCTATAGTGTAAACCAAGCGGTTTCAGAATATCAGCAATCTCAGGAACGGAGGCTTGAGCTAGAGAAATCAAAGTAGGGTATTTTGCGGTGAGTTGCTCATAGATAGGAACCACACGAGGAGCATCTGTCTGTTGAAGTAGGAACTCTGCCAAAAGTATTGCATAGGGGTCTTTAGTTTGACGCCAAGGGAAGATCCTAAGATTTTCTTTACCCCAGATTGTTAATCGATGTTGGAACCATCGTTGTTTCGTCTCGTTTAAGCTATCTTCGATTTCTTCTTGCTTCATACTCTGGGCCCCTGTAATGGACAATGTCAGTTACTTTTAGAAGATCATATTGTTCATCATAAAGACGTTTTCCTTTCACTTATTTTAACCAATCTATCAATTAATGGCAAAAAACTTGGGGCACAGCCAGAAAAACAAACAAAAAAATCTTAATGACTATTGACTGATGAGTAGATGTGAAGTACACTAAAAACATCAAATGCTCATATAATTATGTAAAATAGAAAAATAGAACTGCACTTCAAAAAATCTGCTAGCAAATATGGATGAGAAACGCAAAAGCATTGACTAGAATAAATGTTCTCAGTACAATTAGAACAAACGTATTTCTTCATAATACAGAGGGAGCTTGTAAGTATTGCTAATCTTAGCAAAACCAAATAGAAGAACCTAGCAGGATGGAGCTATACTCCATTTGGTTGCATGGAGAGGGCAATAAACAAAATCTTTAACTTCAGGGGATTATTTATGGATAGAGTTGTTGAATTACGCGTAGGAGAGTTATTTGCAGGTGCGGGAGGTTTAAGCCTTGGCTTTATTTTAGCTGAACATCCTCTACTGCGATTTCGTCCTGTATTTGCAATAGACAATGATGCTTATGCGCTTAAAAGTTACAGCTATAACATGGAATGGCTATTGCAAAACGCTCCCGAAGTTCTCCCGCAAATTCCTGGTATATTTAAGCGAAATGTGGAAAATCTTAATGTTCCAGCTATTTTAAGATTGTTAAAGCTTAGAAGAGGAGAACTCGATCTTTTAATAGGAGGGCCACCTTGCCAGGGCTTTTCTACTTCAAACAGAAGAGGCAAGGAAAAAAGCAAAGCTGACAGAAACAAGCTCGTAAAAGTATTTCTTGATAAGCTAGACGAATTTCGGCCCAAGATGTTTTTAATAGAGAATGTTCAAGGCGTTCGATGGACCCCACCCACTTCGGACATGCAAGCCACATCTGCTCAAGCGAGCTTATTCTTAGATACAAATAGTGAACCGCGAAATGTACAAGAATTTCTAATGCAGAAAGCTAGTTCACTTGGCTATTGTCTGTGGTCTGATGTATTAGATGCTGTAGATTTTGGTGTTCCTCAAAGTCGGAAAAGGTTTTTTTTACTTGGTGTACATGCAGACTTTGTTGCAACTGGAGAAAAAGTGAAGCTGGCACCATATTTGAAAGCTTCAGCAGAAAGGATATCAGTACTGCAAGCAATAGGGGATCTTCCAAGGTTAGAGAACGGACAAAGCTGGGATTGCAATGAGTATCATCCAGGTGCTGATACATATATCAAAAAGATGCGCTGTTTCATGGCTAATGGAGACCTGTACGATCATACAACTACATGCCATGCAGACTATGTCATAGAAAGATATAGGAGAATTCCAGAGGGAGGAAACTGGAGGGATGTGCAGGATGATATGTCTAATTACAAAAAAATAGAGAATACTCACAGTAATATCTATAGAAGACTTGTCAGTAATGAACCAGCAAACACGATAAGTCACTATAGAAAATCAATGATTATTCACCCTTCACAAGATCGCGGTCTTTCATTTCGAGAGGCTTGTAGACTTCAGTCCTTCCCTGATTGGTGTAGGTTCCAAGGGACAGTTAATGACAAACAACAGCAACTCGCAAACGCTGTGCCGCCCCTAATGGCGGCTGCTGTCGCCAGGGCGATAGCTGAATTTTGGTTACATAATATTAGCCTAGAGCCCTCTACCACGATATCAAGTTCTAACTATGCTTGATGGAGAAGGCTTATGCAAAATTTGGAAGAACTGCTTGTAGGCATCTCTTGCATGAAATGTGCAAATGGGGGAAAACAGGTTGTACTGGCAATTCGATCTATAAGTGTGTATAATGCATATGACTGACTGAGTTTCCATATATATTTCACTTACTGTTACGCTTTATTACTATTGATAAGCACTGTATCATTCAGCACAGATCAAGACCTAATCTAAAAACGCCTAGCGTTACATTGGTAGAAAAGAAGGTAGAAGAGATCACATGAACAATATAGAAATCGACTGGTTGGTTGAGCGTATTGGCGAAAGTGTTCGCGGGGGCCGTTCACCTGAGCAGGCGTACAAAGACTATTGTAAAATGTTTCCTTCTGATCAGGTTAAAGCGGCTCTGGTGAAATTTGAAGAGATGACGGGAAGAATCCGCACATTAAAGGAGCCTACAACCCTACAGCAACGTGGTTTACTTAACTGGTATCCTGGTCCAAACCCTAAAGATCGCTACTGGCCGTCCCTCAACCGCTCACTACTGCAAAATGACGACTGGGACCTTGAGGCAGTCAATTCCCTTGATGAAGCTTCAACAAGAATAGTCTCCCTCCTTCAGCCACCAGGACTCGGTCAAATTAACACGAGAGGGTTAGTAATTGGATACGTACAGAGTGGAAAAACCGCAAATTACAGTGCAGTTATTTCAAAAGCAGCCGATATTGGCTATAAGTTCTTCATAGTCTTCTCAGGTATGACAAATCCTTTGAGATTTCAAACCCAGGAACGTCTCGAGCGTGAATTAGTTGACCTTAATGGTAGTCATTGGGTTACACTTACTGGGCTTGGTGAAGATTTCTTCCCAACCGGCGCTATTGGAAATGTTAATGCCTTTCTCACGGAGAACTATGCACATAAAGTACTCTGCGTCGTTAAAAAGAACGCACAGGTTCTCCCACGCCTTCTCGATTGGCTTAGAGCAGCCCGGAAGGAAGTTTTAAGCAATTGTCCTGTGCTTGTCATAGATGATGAGGCAGATCAGGCCAGTGTTAATGCAAGTAAATTTAAAGATAAAAGGACTACTATTAATCAGAGAATTCTTGATATTCTCACCATACTTCCCAAAGCTGCGTATGTGGGTTACACTGCTACACCGTTTGCAAATGTTTTCATCGATCCTCAGCCGGAAGACATTTATCCGCGAGATTTTATTGTGAGCCTGCCAAAGCCAAAGGGCTACTTTGGCGCTGAGCAAATCTTTGGTAGAGACCTACTGAATCTAGATGATCCAGAACAAAAATATGATCGTCTTGATATGATCCGTACCGTAGGAGACGATGAGATTCTTTCTCTTACACCCCAGGGAAGAAGCGCGAAACACACTTTTAGACCTGAGGTTACGCCAAGCCTTGAGAAAGCACTTCGTTACTTTTGGATGGCGACCGCGGCTCGCATTGCGCGTGGTGATACTGAAAAAGATTCGACTATGCTCATCCATACTTCTTTGCGTATAGGAGTTCATCAGCTGTTTCAAGGCCCTATACAAAACTATCGAGATGAACTGTTAGTTTCACTTAGATCGAGGAAGCCCCACCTAATTGAAGAATTTCGAGCGCAGTGGAATGAAGAACAATCTCGTGTTCCACCAAGTAGGGTCGGTGAGAAGGGAACAACTTTCGACGATCTGCTTCCCTACCTTAGAGAGGTGATGCACAAATCAGAAATAGTTGTTGAGAATAGCGAAAGCGATCAGAGACTGACATACGGGGAAAAAGCAAAAATACAAATCGTGATAGGAGGCAATACTCTCTCTAGAGGTTTAACTCTTAAAGGGTTAGTAGTCAGTTTTTTTGTGCGTGCCACTAATGCTTATGATACCCTGCTACAAATGGGAAGGTGGTTCGGTTATCGAAAAGGTTATGCTGATTTGCCTCGTATCTGGATGACGAAAGAGCTTGAGGAGTTTTTCTTTGATCTTGCTACCGTTGAACAGGAGATACGTAATGATATCAGAAGGTATGAAGACGAGGGAATAACGCCGTTAGAGTTTGGTGTGCGAGTCAGAACTCATCCATCGCTGAGCATTACTTCTCGTTTGAAAATGCAGGCGGCGATTGACTGTGATATTTCCTATAGGGGAAAACATCCTCAAACAATCTTCTTTGAACATAAAGATCAAGAGTGGCTGACCAAAAATATCAATGCTGCAAAATCTCTTCTCCGTCAGATAATTACAAGTGATATCAAGCAGGAGAAAGTAAGAGGGAGGTATACAATCTTCTGTGATGTCTCTGTAAAACTCATTCTTACCTTTCTGAAAGATTATCAATTTCACAAAGACAGCATAGTCCTTCAAGAAAAACTCCTTCGTGAGTACATCGAGGCACAGAACGGGGAAAGGGAATTACTGAAGTGGAATGTTGCCATAGTATGTGGCAGGACTGGTGAACAAAACGGCAGTATTGATCTAGACATTGGTTCTCCAATACCTTTGGTGCCTCACACAAAATACGTGATAGGGCCACCCAAGAAGTATGCAAACCTTAAAGCTATCGTGAGCCCAACCGACCTCATCGCTGATGGAGTCGGGCGAATAAAAGAAAGGGACGACTCAGAAGCGATGAGGCCCATCGGCTCCCCTGGACTACTCCTCATCTATCCTATCGCAAAAAACTCAAAAGAGACAAAAGATCGAATGCATAGAGAAGCACTTGACGCTGTGGAGCACATAATAGGAGTCAGTTTTGTCTTTCCAAATGCTCAAAAGCCTACTCCTCAACGCTATAAGACAGTTGATCTCTCTCGCTTAGTACGTGAAGAACCGGAATGGCCCGAAGAGGAGGATAGTAATCCGTGATCGAAGATGTGCAGGAAATGTGGTATCTACTCGAGACATCTGGGCCTATTGTGGATCAACTCAGAGTTAGAGAAGTGATGAGCATCGAACTTGCTGAGGGCCGCGTACTTCTTGGGCTGGATACCCAAAAGCGCAGACATTTGCTGATACCAGTAGCCCCAAATACAAGTATCAACTCTGATCGGCGCAGTAGCGGTGTCCAGATTGTTGCCCATCCTCTGCTTGACCGCGGCATCCTACAACCTTTTGTGGATTTGGTATGCTTGAAGCCTCACTTGCACGAATTATTCTCCATCCTCGTCAACGAAGCACTGGATTTACTCAAGAAAGACTCTTCAAGACCCGATCAAACCTGTCGCCAAGTACTAGATCGATGGAGAGAACTCCTTGAACGTGAGCCTTCTGGTCTGATAGGAATAGAGAAATTGGTCGGCCTTTTTGGGGAATTATGGTTCTTACGTGAAATGGTACAGAGGAATCCTAATGCGGTCCGCTACTGGACAGGTCCTAAAGGAGCTCGACATGATTTCTCATTTGGTACCTTAGCAGTAGAAGTTAAATCAACTCTGTCCCGGCGAGGTCGTTTCGTCGAAATACATGGACATGAGCAGTTGAAGCCTTCCGAGCATGGGGAACTTTACTTAACTGTATTGAAACTTGAACAAGTCCCTGCTTTAGGTGAGTCTTTGCCAGAGTTGGTAGAGTCTATTGTGCAGCAAGGTGGAGATCGTTATACGTTACTCAATTTGCTGGCGCAGATCGATGTTGGATTGCTTTCATTAGATGAATACAAAGACATACGGTTTCGTCTTTTTGAGAATCGGATATATGAGGTGAGAGACGAGTTTCCTCATATCACTTCGAGTAGTTTCGTTGGTGGTACTCTTCCTAAAGGTGTGATAAAACTTACATATCAGATTGATTTATCAACTGAGCCTCCCATCCCTCTCGATAGTCGCGCAGTTGTACAGTTGTTTACAGAGCTAGACTCATTGATGAACACACTATGACACCGCTTGATTTACAATCTGAGCAATATAGTGCCACTGGGAATGTGGCATCAGAAGGGGTGCTTAATCAACTCGGAAGACCGAATCTTGATATGCTCACAGTATTGGTTAGGGAAACGGTACAAAATAGCTGGGATGCTCGCATCACCGACAATGGCACTGTCCATTTTGGAATGTCTGGAAGAACATTAACTGATGAGCAAATGCAACTTTTGAAGCAAGTAATCCTTGCTAATCAGTTCGGTCAGTTGAGTCTCAGCAACGCATTATCCTCCATCCCCAATTTCCAAGTGCTAGAGGTCTATGATCGAGGCACAACCGGGCTTGTAGGACCAACACGGGCTGATAGGGCCGTAAACGATATCGAACCAAGAAAATTTGTGAATTTCCTTAGAAATGTCGGTATGCCGCCAGACAAACGTTTCGGTGGCGGCACCTTTGGCTATGGTAAAGCTGCATTGTACCTTGCAAGCAGTATCAGAACTATCTGTGTTCACACTCATTGTCTTTCAAGAGGTCAACCGGAAAAGCGCTTCATGGCTGCAGCTCTAGGTCCTCGTTATGAAACAAAAGGTGCTAGTAACGAGCGCTATCTATATACCGGAAGACATTGGTGGGGAAGAAATGAGGAAGGAGTAGTTGAACCAATAAGAGGTGTTGAGGCTGATAAACTAGCAGAGCAACTTGGATTGCCAGGTTTCATGGATGAAGAGTATGGAACCACTATTATAATACTTCTTCCTCTACTTGGGGAGCGTTCTCTCTTACAGACATTGCAATTAGCTGGTAGACACATTCTCTGGAACTGCTGGCCTAAAATGCTCAAATTTGGGCAGAATAAGCCTTCTATGATATTCAAGCTGACATATCATGGGCAATCCATTTCGATACCTGACCCGCATGAATTTCCTCCACTACAAGGATTTGCTCAGGCAATGGAAAATCTCAAAAGCCGATCATCTGCTAGTGAGAATAGTATTCTTAGTCAACTCGTTCCGATAGAGTGTTATAGTCCGAAACAGTTGCTGGGGCAATTATCTCTTCAACGATTTGAGGTAAAAGAACGTCAGGAGCAGCTCACTAACAGCGAAGAGGTTTTCCCACTCAGTGGTTTGAGCCATCATGTAGCGCTGATGAGAAAACCAGAACTAGTTGTTAAGTATGTTCAAGGTCCGCCTTTACCCACTGGCCAAATAGAGTATGCTGGCGTTTTCATTGTGGATGAACAAATGGACGATGTCTTTGCAAAAGCAGAGCCGCCTACACACGATGATTGGGCATATCAGTCTTTGGATAATTCTCGAGAGAAAACATTTGTGCGAGTTGCACTCAGACGCATTCAGGAATCTTTACAGAGCTTTACTCTTCCTCCACCAACAAGTAATAAGGGCGTAGGGATTTTACCACTCGGAGCATTCGCGGATAGACTAGGTGGATTGTTACTCGGATCAGAAGGTTCAGGAGCAAGCATACAACCTTTTAACGGAATGGGTAGTGAGTCTAGATCGAAAGTAAGCGGAGAGGGAAGCAAATCAAAAGGAAAAAGGGGACCGGATGGCAACGAAATTGGCCGAAGAGGGGAAATACCTCCTTCGCATGGTACACAGAAAGCAAGAATTAATCTTCTGAAAACAGATACCCTGGGTTTCGTGGGCAATATTCCTGCTCGACTAATAGAATTTATTGTTGAACACGCGCCTGCTTCGCAGGCTACAGAAGTGAAAGTGGATGTAAGCGCTGTTTTGGACGGGGATGAATTGGAAAAAGACCCGCCCGTTGGTGAACAGGTGCCACGCGTTCTACTATGGTTAGCTCCTGACAAGAGCAAATACGCTGGTAGCCCTCAAATCACCATTCCGGCATCTTCTAATGGAACTTGGGGTGTAGCTGTAAGTATCCTTGACGATGCTGTCATTAGCGTGAATCTGACAGCCAGCGAGGTGCCATAAATGGTCCGTGTGAAAGCCTTTCCTTACAATTTATCTTTGCCTAAACATATCAGAGCTACAGAATGGCGACAACAAGTAGACGATGAAGATGTTCCTCTTCAGGAAATATTACCACACTGGGACCCAGGTACTACATTACATTTATCTGTAACAATAGAGGCGGATCTGGATGGTATTCGTAACGATTGCAAACTCGCACCTAACGACCCCTTACGTGTCGCTTTATTGTGGCACTCACACGGTACGAATTTACGTGGCCGTGGGAGCTACATAGACATTGATAATTCTAATTCTTCCCTTTCTATAAACCTGACTCTCACTCTACCTGGTGAATTACTTGCAGACAGAGTACGAGTTGAGGCACAATTAATACTTGCCGGTCCGGGCCGAAGCAGTTTAAAGCTGGCTCCTCAACGTCCTGGCAGCATCCTATGGCGTGATGAAAAGACGATCATTCTAGAAGGTTTAGATTCCAGGTTTCCTGTAGAGCTTATCGACTTTGCTCAAAGTTCATGGCTTCCTGAAAATGCTTCCTGGTTTTTGGACTGGGATGATACGGATCTCGAACAGATGGCACTTAGGTCGATGAGATTATTTATAAATGCCCGAAATGTTAGAGTAAGACGAGCTGTAGCTGAGGCACTAGACATTGATGAGTTTATTAGAGATATTATACGATTTGATGTCGGACGTACGATGATTATGGGTGCTCTTGAAAATGAGGCATTTGCACAGAATCCAGATTCTTATTTGGATGGATCTGTGGGTAATTATGCCCGCCGTCTGATTCGCACGCTGTTTCCGAATGAGAGTTGGGAAGGTGTTATACACTTATATTGTCAGAACCGGTCGAGCTTTGAGTGTGAATTACAAGCTCGCTTAAGGCTTTTTCAAGAGGTATAAACGAACATGTTCCTTTATCCACGACTTCCACTAACAGTTGCACGCAAACTGGCCGAGGAGCTGCCCTCAAAATCAATCGAATCTCTTTTCACACTTAGTGGAGTGATCCATCCCGCTACTGCTTTTGCTCCAACCGGAGGAAATCGTGTAAGTGATTCTTATCTACGAGAAATTTATCGATGCATTCGAGAAAGTGCCTTTAGTTTTGGTTATCCAGAGGTTGTGGATGATCTCAAGATGCACGGATTTGATGCGAGTTCAGGACGCATTTTGCATGAAATGATGGAAATAACTCCTTCAGAAGCTTCTAATCCGGGAATATGGGCCTTTATGGCTTGTGTAATGTGGCCCGATGTAGTCCGATGGCGTTTCCCTGGCAATGCAGAAAGTACTAGCAAAGAACGCTTTATTGGAGGACGGCGGAACACCTTTGGCAGAGTGTGGTGGAGAGCTTATATTCTTAGACAACCCGCGAGTGATCATCCTTATGAACTGCTAAATTTACTAGGTGAGGATGAATTAGTGCAGATCACTGAAAGACCCAGTCTCGCTGGCAGTTCCACTCTTGCCAAAGAGGTATGTAGAACATTTCTTAAAGTAACGAGTGAGCCTTTAGGTAGATCTCAATCAAGATTACTACTCCGCGATGCTATGAAGCGTTTAAGACGTCTCCTTCCAATGGTGAGCTTTGATGCATTGGATGATCAAGCGTTAAAATCACTGATAGATGAAGTATTCAAATCTTCTATTCAATCTTTGTACACATAATACTTTTTCGGATAAGCTTTGCAACAATCAACTCCAAGTCCTGTCCTGTCCAATTTCTTAAATCATCGCTTTTCTATGCTGGATCACCTTAAAACCGATTGACCGTGAAGGCAAAGCGAAAATGGAAGACATTGTAAAAGAGTTCAGAGCATTTTATGTTCAACGAGCCATGTCGGGATTAGACGTGGAATTCGGCGTTCCCCTCTTGCAGGACCCAACAAAAGCAAGTGATAAAGAACTCAGGCGACTTATCATCCAGATGCCCCTTGAACGTTTCCGAATCAAGAATTACTTTGAATACAACGAAGATGATGATACAGTACAAATTGCACCGCAATTATGGCAAGAGTTACGATATTACGAAATAATGGATGTGCTCAAAAGCGTAGAAGAGCAAATTACTTACTACTACAAGAGAGGTATTAAATGAATCAAGCAAAACAATATATACAACACATATTCCGTAGTTTCGGACCAGGCTTTTGTAATAAGTAGCAAACGATTTGCAGAAGGTTTATGCTTATACATGGCAGAAGTTACACTGCAAGAGTATCTTGATCTGTCTCAACTTCAAATACGTAGGCAACTGATGGACATCCTTGCAAGAGACCTCCCTTTGCCAGGCAAACGGCAGGTGTCATTTAATGCTGTGGAAACGCTGCTGTGCTATGGCCTCTTCTCGCTGGTCGATCCCCATCATTATGGCGGAGCTAATATTGACCAGGTTCCTGAGATTGTAGGCACCTTAGCAACATTCTTTCGCCGCACGCCTGGATCGATTACAAGTAAGATGCTGAACCTTGATGGATCAAGACGGCATAATGCACGCGAAGAACCACTCCTATTTGCCTATCTTGCCTCACAGCCTGAGCGATACATCACACTCTATAAACAAATTATGGTGGTAGCACGCGATTTATCACTTGTCGAAGAGTTGCTCCCCGATTTCTTACAAGCGTTGAGCACCCAAGCAAAGGGAGACGAGCTATTAGGGCAGGACGATTTGCCTGAGGGGTCTGGACTGTTGCTAGTCGGAGCTGAGCAAGAAGTTCGCGGAATAGAACAAACTTTTAGGCTTGGAGAATTGCTAACCGAGAAACTGGTGGAGCGAAAGATTCGCTTAGCTCAGCATCGCTTTGCTAAGGAAGTACTTCATAATTGCGGAAGGACGTGTGTCTTTTGCGGTTTTGCCCCGCATACACTTCCAGATCGAAGCGGATTGCTACGCGCTTCACATATCAAGCCATGGGCAGTATCAAACCAGCGCGAACGGTTAGACGTACACAATGGTCTGGTGGCTTGCCCCTTGCACGATGCAGCCTTCGATCAGGGTTACCTCACCATCGATAACACTTATCACGTCAGGAAAGCGCTGATGCTACAAGAGAGCATTGAACACGATTACCAGGTAAGATTGTTCTTTAAGGATGTGTTGAGTATCAGATTACTCTTACCTTCCGTAGCGAAAAGGCCAGCGCGGGAGTATCTCGAATATCACCGACTTCATTGCTTTAAGGGATAACAAGGGCGTCGAATATTCCAGATTTGGATAGTTCGTAGACCGGTATCAAGCTCATGGCCGAGACTTTCCTTGGCGCAAGCAAAGTGTAGGTTCCACCACAAATCAAGGGTTGAAATCACCATGCTACATAAGGAATTCTCGTGTATAGTCTTCCAATTACCCACATCTCAGGAAGCCTCTTGAGATGTGGGATGAAGCAGGCGCCACATCGCAGCTACGTCCTCCAAGCGACGCAAGCCTCGCCAGACTGGTTCGCCATCACTCGTGCGCCCCAAAAAGCCCCTTAATTGGGCAATCCAGCGCATGGCCTCGTGTAAGGTCGGCGACTGCTAAAGGGGGTGGCGTCTGGTGAATGGTGACATACATGGCCTGCCATTCGTTCTGCCTGATAGCATCCCCTTCCTTCAACCCAAAAATCACATCTCACTACTAGGGCCTCGGCTCTCCCTCGGTGGTAATACAGCAAGGAAATCATCCACGAACCGCCGACTGTATTCGTCAAGTAAAAACTTCACGCGTTCAGCTTCGTTCGCTACAACCACCAGGCCCACATGATGCCGCATCTTCAGTCGCCAGACAATCTCGGCATCCTGGTATGCTGAAGTATCAGGGTGCTCCTGGCGGGCTAGCGTGACGATAACGCCGGCATAGTTTTGCCGCTGCTCCGGTAGTTGATATGCACGCCCTTCCGGAACGGTCTCAACTCTAGCCCACTCGCGCCACAAATTGATCCCCGTGGCTGCCTCGATTACATTCACGATATAGGCGCCCCCCACGCGAGCTGCGGTTTCGAGAAAGTAAAAGCGACAATCAGCGCGCCCTTTGATGAATTCCATATGGGTTACCCCACGCACCAGCCCAAACGCACTGATGACTTGCCGGCTCAGTCCCTTCAAGGTGTGCTCATCCTCGCATCCACGAAGCAGTGTGTGGGTAGTGAACATTCCGCCTTCATGATACACATCCAATGGCGGACGCCCGTACTGATGGGCCTCGGCAAAGACAACCTCGCGATCGACGACGACTGAATCGACATGATAGACCTCACCAGGAATATAGCGCTCTAACAGGTAGAAGGATTGCTTGTCACCCAACATATCCAGGCGTGACCAAAAGGCTTCGGGGGTATCGATCTTCGTGATCCCAACGGTAGAAGCCTCCAGACGCGGTTTGAACATCCAGGGCGGCGGCACGCGCCCCAAATACTCGCGTATATTGTCATAGTTCAGAACGTGGATAAAGTCAGGCACAAGGATGCCGTGCTCCTGTGCCTTGAGACGCATCGCCAATTTGTCACGAAAGTAGCGAACGGTAGTATCTCCCATCCCGGACACGCGCAAATGTTCACGTATAGCCGCGGCCACCTCCACGTCATAATCATCCAGAGCAATGATGCGATCAATGACGCGCGAACGAGCAAGAAAGCTGACCTTTCGCATCACCTCGTCCATATGAGATAAATCAGGGAGACAGAACACTTCATCGATGCAATCACGAGGCCAATCCGCGTGCTCCAGTTCTGTCACCGTCAACAAGATCACATAGCACCCTAGTCGCTTGCATTCACAGAAAAGGTCTGGCACCTTCTCGTAACTGGTAATACAGAGCACCGTGCTATTTTTCGGAGGAAAGTCCATCATCGTCATCTCTCTTGAAAGAGCCATAGTTCTCAGCAACATACAGTGGGTACAACGCTCAACGCTGCACGGTGGGACCCTTTGGATTTCTATGGGGGAAACCGTTTCTTCCCTGGTAGTATAGCATAATTGCCGCAAACAAAGCCGCGAGAGTAAACGCCTCCTCAGGATTGGTGCTCGCCCGGTTCCACCACAAATCACGTATCGGAATCACCACGCCACCTCAGAAATTCTCGTGTATAGTAGGGTTGACCCTTGCGGTCAACCTTGGCGTGCGGGGCGCTCTAGCCTCACCCTGCACGCCTTTGTAGTGAAACCTACTCGCCCCTTCGCCCCTCCTCACACTTGACAGACCAAGCAAGCATAGCTACACTAGTAACGTGTTAAACGAGCATACAACGAATATACAAGGAGGTATTTCATGATTGATGCAATCGCAACAATCTGCGTTTTCGTCAACGACCAGGACAAAGCCAAAGCGTTTTATACCGAGAAACTCGGCTTTGAAGTACGACAAGATTCGCCCATGGGTCCGTCACGTTGGCTCGCCGTCGCGCCCAAGGGAGCGCGCACCGAAGTAATCCTCTATAAGCTAGATGAAAACTGGGAGCATTATCGCCAGGTCATGGGGAAGTCGCAAGCCCTCACCTTCAATGTGACAGACATGACAGCGCTGCATGCTGATCTCAAATCAAAGGGAGTGCGTATCACCCAGGAACCAGATCCTCAACCCTGGGGAACCTATATGATGATCCTCGATCAAGACGACAACGCGTTGCTCCTGGTTGAAACTCCCAAATAACTCACCACAAGCAGTGATACAAGCTCTGCATGAGTGCAATTGAGACGCCATCCGACGGCAAGAGGATCTATGCACATAGAAATTGTTCCATTTCGCGCTACCCATATCGAAGGGGCAGCAGCACTCCTGGCTCTTCGACATCAAGGGGACCACGCTCTCGAACCGGCCCTGCCTGAACACTTCACACAAGCAGCCGTGGCTCGTGCCGCGGTGGAAGCGACATGGCACAAGCCGAACGCGAGCGGGGTGGTTGCCCTATACGCCGGGCAGATGATCGGCTATCTGATCGGAGTCCCTCAGATCAATCAAGTGTGGGGGCGCAGTGTCTGGGTCTATCTGGCTGGCCATGCCGTTGACCGCACCTACGGCTCAGAGGTGTACCGCGACCTCTATGCTGCGCTCTCTCCTTCCTGGGTCGCTCTCGGTTGCTATGCACACTACGCGCTCATCCCGGCTTCGGATAAACCAGCTCTGGATGCCTGGTTTGCGCTGAGTTTTGGCAAGGAGCAGGCCCACGGCATACGCGAAACAGCCGGCGCCTCCTCTCTTGCCCCTCCCGTTGATCCGTCGTTGGAGATTCGTCGTGCCGAGCTTGCTGATCTCGAGGCCTCCCTCGAATTGGATGAGATCATCCCGCGCCACCAGTCCCGCGCCCCTGTATACGCGCCGTATTGGTTTGAGGAGTACGCACCGTTTGGGGATAAAGAAGCAATCCGCCAGGAGTCCATCGAAATCTTCCAGGATGAGAACACGAAGTTCTGGCTCGCGCTCAGAAATGGACGTATTGTTGGCTATCAGTTGTTCATGCCAGCTTCCCCTCATTTTGAGAAAATTGACAATCTGATGGTTCCCGAGCAGTGCTCCTACCTCGCGATTGCAGCGACGCGCGAAGAGGAACAAGGACGAGGTGTTGGTCGTGCCCTCACGGCCCATGCGCTTGCAGCGGCCCAAACCGATGGCTATACCCATTGCATCACAGACTGGCGCGTGACCAATCTGCTCTCCTCGCGATTTTGGCCGCGCCAGGGATTTCGACCCGTGGCCTATCGACTCTCACGCAGGCTTGACGAGCGCATCGCCTGGTCGCACGAGAAACCGTCGCCTTCACCCTGGCTCTCTTGAACCGCTTCAGTGTTCCCCGCAACGTTCGACCGTGACTGATGCTCTTCAACGCGCATCCCCTAAGAAGACTCTCTCTTTCGGTTGATGCCTCAGGTATTCGTGTTAAGCTGCTCATGTCGTTACAATTGCTGCGATACTCTGATTAATCGACTGCGGAAGTGTCAGCACAAGTCCTTTTGAACGGGCGGTAACACTGTCAATCTTTACGACAGCCCCACTATCTGTATTAAACCAGCGGACGGTGAAGGTACTTCCCGCCTGCATCTCTTTGAGAGTAATAGTACCAGAAACGGATACAGGAGTTTTGCCGTCACGCACAATGGCTCCCCACGTCCCGGTTGTGTTCTGCACGTAGAGCATCGCAAAGGTCGCGTTTTTGCGACCAAGCACGCGCAGCTGAGCATTGGAGGTTGTCGCCTGGCGGGTATCCTGATAGGAGCTGAAGGTTGTCGCCGAGTCTGGCACAAATGGCAAGGCGGCGGCATAGGCACTGGCCGCTTTGAAGCTCACCAGTTGCGAGGTGCCGTTATTGAAGTCAACATCAAAGTACCAGGGGGCGTAGACGCCCAGACCAGCCATTAAGCTGCCCCATACCTCGCCTTTGAGAATTAATCCGTTGGTGTCGTTCTGGTAGTAGGAACTCTTGCCCGTGCCATGTTCCGTACAGGGAGTTAGGCCGGACTCGCCGATGAAAAGGGGCTTGTTGAGGCGATAGCCATTCATATACGTCTGCATGACGTGAAACAGGTAGAGGCTGGTGTCGCTGCCCATGTCACCGGTGCAGTCTCGCTGGTAATCATGGTCCTGCACCATATTCATCAGAGGATCGCCGAAGACCTGGGTGTATATTCGTTGATTGTTGGAACCCAGGGTCGGATAGTGATTCCACTGGCTGGTGGTACGCGGGTGTTGATAAGGGTCGACGGAGTTCATGAAAGTGGCCCAGCTGTGGTTGGCTTCCGTACTCGTGCCACCTTCCTTGTTGAAGTCCCAGGCCAACATGTTGGTCGAGTAGCCCCAGCGGGCGACGAAGTAGCGCGACTTGATTGTATCGGCGTTGTCGAACACCTGCTGGTTGTGGTGCTTGAGGATAGGCATAATGTAGATGTCTTTGCTATGGGCCTGGGCAACCATGTAATCCATCATCCAGCTATCGGGCTGGCTCATCTGGGGCGTGCCAGCTGAGTTGCCATCACAGCCGATGTTGGGTCTGGCGAAGGGTGTATCACGGCCCACGTTCCAGCTACACGTCCAGAGGTGAAAGAAGTTGAGGTCATTCGCGATAAACTGCTGGTACATTATATCGACGCCATAGGTACCATCGCCCCACTGGTGGCCATTAGTGTTCTTCTTGCCATACTGGAACCATGGGGCGTTGATGCCCAGAGGAATAAACTGCTGGCCGTTGTCGCGCTGGAGATGCTTACCCACGACGTGAATAAAGCCCGGATTGTTTGTAGACACTGCTTGAAACGAGCCACTGCCGAGAGTGCGTGTTCCCTGGCTATCCTTGAGCGTGACAGTGTAGGTATAGGTGCCAAGCTTCGAGGGTGCGTAGCGAACCTTCCATCGCTCGCTGCCGTGTACCATTGTTAGAATCTCTTTCTTGATGTCACCGCCGCGCGTGAAGTCCTGGAAGAAAAAGCCAGGTATGGTCTGCTGTTTACCGCTGGGGGGCGTGAAAACGGCTTCGACATCGACGCTGGCTGGGTCATTGGGGTTGCTGTAATTCCCTTGATAGGGAAATGTCAATTCAAACTTTTCATAGAGACCCACTTTCATCGCCCTCGCTCCCTTGTCTTGCTGTGCCTGCTGCTGTTGTTGAAAGAAGAGCAAGCCGGTAATTGAGAGAGCAATGACAAGTAGGAAGAAAACCGCCAGGACGATAAGGGTGATGGCTCTGCGGGTTGGAAATGCCTTCATCTATCTATATGACCTCCGAATGTACTGTTTTTGCACTCTGTATAGCTAACGTTGGGCGTTCACCTGGGTAACAAGCTTACACTTTTGTCCCAAACCGACTCAAATGATGGGGGGTCTTCCGACGAGTTGCGCAACGAGCTATCAGCAAGAGATCGTTATTTCAGGAAGAGGCTTCTGATGCGGTTCTTCTTACAAATATCAAGCATCTTTTCTTACAAAGAGCTTGCTTGATAATCAAGAAGAAAACGTACGATCCCCGTTCTATAAGAGGCGTCTCTCAATTATGGTCATTTGCCGCTATCTCGACAAAACAGGACTTGTAAACCTTATTTTTGACAGCTCCCTAAGTCATTTCCCCGTGTTCCCCGTATGCTGAAGAACTACCATTGTTCGTCTCATGGATGCAATAGCATCGCTTGGAGCGCAGCGCCCACTACCACCGTAGAACCACTTGCCAGTTCAGTATTCATAGCTGCCAACGCAATTTCCCTTCCCATCTCGGCTGCTGTTGAAAGCGCTCCCTTGCTGGTTCGTCGCTGCTCAATAAGCCCAGGAGCTGTCCTTTCAAGCAGTTTCGGGGTGATCGTTCCCTCAACAATATCTCCCGTAACCACAATGAGTCGGATGTCTCTCGCTGCAAACTCGTCCAGGCGGCTAAGCAGAGCCTGCTCACCAGCAAACTTACTTTCGGCGATCGGTTCATAGGCAGGCAATTGCTCCATGCGCCCGTAGAGATGAGCCCAATGGCTCGTGACAAAAACAATCACACCTCCCCGAGACAAAAGTGGCAGGGCCGCATCAATAAACTGCAGTTGTGCGTCTCTATTGATGTGCATGGCATACTGCGGATCAGCTGCGACCAGGTCTCGCTCCAATCCACCTGAGGCATTGAGAACGACGATATCTAGCTGATCTGTCCACTGTTTCAGGCCCTGAAAAAGGAACGCAATATCGCTGGCATGGGTCATATCACAGGCAAGAGCAAGACCACGCACATTGCGCTGCGTGACTGCTGCGACCACATCTTTGGCTCGTGCCGCTTTGTTGCGATAGGTGAGCGCAATATCATACCCGTGATCTGCCAGTGCGAGTGCTGTCTCAGCTCCAATTCCACGTGATCCACCAGTGATAAGAGCAACCCTCCGGCTCTTTTGTTGCATACACATATCTCCTATAATCTCCATCATGAAGAGATTACTGCAAACTGGGGATGTTGCTTGTCAATTTGCGTGATTTGTACTCCTATAATCTCCATCATGAAAAGGTTACTGCAAAGGGTACTCGATTCTGCCTCAGAAAACAACCCATTTTCTCATACACTTTCTCCTCCCCACTTCTTCACCTATTTCATGCAGAAAGTGGGTGAGAGCTTCATACAACAAGCCCTCACCCACTTTCTTGTTCCCTGGAGGATAACCTGAGAACTTACTGTGCCCATGGTGGCGTGCCTACCTCGCGTCCGTCGGCCATCGTTCCACGCGCTCCCACTGGCAGGCAGACAACAGCATGAGCACCCCTATCACCAGCACTTGTGAGTTGAAGCAGAGACCGTGCTGGAACACTGAGCGCGTCTCCTGCTTGAAGTTCAATGTCCTCGCCCGCCACGGAAACGGTAATTGTGCCGTCAATTAGGACAAAGACCTCTTCATGGTCAAGCCAATGGGCCTCGCTCTTAGCATGTGGCTCGATCTCCAGTCGCCACGTACAAAGTTCATTTGCACCACGGCTCGGTGCTGTTAGTCCAGTAAAATGAAAGCCATCTACAGTAAAAATTGGCGCATTCATCGTTCGTACCACAGGCATAATTTATTCTCCTTCAAAAATGTTCTCTCCTAAGGCATGGTTCAAACGAATGTAACAATTCTTCATCTGACGAATGAATCGTGAGATAGCCTCTCGCAAGGCTCGCAGCATTTTTTCGAGATTGTTACTTCGTTCAATTGTCACATTGTATTACGCTTAAAATGAACCTTGCCTAAAAGAACCATCCATTTTTAATAGCTAGTCAAGCATCTTGACTACTCTGCTATAATAACACGAGACAACCTATTTTGTCAAGCTACTTGACTATCTTCAGCAGGACCTGTGAATTATGGTAGAAACACCTTTTTCCGCCTTTTGCAGGGCAGAGATAAGCCCCCTAGTCGCAAGAGTAAGCGTTGTTGAGTGTATTCGGGCGGGATGGAAATGAGGGAAAGATGACACACCAGTGCAAAGCGAGCAAATCACATTGTATTTGCTCGCGTGATCAAGGCAAGGGCAAATTCTGCCCCTATATTTTAATCCCGCTGCCATCTAAAATGTACGGGCAGGGCTTGCCCCTGCCCTGCGCATCCCTGCCTTGCGCATCCCTGCCCTGCGCGCCCCTGCCCTGCGCGCCCCTGCCTTGCGCATCCCTGCGCATCCCTGCCCTGCGCGCCCCTGCCYTGCGCGCCCCTGCCTTGCGCATCCCTGCGCATCCCTACGCATCCCTGCCCTGCGCATCCCTGCCCTGCGCATCCCTACGCATCCCTGCCCTGCGCGCCCCTGCCCTGCGCATCCTTGCGCATCCCTGCGCATCCCTGCCCTACCCTAATAACGCGAGGAGGCACATTCGCAATGGTCACCCCATCCAATTCCAACACCTACGAACTTGTCACACTCCTGGCAATGACCTGGAGTATACTCATCGATGATCTCCATACCGAGCTTGCCAAATTAGGATATGACGATATTCGGCCAGCCCACGGATTCGCCTTTCAATTGCTTGCGCCAAATGGGGCCACTGGCAACGAATTAGCTGAACATCTCGGTGTAACAAAGCAAGCAGTAAACCAGATGATTGACTTCCTTGAGGCTCATGGGTACGTTACACGAAACCCGCATCCCAACGACAAACGAGGAAAGCTCATCCTACTCACTCAGAAAGGCTGGGATTGCATCCAGGCAGTTGAAGCAATTCTCGCTACCCTGCAAAATCGCTGGACGGAGATACTAGGCCCCGAACATATGAAAATGCTGCGCACAGACCTACACCGCCTTGTTGTCACCTCAGACAGTGGCATTGTGCCTTATCGACTACGGCCCGTATGGTAGCAAAGAAAATACATACTATTCAGCCTTCTGGATACTTTTCCTCACACGTTCGAGTAGGCAATATATTCAGGAGGATCAGAGCATGTCCTTCGTTCATGGTCATCCATCTCTCAAAACCCACCCTCATAGAAGAAATCAACACATAACACACCTGTTACTCTTGTTACTCTTGTTACTCTTGTTACTCTAAGCCTCTCTGACTCAAACGTATCTGATACAATTTTTACATTTAATACACCTAATACACCTGATTCTGTGAATTAATCTCTTCTAAGCCATTTGCAGGGTGAAGACAAGCCTCATCTGTTTCTCTCTTGTGCCCTCACGTCGCTAAAATGTA
>JRHI01000509.1_pt1 | contig 41521 bp, 43 predicted proteins | sample 215371 | NCBI WGS metagenome assembly JRHI01 (sample SAMN02929681, study PRJNA255918) | sediment metagenome | biome: cave system; feature: Ice Cave; material: Sediment; isolation source: sediment from deep within a dark volcanic ice cave with no known source of... ... | reverse complement strand
CCCCACAGGTGGTGGTGGTGCTGGCAACCCCGGCACCGGCGCCGGCGCCGCCGCCGCCGACCGCGCCGCCGGACTGCGCCGCCACCGCGCTCGCCGGCATGGACCTCCATGCCCGCGCCGGTCAGCTGCTCATGGTGGGGCTGCCCAGCGGCTCCGCCATGCCGGCGGCGACCGTGGTGGCGGTGCATGATGTGGGCGCCGGAGGTCTGGTCCTCTTCGGCACCGGCTGGAACGGCGTCGCCCGGATCCGTGCCGCCGTCGATCCTCTCCAGGCGCTGACCGCCGCGGGCCCGGCCCATCTGCTGGTGGGCGGCAACCAGGAGGGCGGCGAGCGGGGCGCGCTCCAGGCGTTCTACGGCCCCGGCTTCGAGGTCATCCCCGAGCCCATTGCGCAGGGCGCCATGCTGCCCGACCGGCTCCAGGGCGATGCCACGCGCTGGGGGTCGCAGCTCGCCGCCGCCGGCGTCAACCTCGACCTCGCCCCCGTGGCCGACACCGTGCCGCCCGGCACCGATTCCCGGAACGCGCCCGTGGGCATGCTTCACCGGGAGTTCGGACACGATCCCGGCACCGTCGCCGCCCACGCCGCCGCCGTGGTGCGGGGGCTCCGCGCCGGCGGCGTGCAGGCCACCGTCAAGCACTTCCCGGGTCTGGGGCGGGTGCGCGGCAACACCGACTTCGCCGACAGCGGCATCGTGGACGCCGTCACCGGCCCGGACGACGCCTACCTCCAGCCCTTCTCCGACGGAGTGCGGGCGGGCGCCGGCTTCGTCATGGTCTCCAGCGCCACCTATCCGCGCATCGACGCCGGCCAGCCGGCGGTGTTCTCGGTGGCGGTCATGGGTGTGCTGCGCACCCACCTCGGCGACGACGTGGTGGCGATCAGCGATGACGTCGGTGCCGCCCGCGCCGTGGCCTCGGTGCCGGTCGGCGAGCGGGCCATCCGGATCGTCAGCGCCGGCGGCGACATGGTGTTGACCGTGGTCCCGGCCCAGGCCCGCGAGATGAGTGCCGCCCTGGTCGATCGGGCCACGGCCGACCCCGCCTTCCGTGCCAACCTCGACCGCGCCGCCCTGCGCGTGCTGCGGGCCAAGCACGCCATGGGCCTGCTCTCCGGCTGCTGACGCGCCGCCGGCGTCAATACCAGATGCAGCGGGTGCGGTGGTAGGGCGGCAGGTCGCGGCGTCCCTGGGCGCGCCACCAGAGCCGGCTGTCGATCGAGGCGGCGTCGGTGGCCACGCCCCACCGGGCCAGCCCGTCGACCAGCCGGTCCACGGCCACCACCGTCAGCGCCCGGAGCTCCACCTCGGCCTCCTCGCCGGAGGCCAGCTCCTGGCGGGCCTCGAGGCGGGCCGCCAGGGCCGGCGCCAGGGTCAGCACCCCCTCGGCGCGGAGCACCTGCGGCAGCTTGTAGTCGGCGAAGGCGGTGAGGCCGCCCCGGTCGGCCAGTTCCGGGGCGGCACCCCCCAGCGCCAGCCCCAGGTCGAAGGCGGCGACCTGGGCGCGCTTGAGCAGGGGCACCCGGCGCCCGCGCCACTCGGCGATGTCGCGGAAGCGGGGCAGGTCGGTCGCCAGGAGGCGGGACAGGCCGGCGGCCGAGCCGGCCGAGCGCACCGCCGCCAGCGCTGAGCCGGCGTGGCCGTCGCGGACCCAGGCCGCGGTGCTGATGGCGGTGGCGTGCCGGTCAGCCAGCAGCGGGGGCGATTCCGGGCCGCCGGGGTCGCCGCGCAGCAGGTGGCGGAGCTCCGCGACGCTCATGGCGGCGTCGTGGGCGGTGTCTCCGGCCGCGTGCCCCTGGTCGTGGGCCCGGCGCAGCGCCGTGGCCAGCGCCAGGTAGCCGTCGTGGCCTGCCACCCGCCAGCGCGGCTCCGGCTGCCAGAAGCTGAAGTTCATGGCGGTCAGGAGCAGCACCCACCCCGCCACCAGCTCGGCGCCGGCGTCGGCGGTGCCCAGGTGGGGCGCCGGCCAGGAGGGTGCCGGCGGCGCCCCCTCCGCCGCCAGCGTCGCGGCCAGGCGCGCCACCGCGGCGGGGTCGATCCCCACCTGCTCGGCCTCGGCGGCGACAGCGTGGCAGGCGCCGCGGACGTCGAGGTCGCGCACCCCGCCCACCGGTCGGGTCGGCCCCGCGCCCGGCATCAGCAGCCGGTGTCGAAGGCCTTGACCACCTTGGTGGGGCCGGCGGCGCCGGGCGGCTGCACGATCACGAAGGTGAGCGTCCGCTGGCCCAGGCCGTGGCCGCTGAACCTCCAGTCGTGGGGCAGCTCGAACCGGGTCTGGTTGGTGATGGGGATGGTCTGGTCCTTGGTGAGCCGGCCGTCGCTCTGCTCGAAGTGGTACACGAGGGAGCCCTGTCCGGTCAGCGAGCCGCTGGCGACGAAGCTGAAGCTGACGTCGCAGGCGGTGGCGTCGTTGACCTTGCGCTGCACGCTCACCGAGACGTCGCTGCCGACGGTGAGCGGGCCGGTGTTGGCCGGCGGCGCGGACGATGACGAGAAGGGGTTGGGCCGCCCCAGCGCCAGCCACAGCCCCGCCAGGGCGCCGGCGAGGACGACCAGGATGAGCAGGACCACCAGGGGCCAGCGCCGCCGGGAGGACGCCCGGGTGGCCCCCAGCCGGGGCTCGGGCGGCGGCAGGCTGCGCGGCCGCTGGGGTGGGGGCACCGGGACCGACAGCGGCGCGGCCTGCATGGGACCCGGCACCGGCCCCACCGGGTCGGGTTCGGTGATGCGCGGCGGCGGGGGCGCGTCGACGGTCGGCGGGGGTGGGGCGAAGATGGCCGCCGGCGCCGCCGGCAGCTGATCCTGGTCGCGCTGGGCGATGGCCGCGGCGACCCGCCGGTCGAGGTCGCCGCCGGCACGCCAGTCGGGACCCAGGGTCTCGCCCACGGCGGTGGTCAGGGCCCCGCGCAGGGTCGAGGCGTTGGCGAAGCGGCGGGCCGGGTCGGCGGCGACGGCGCGGACCAGCACCTCGCGAACCCCCGGCAGCGCCGGCACCGCGGCCGCCGTCCCCGGCACCGGGGTGGTGCCGACGAAGAGAAGGTGGCCGCCGCCCCGGCGCCGGTCAGCGCCAGCGACCGCGCCAGCGCGAAGCCGTCGAGGCGCACCTCGCCGCGCGCCGTCACCATCACGCGGTCGGGGTCGATGCCACAATGCACGATGCCGGCGGCGTGGGCGGCGCCGATGGCGCGGAGCACGTCGTCGACCACCTGGGTGGCGGTGGCGGCCGGCAGCGGCTCGCCCGGGGTCAGCAGGGCGCGCAACGGGATGCCGTCGACCGGCTCGGTGACGATCGCCAGCGCCCGCTCGCCCGCCGCGGTCTCCACCGTGCCCACCACCCGCGGATGCCGCAGCGGCGCCACCTGGCGCGCCACCGCGGCGAGTCGCTGGGCGAAGCCGTTGACTCCTGCCAGCGAGGTGTCGACGACGCAGAGGCCGACCGCCTGGCCATCACCCGAGCGACGTCCCAGCCAGAGCTCGGCGTGGCGGCTCGCGCCCAGCCGGCGATCCGCCTCGTAGCCGTGGAGCCGGGGCAGCTCCTCGACCGTCACAACCGTCCCTCGGCTGCCATCGCCGGCAGCGACCAGAACACGCCGTCGCAGGCGCGGCACTCCCAGCGCTCGGCCTCCACCACCGCGATGTCGGTCTCGCTCTCGGCGGTCATCTCGACGTGGCGGCGCTCGCCGCAATGCGGGCACATCGGGGCCACGCCCGGTAGTCTCGCCTGCTTCCTCGTCGCTGCCATGGTGCGGGTCCTAGGGGTAGATGCCGCGGACGGCGGTGGCGTCGGCGACGCGCTTGACCGCGACCAGGTAGGCGCCCATCCGCCAGCTGACGCCGTGCGCCAGCGCCTGCTCGTGCGCCTGCGCGAAGGCGCGTCGCATCACCCGCTCCAGCTTGGCGTTGATCTCGCCCTCCTCCCAGAAGAAGGACTGGATGTCCTGCACCCACTCGAAGTAGGAGACGGTGACACCGCCGGCGTTGGCGAGGATGTCCGGGACCACCCGGACGCCACGCCGTTCCAGGATGGCGTCGGCGTCGGGGGTGGTGGGCCCGTTGGCGCCCTCGATGACCAGCGTGGCCTGGATGCGCTCGGCGTTGGCGGCGGTGATCTGGTTCTCCAGCGCCGCCGGGACGAGCAGATCGACCGGTAGCTCGAGCAGCTCGGCGTTGCTGATCTCCCTGGTGCCGGGGAAGCCGCTGACGCGCCGGTTCCGGCGGCGGTGCTCGAGCAGCGACGGAATGTGGAGCGGGGTGTCGGAGGTGATGCCGCCGAAGGCGTCGGAGACAGCCCGGATGCGGAAGCCGGCGTGGTGCATCAGCTCGGCGGCGACGCCGCCGACGTTGCCGAAGCCCTGGATGGCGACGGTGGTCTGCTCGGGATCGCGTCCCAGCGTCCTGCAGGCCTCCAGCGCGACCACGGTGACCCCGCGGCCGGTGGCCGCGGCGCGCCCCTCGCTGCCGCCGATGTCGAGCGGCTTGCCGGTCACCACCGCGGGGACGGAATGGCCGACCTCCATGGAGTAGGTGTCCATGATCCAGGCCATGATCTCGGCGTTGGTGTTGACGTCCGGGGCCGGGATGTCGCTCTCCGGGCCGATGAGCAGCGAGATCTCGCTGGCGAAGCGCCGGGTGAGCCGCTCCAGCTCGCGGTGGCTGAGCGTGGTGGGGTCGATGATGACCCCGCCCTTGGCGCCGCCATACGGGATGTTGACCAGCGCGCACTTCCAGGTCATCCACATGGCCAGGGCCTTGACCTCGTCGAGGCTCACCTGGGGGTGGTAGCGGATGCCACCCTTGGCCGGTCCGCGGGTCAGGTTGTGCTGGACGCGGTAGCCCTCCACCATGCGCACGCCGCCGTTGTCCAGCTTGACCGGGAAGCGGACGGTGAACTCGCGCCGGACCTGGCGCAGCACCTCGCGGAGGCTGTGGCTCAGCTCCAGCCGCGCGGCGGCCGCGTCGAACTGACGCTGGGCGTTGTGCCAGGGGTTGTCGGCCAGGGGTTGGGCGCTGTGGAGCAGAGTGGCCGAGCTCATTCCGTGCGACTGTAGCGCCGCTTCGCCGAGGTGAGGGACGATTCGCCCACATGGGCGCACGTGTGGTCGTCGTCGGGGGGGCCAACTGGGACCGGTCGTGGGTGCTGCCGCACCTGCCCGCCCCCGGCGAGACGGTGCTCGGCGCCCACGGCGCCGAGGGGCCGGGAGGCAAGGCCTTCAACGTCGCCGTCGGGGTGGCGCGGCTGGGCGAGTCGGTGGCGCTGGTGGCCCGCCTGAGGGACGACGCCGCCGGCGTGCGGCTCCGCGACTGGCTGGCCGGCGAGGGGGTCGATGCCGCCGGTCTGGTGGTGGCGGCGGCCGAGCCCACCGGCAGCGCCGCCATCTGGCTGGCCGGCGGCGAGAACGCCATCGCCGTGGCCGGCGGCGCCAACGCCGGCCTGGACGCGCCGGCGACGGCAGCAGCGCTCGATCGCTGTGGCGAGGGGTGCGACCTGCTGGTGCTGCAGGCCGAGGCGCCCGACGCCGCGCTGGAGGCGGCGGCGCAGTGGGCGGCGCGCCGGCGCGCCGCCTCGGTGCCCGGGCGGGGCCGGCTGCCGTCCCCTCGCGTGCTGCTCAGCCCGGCGCCGGCGCGGGTGCTGCCGGCCGCGGTCTGGGCCGCCGCCGACGTCTGCGTCTGCAACCGCATCGAGGCGCAGACGCTCAGCGGGGTGGTGGTGAACGACCCGCTGGACGCCGAGGACGCCGCCCTGGCGCTGCTCTCGCTGGGCTGCTCCACGGCGGTGGTAACCCTGGGGGCGGACGGCGCCGTGGTGGCCCGAGGCTCACGGGCCACCTACCTGCCGCCCTTCACCGTCGCGGTGGTCGACCCCACCGGCGCCGGGGACGCCGCCGCCGCGGCGCTGGCCCGGGGCACCGTGGCCGGGCTCGACATCTTCGCCGCCACCGGCTACGCCATGGCCGCGGCGGCCATCTGTGTCGGTCGGCACGGCGCGGCCGGCTCCATGGCGACACTGGACGAGGTGGACAGGATGGTCCACAGCGTCGACCTGCGCCGCGACGCCGGCAACGAGCCGGTCCGGCTGCTCGACCTGTCCTGAGCGCGGACGGCCGGCGTGGTGGCTGGGGCATACTCGGCCGGGTTCATGGATCCCGTCGCCGCCCCCGAGATCGATCCCGCCGGAGCGCAGGCCGCGTTCGAGGCGGGTGCGCCACTGCTCGACGTGCGTGAGCCGAAGGAGTGGGAGGAGGTGCACATCGAGGGAGCCGTGCTGATCCCCCTGGGCCAGCTGGCTCAACGCCTCGACGAGGTCCCGCGGGGGGTGCCGCTGCTCGTCCACTGTCGCTCTGGCGCCCGCAGCGCCCAGGCGGTCGAGTTCCTGCGCGCCAGCGGCCGCCCGGAGGCTGTCAACGTCGCCGGCGGCATCCTGCGCTGGTACGCCGAGGGCCGCCCGGTCGTCTGACCCAGCAGGCTAGGCGGCCGGCGACGGGCCTGCCGCGCCCGGCGGGTCGACGGTGAAGGTGGCCGTGCGCTGGCTGGCGCCGTGCCAGATCGCCGTCACGGTGTAGGCCCCGGGCGCAAACCCGCGGGGGCCGGGCCGCAGGGTGGCCTCGAGCATTCCCGTGCTGCTGCCGAACGGCTGCGTCTGGTCGGGGAGGGCGCTGCCGTCGTGGGTGACGTGCAGGGTCAGCGTCTCGGTCGGCGAGGCCCCGAGGAAGTTGACGTCCACGATGATCGAGGGGGCGGTGGTGGTGAAATGCCCGTCGCTGGTGGTGGTGTTGGGGTCGTCGGGGCTGTGCACGATGCGCAGCTCGTTGACCGCGAAGGCGGGCGCAAGCGTGTGCCCCAGGTCGAGCCGGCTGGCCACCACGACGAGGATGGCGAGGACCACGGCGCCGATTGCCACGGCGGAGATCAGCCAGGGATGGCGGTCCTCCTGCGGCTCGCCAGGACCGGGCGCCGCGGGCGCCTCCGGGCCGGCCACCGGCTCCATGGCGGCGGCCAGGCTCCACGGTCGCCCGGTCGGGTCGACGTCCTCCAGCTCGACCGGTGGAGTGGGCGGCGGCGCCGGCGGTGGGGTGACCGCGGGTTGGAGCGGGAGGTCGAGCAGCTCGGCGGGCCTCGGCGAGGTGGCGCCGAGCGCCGGGTGGGTGTCGGCCGGGGCCGCCGCAGCCGGGGCCGCATCAGCCGGGGGCACTGCAGCCGGAGCCACGTCAACCAGGGGTGGCGCCGGACGGCCGCCGGCAGGCGTGCCCAGGCTGCTCAGATCGCGTCGCCGCCGTCGCTGCGGAGGCAGCAGCTCCACCGGTGGGCGCATCTCGGTGACGGCCATGCCGTCGGCCAGCTCGCCGAGCTCGCCGGCCAAGTCTCTGACACCGCCGATGCCCGCGCGCAGGGCCGCCGCGGGCTTGGTCCGAGGGGCCTTGTCTGCCATCTCGCAGACACGGTAGCGCAGGCCTGCGGCGCCGGCAGAGTTGAGACGGGGACGTTCCCGGTGGCGGTGGCGGTCCGGTGGGTGCCTACCATCCGCGGGTGTCCCTGCCCGATCTGGCCCCGCTGGTGGTCGTCCTGGTGCTCCTGGAGCTGGCCGCCGGCGCCCTGATCGTCACCTGGCTCGGGGACGTCATCGGCGATGCCCAGCGCGGCTTCGCCGGCACCACCACGCTGATCTGCCTGGCCGTGCTGGCGGCCGACCTCCTGCTGCTCGCCATCCTCCCCGACCCGGCCCAGCTGCTCCACCAGCCCGTCGACGCCGGCCGGTTCGCCTCCATGATCCACTGGTCGATCGCGCTGGCCGTCGCCATGCTGCTCTACGCGCTCTTCTGCTGGGTGGGCACCGACATCGCCCGTCGCGTGGTCGGAGCCGGGGCGGTCGTCTGCGCCGGGGTGGCCCTGGCGCGCGCCGCCGCCACCTTCGGATCACCGCTGGTCGGCGGCTACGCCGGCGCCCTCGCCATCCTGCCGGCGGCGCTGCTGGCGGGCAGCACCCTGGCCGGCATGCTGCTCGGGCACTGGTATCTGATCGCGCCCGACCTCAGCTTCCGGCCGCTGCGCCGGGCGGTCGCGCTCATCTTCGTGGCCGTGGCCGTCGAGGTGGCGACCATGGTGGTCGGCCTCGCGGGCGCCGACCCGGCCGCCCGGCACACCGTTCTCACCGATCCCTCCTTCTGGCTGCTGGTGGTGGGCTCGGGCGTGGTCGTGACCGGGGCGGTCAACGGCCTCACCTACTACTTCGCCCGGATCCGGGCGAATCAGCCGGCCACGGCCATGCTCTACGCGCTGATCATCAGCGCCCTCATGGGCCTGGTGCCCTCGCACCTGCTGTACTTCATCACCCGAGTGCCGGTGTGAACGCCCTTGATGCCTGCCTCGACCGGCTCGGCGCCCCGCTGCTCTGCGGCCACCGTGGCGCCCGCGCCACCCATCCCGAGAACACCATGCCGGCCTTAGCCGCCGCGCTGGAGGCGGGCTGCGCCGCCGTCGAGCTCGACGTCCGGGTCACCGCCGACGGCGCCCTGGCGGTCATCCACGACGCCACCGTCGATCGCACCACCGACGGCACCGGCGAGGTGGAGGCGCTGACGGTCGCAGACCTGCGCCGGCTGGACGCGGGCGCCTGGCGCGGGGCGGAGTTCGCGGGCTCGTGCGTGCCACTGCTGGAGGAGGTGCTCGAGCTCTGCCGCGGGAGGGCCCTGGTGCTGGCGGAGCTCAAGTCCGGGGTCGACAGCCATCCCCACGCGCCCCGGCTCATCGCGCAGGCGGTGGAGCGGATCAGCGGTCGGGGCGGGGCGCTGCTGCTCGCCTTCGACCATCGGCACCTGGCGCGGGGACGGACCGTCGCACCATGGCTGGGGCGGGTGGCGCTCTGCGACGCGGCGCCCGCCGATCCGGTGAGCCTGCTCGCCGGCCTCGACGCGGTGGCCCTGGCCCCGCGGCGGGACGCCGTCGACGCCGTGCTCTGCGCCGCCGTCCACGCGGCCGGGCGCCGGGTGGTGACCTGGACGGTCAACGATCCGGACGAGGCGGTGCGGCTGGCTGGTGCCGGCGTCGACGTGGTCATCACCGACGATCCGCTGCCCGTGGGGCGCGCCCTCGAACGCAGCCTCAGGCGCTGATCGCGGCCAGCTCGCCCGGCGGTGGCTTGGGCGCGGCGTAGATCGGCAGTGGCCGCGGGTGCCCGAGCGAGTCCAGGACCGGGTCCTTGACCGGCCACGCGGGCATGGCGGCCGAGGCGACCCTCGCCGGCGGCGCGGTGGCCGCGGGATCGACGAGCGCAGCGGGCGCAGATGGCGCGGGATCGATCGGCCCCGGTGTGGCGGTGGGTGCCGGCTCCATCGGCTCTGAGGGCTCGAGGGGCGGGGCCGCGGCTGTTGCCGGAGATTCGAACGGCGCGGGCTCGATCGTCACTGCCGGCTCGACGTGCGCCGGCTCCGCCAGGGTGGCGCTGACCGCGTCGAACCCCACGTGGAGTGCAGGGTTGGTCGATCCCACTGTGCCGAAGAGATCCGACGCATGCTCGGCAGCCTCGCCGCGCAGCGCGGCCTGCAGCTTCTGCTCCATGTCAACGTAGATGCCCACGCCGCGCATCCGCGAGGGTGCCATCTCCTCCGAGCTCGCCGCCACCAGCTCCGCCTCCTGGTCGGCGATGAAGCAGGTGGCGCTGCAGAACCTGCCTGCCTTCCAGAGGTCCCGGCGTGTGCGCAGCAGGTAGTGGAGACGGCCGCAGTGCAGGCAGATCCGGCCCAATCGCATGCGCTGGACCGGTCGCCCCCAGAGCTGCGCCAGCAGGCCGTGCCTGCGCGCCAGGCGAAGGCGACCCTCGCGGCCCCAGAGGACGAAGAGCAGGCCGCCGATGGCGAATCCCAGGAGGGCTGCGACCACGGGGTTGACGCTCTGCTCCGGCGCCGCCCTGGGGCTGACCGTGATCGGCCGGCTCTCACCGGCGGTGGCGCTGCTGATGACGGGCGCGGCCGTGGCGGCGACCCGGGGGGCAGGCTGCAGGCTGACCGGCGGCCGGGCGGGGGCGCCCACCGGATCCGGTGCGACGACCGGTTTCGGCGCCACCTTGGGACCGATGATCAGCGTGGTGGGTGCCACGTCGCCTCCCGCCGGGGAGGACACGTGGATGACGTAATCGCCGACCCGCGTGTCTGCCGGCAGCACCAGCAGAATGGTGTTGTCGTTGAAGACCTGGAACAGCTGGGAGCCCCCGGGCGGATCGGTGGTCACGCTCGACGCGCCGGTGAAGCCCACGCCGGTGATGGTCACACGGATGGGGGCGCCGGTCGGCACGCGGCCAGGGCTGATGGTCGTGATGTGCGGCGGCTGTGGGGTGGTGTCGGCCGATGCGCTCACCCCCGCGACCCAGAATGCGCCGGCTGAGACGAGCGCCGCAGCGAGCAGACCGAGGGCCCCAACCCCTCGGTTCACGAGGTGACCTTGATGGCGACCGCCTGGAATGGTTGCTCGCCGTAGAACCAGGGACTGGAGGTCGTCGTGATGCCCTGCGGAAACGGCCCGCTGTTGGCTGGAATCGAGTCGATGAGGGTGCCCCAGTTGCCGCCGGTGTCCTTGAACACGGCGTAGGCCTCGACGATGCGCGTGATCGGGGAGAAGATCGGCAGTAGGTAGTAGCTGCCGCCGCTCACGAAATGGCTCGGGGAGCCGCCCACCCCGGTGACGAAGCCCAACTGGTTGCCGACGGCATGGCCGCTGGGCGCGGACACCCGGCCCTGCCACCCGCTCGGGGCGGTGATGGCCGCGCCTGGGTAGTAGGTGCCCATGGAGCCGCCGTAGAGGTAGAAGCTCTTGCCGATCGGGCTGAGGTCAACTCCACCAACGGCAGCGCCTCCCAGCAGGCTGTAGGTCTTGCCATCCGAGGCGGTGCCCATGTCTGGGACGGCGTACGGTGACGCGCTGAACTCCGCGTCGCTGACGTCGTTGACGTGAAGGATCTGAGCTGTCGCCGTGGCCGTCGGGTTGGTCTGGTGCCAGCCCAGCACACCAAGGAAGTAGGTCTGCGTGGGCACGTGGCACGTAACCGTGACGGCGAACGGCAAAAGGGGGACGGTGCAGCAGATCGTCGATCCCGACCCGCTGGTAGTGGTCGTGCCGGTGTAGGTGGTCCCCGAGCCGCTGGTGCCGGCGGTCACAGTGACGTTGGTGTCGGCCTCGACCGCACAGACGGAGGCCACGGTGATGCCGGTGGCGACCACCTTGACCGTGGCCTGCACCAGGCAGGCATGGATGGCGCAGGACGTGCCCGCGGGGCACACCCCGCTCGACGGTGTCAGCACGTTGATTCCCAGCGTGACCCCGGCGGCAGCGAGTGAGGTGACGGCCGATCCCGACAGCGAGGCGATGGGCGTGCAGTCGGTCCCCAGCGTGACCGACCCGGTGGCGATGCCGAGGATCGCCACCGACAGGGTGGCAGGATCACAGGTGGTCTTGCCAGTGAGATTTATGGTTGAGTTGGTCGTGGTCGTGGTCGTCGTCGTCGTGCCACTGGTGATGCTGTTGGTGGTGGTGCCCACAGTGCCGGTGATCGCCAGGTGATACGCGATCGCGGGTGCGGTGACGGTGACACTGCCCGGAAGGCTGATGTTCAGGTTGTTGACCGCGATGTCGGTCTTGACAGACGGGGTTGCGCCACCCGAGACGGCGTCGGACTCGGCGACGCCAGTGGCCGTGACCGCGACGTTGCCCGCGGGTGTGGTCAGCAGGTTCAGCGGCGGGCTGGTCGTCGCGTTGAGGACGACCTGCTGGGCGGCCGAGGCTGGAATGCCGGCGGCATTGACCGTCGCGCTGGTCGACTGGTTGCCGAGGGTGCCGTAGTTCGCCGCCGTCGGCGTGCCGGGACACGCGCTCTGCGGGCTGATGGTGCTAGTGGTGGCCGAGTCGTTCACGCAGAGCGCCGTGACGGTGGACGTGGTGGTGACGCCCAGGGTGGTGGTCGAGGTGGCCACGCTGGCGACCTGCGCCAGCCCCGAGGCGGTGTTGGTGCCGATGTTCGCAACGGCGTTGGCCGCGTACACCGTGGTGCTCGACCCGGCCACCGCCAGATTCGAGCCCACCGTGACATTGGCGAGGTTGGACGTCGAGCTTCCCGAGATGGTGGACGGCTGCGCAGCCGCCAGACGGTAGTGCAGCGACGGCCCGCCCCCCAGGTCGCGCGAATCGACGGTCCTGCCCGTCGCCGCCGGGTACGTCAGCATCGCCAGGCCGGGCGTGCTCTTGTTCTTGGCCAGGTAGCTGTCAACCTGTGCCTGAACCTGAGCCTGCGTGGGCGCAGAACCATTGGTGTACTCATACTCGTACACCCAGCGGGCGGCGCTCGCCGCGGCTGCGTCGGCGGCGTTCTGAGCCTGGCGGAAGTTGCCGGCCTCCATGCCTCCGTCGATGGCCAGCCCGACGATGGCGAGGAGTGCCACCACAATCAGGGCCACGATCACCGCCGCCTGACCGCGCGTGCCGGCGCGCAGCGGACGGCGTGGGGTGCTCGCCAGGTGCTGCCGAAGCCTGCGGTTCATTCGAGCACCATGATTGTGGGCCGATCCATCGAAATGGAGCTGACGATGTTGCCGATCAACGGTGTGGACGGTGAGTACTGGTACGCCACGTCGAAGCTGAGCCAGTCGCCGGATGCGGGCACGTAGGTGCCACTGGGATTGACGGTCACCACCGAGCCGCCCGAGCAGGTGATGGTCATCGACGCAGCCGCCGTCGAGGGATCGTTGGCGGCGATGTAGAACTTGACTGTCATGGTCACCTGGGTGAGGGTGAGTCCTGCGTTCTGTAGCTGCCGCCAGGCCTTGCCCTGGGCACTGTCGGAGGCCGGCGCTGCCGGCGTGGCGCCGGTGCCGTAACAGGAGTCGCCGTAGTTGCTCGACGCACCCTTGGCCACCGCGTTGACCGCCAGGTAGCGCGCGCCCTCGCGTGAGCCGTTGGTCACGGTGACGTTGGCCGACATGCCGCGTCCGAAGTCGAACACGCCGAAGGCCAGCAGCAGAAGGAGCGGCGCCACGATGGCGAACTCGGTCAGGCTCTGACCGCGCTGGCTCCGACGGCCGGCCCGGCGGTGGGTGCGATGCTTCCTCGTCGACATCGCGCCAATGGTCGGCGCCGCCTTGCCGCATGCGACGAAGGCCCGGTCACAGGGGTGTCACCGTCGATGACGCGATCGGTTGCGGAGCCGGCCAGCGTGGCCGCCGGTCGCGTCCCGACGTGCCTGCTGCCTACGTCTCCGCCGCCCCCGCCGGGTCGAGGGCCGCGCCCGGGGCCGGCTCGGCGAGCGCGATCCCCAGGCCCGCCAGGATGACGGCGCCGCCGATCACCGTGCCCACCGGCGGCAGCTCGCCCAGGAGGGGGATGGCCAGCAACGCCGTCGCCGGCGGCTCGCCGAGCAGTGCCAGCGACACGGTCACGGCGCGGAGGTGGGCCAGCGTCCAGTTGAAGACGGTGTGGCCCCCGATGGTGCAGATCACCGCCAGCCCCAGGCCGGCCAGCAGGGTGCGCCCGCTGGGGATGAGGTGCGAACCGGTGACCGGCACGGCCACCAGGCCGGCCGCGGCGGTGACCGCGTAGCAGGGCAGGGAGTAGCCCGCCGCCCCGAACCGGTTGCGGACGCCCCGGCCGATCAGCAGGTAGCCGGTGATGGCGGCTGCCCCGGCCAGGGCCAGCAGGTCGCCGGCCAGCGCTCGGCCGCCGATGTGGAGGTCACCGCCGGCGGTGATGGCCGTGCCCACCATGGCCAGGGCGATGCCCGCCCAGACGCGCCGCGGTACCGCCTCATTGAGCAGGCGCCGGCCCAGGACCGCCACCAGCACCGGGCTGGTGCACACCAGCAGGACGCTGCTGGCCACCGAGGTGTAGGCCAGGGACGCCGTCCAGGTGAGGAAATGCGCCGCCAGGAAGCCGCCGCTGGCCAGCACCAGGCCCCATTCCCGCAGCGTCGCCGGGGCCCGGCCGGCGCGGAGGTCGCGGATGAACCAGGGCAGCAGCAGCACGGTGGTCAGGCCCAGCCGGACCAGGACGATGGTGGCGAAGCCGTCGTCGGCCTCGCGGATCAGGATGCCGCTCACCGAGACGGCGACCACGCCCAGGGCCAGAGCCAGCGGCGCCAGGGAGGCGGCGGACCGCTGCGACGGGGCGGTCGAGGTCGAGGCGGTCACAGCGGGCCTTCGACGCGGTGGATGTCGGGCAGGTCGCGCCAGCGCCCGTCGAGGTCGAGGCCGTAGCCGACGACGAAGCCGTCGCCGATGGTGAAGCCGCGGTGGTCGATGTCCACCTCGCGGCGGCGGCGGCTGGGTTGATCGAGCAGGGTCAACAGGCGAAGGCGCGCCGGCGCCTGACGGTGCAGGCGCTCCAGCAGGAATGAGGCGGTGATGCCGGTGGAGACGATGTCCTCCACCACCAGCAGGTCGCGCCCGGCCACCGGGGTTCGCAGGCCGGCCACCAGCTCCACCTCGCCGCCCGTCTCCGCCCCCCGGTAGGAGCGCAGCTCGACGGTCTCGACCTCCACCGGCAGCCCATGACGGCCCAGGGCGCGGCCCAGGGCGGCGGCGAGGAACCGTGCCCCGTGCAGCACTGCGACCATCAGCAGTGGCCCCGAACCGGCGGCCGGAGCCGCCGCGACCTCGGCCGCGAGCTCGTCGACACGCGCGGCAATCTGCGCGGCGGTGAGGAGCAGCGCGCCGGGAGCGGCGTCGGCGGGAGTTCCGGGTGTGTGCATGGGCGGTCCGGCAGTCTCGCAGACCCCGCCGCCGGGTCTCAGCCCGTCGGTGCCTCGCTGGCCGCGGCAGCGTCGGTCCAGCGCTCGTAGAGGTCGGCCAGCTCGGCGGCCAGCCGGTCGTACTCGCGGCCCACCTCGGCGCCCACGGTGGGGTCGGTGAAGGTCGCCGGGTCCGCGATCCGGGCCTTGGTGGCGCTCATCGCCTCCTCGACCTCGGCGATCCGCTCCTCCAGCCGCCGGACCCCGGCCTGCGTCACCCGTGCCTGGGCGCGATCACGCCTCGCCGCCACGGCCGCGTCGGCGCCGGCCGTCGGGGTGAGGGGTGCCCTTCTCGGGGGCGGAGCCGCCGGCCGTGCCGGCTCGGGCCTGCCCGTCTGGGCCGGCCTTCGGCCTGCACCACGGCTGCCGGCCGGCGGCGGCTCCGCGGGCAGGCCCTGGCGCTCGCGCTCGCGGACGCGCATCAGGTCGGAGTAGCCGCCCAGAACCTCGCGCACCCGTGCCGGGCCGCCGTCCGCAGCTGGCTCCACGCTCCACACCCTGCTGGCCACGGCGTCGATGAGCGCCCGGTCGTGCGACACCAGCACCACCGCGCCGGGGTAGCCCTGGAGCGCCTCCTCGAGCACCTCCTGGGCGGGAATGTCCAGGTGGTTGGTGGGCTCGTCGAGGAGCAGGAGGTTGGTCTCCTCCAGGGCCAGCTTGCCCAGCGCCAGCCGGGCGCGCTCGCCGCCGCTCAGGGAGCCCACCGTGGCCAGCGCCTCGTCGCCCTCGAAGAGGAGCGTGCCCAGCAGGGTGCGGCCGCGCTCCTCGCCGATGGGGTGGTCGGCGAGCAGCTCCTCGAGCACGGTGCGCCGATCGTCGAGGTGGGCGTGGTCCTGGCGGTAGATCCGCATCACCAGCCGCGCTCCCCGCGTCACCTCACCCGCCACCGGCGGCAGGTCCCCGCCGAGGGTGTGGAGCAGGGTGCTCTTGCCACTGCCGTTGGCGCCGACGATGGCCACTCGATCGCCGGGCGCCAGCGTGGCCCGCTCCAGGTGGACGAGCGCGCTGCCGCTCCGTCCCGCGTCCAGCGCGCCGGCGCGGAGCAGCTGCTGCGACGCCGGGGCCGGCGTGAAGCGCAGCCGCGGGCGCTCGTCCTCGAGCACCGGTGCCACCCGCTCCAGCCGGTCGAGCAGGGTCTGGCGGCCGCGCGCCTGCTTGGCCCGCTGGCCCGCCTTGTAGCGGCGGATGTACTCCTCCTGGTGGGCGATGTAGGCCTGCTGCTCCACGTACTCCTTGCCGCGGCGCAGCCGCCGCTCGCCGCGCAGGCGCGAAAAGCGGCTGTAGTTGCCGGGGTACTCCTCGGCGACGCCGTGGGCCAGCTCGAGGACGCGGGTGCACACCCGGTCGATGAAACGGCGGTCGTGGCTGACCAGGATGAGGGCCGCCGGCACGGCCAGCAGGAACTCCTCGAGCCACTCGATGGCGACCAGGTCGAGGTGGTTGGTGGGCTCGTCGATGAGCAGCACGTCGGCGTCCTGGAGGAGCAGCTTGGCCAGCTCCAGGCGCCGGATCTGGCCACCGCTGAGCCGGCGCGGATGCCGGGCCTGCGCCGGCTCGTCGAGGCCGAGGCCGCCCAGCGCGGCGCGGGCCCGCGCCTCGAGGTCGTAGCCGCCCTGCGCCTCGTAGGTCTGCTGGGCCTCGCCGTAGCGCTCCAGCAGCGGCTCCAGCACGGCGCCGGGGGACGACATCTCCGCCTCCAGGCGGGTCAGCTCGGCGTGAAGCGCCAGCAGGTCGCCGCGGGACGCCATCGCCTCCTCCAGCACCGTCTCGGCCACCGGCTCCGGGGCATCCTGGGGGAGATAGGCGCTGCGCAGCCGCCGGGCCCGCTCGACGCTCCCCTGCGCCGGGGTGGTGACGCCCGCCAGCACGTCGAGGAGGGAGGACTTGCCGGCGCCGTTGCCACCCACGATGGCCACCCGATCACGCTCCTCGACCCGCAGGTCGAGCCCGTTCAGGATGGTGGTGGCCCCGAAGGCGATGCCGACGCCGCTGCAGACAATCAGCGACATGTGACCACTGCAGCGTAGCCGCTCACGCCGGACCGTCCACCGAGGGCCGGGTCAGGTGGCGGGCTGGCCGGGGACGGTCAGCTGCACGCCCGGGAAGCGGAGAAAGTCCCGATCGAAGGATGCCACCCGCGCTCTGTGCTCGAGCGCGAGCGCGGCGAGGTGCGCGTCCACCACCAGGTTCCCCGCCGTGCCCGTGGGGGTGAGCAGGCCGCTCATCACGGCGAGGTGCCGCGGAGAGGGGCCGACGATGGCCGCGGCCGGCTGCGCCAGCCAGTCGTCGAGGCATCGCACGGCCTCGTCGACGGTGAGCGGGCTCGGGAAAAGGCGAGGGTGCGTTCCGACCCGCAGAAACGCCAGCATCGCGACCCAGGCGAAGCCGACCGTCTCGGTGCCGCGGAGTGCCGCCTCGAGCCATGGACGCGCATCCTCGTGGTGCACGTCGTCGGCGTTGACGGCGTAGATCATGACGTTGGCGTCGACGACGGTCACAGCCGGCTCACTTGCGCAGCTGCATCTCCCGGGTGATCTCCTCGTCCTCCAGCGCTGCGGCGAGAGCCAGCGCCTTCTCCAGCGGGACCCGGGGCGGACCCATGTGCCTGGTGGTCATGCGGTAGGGCCGGCTCGCCGCCGGCTCGCCGAGCGCTCGACGAATGGCGTCGTTGACCGTCGCTTTGAAGCTCATTCCCCGCTGCTCGATGGCGCGCTTGACGAGCGCCTCCACATCGGCATCCAGGGTGATCGTCGTTCGCATCTCGAGCATCGTAGCATCACACCAAATGATGCGTGATGCTCGACGGCCTGAACGCCGTGGGACCCGGCTATCCCGCGCTGGCCGCGACCGCCGGCACCTTGCCCGCCAGGGTGCCGTCGGCGGCCGAGCGCAGCTCGCCGATGCTCACCGGGCCCTCGAAGCGGTCGGCAACCACGCCGTCCTTGTTGACGAAGTAGACCCAGGGTTCGCTCTGCAGCCCGAAGGCCGTGTAGACCGCATTGAAGGTTTCGGCGTCCGCCGGGAAGTGCACCTCGATGTGCTCCACCCAGAACTTGCCGGGATACTCGGCGGCCAGCTTCTTGACCACGTTGATGGTCGGCGTGCAGGTCATCGACACGCAGCGGCCGGGCTCGCCGAAGTACAGCACCATGGGCATGTGCGCGGCCACGCCGTCGGCGATGGTGTGGTCGTGGAAGGCGTCCGGGTCGGCCTTGCCGTTGGCCACCGCGGTGTCCAGCCTGGTCAGATCGCCGCCCACATCCGCGGCGATGCGCTGCTTGAGGTTCGACACCTCGGTGACCTTGTGGCCCACCGGAAGCTCCGAGGAATGGTCCTGGATGTTCTGGAAAGCGTGCCCGGTGTGGGTGGTGCCGTCGGGCAGCGTGGCCCGGACCAGGAACTCCACCTCGCCGGTGGCCGGGAAGCTGGCCGTCGACAGGTAGACGGGGATGTCGCCGTACTCGGGCCCGATGAACTCGGCGGTGATGTGCTCGAAGGGCGAGCCGCCGCGCTTCTGGATGTCGATCTGGACGGTGGCGTGGAGGACCGGCTTGCTGTCGGCGTCGAGGATGGCGAATCCGATGCGGTTGACGCCCATGAGCAGCTCGCTGTTCTGGGGGCTGACCTGCAGGGTGTCGTCGCCGGCCGCCGTGGTCGCGGGCGTGGTCGCCGCAGCCCCGGAGCCGCAGCCCGCCACCAGGATCGCGGCGGCGGCCGCGAGGAGCGGCGTGTGGACGCGGTGCAGCCTCAGCATTGGGGTCTTCAGCCCAATATACGCGGCCGTGTTACAGGGTCCCGCCGGCAATGCTGCGGGCCGATGGCGGCGGATCGGATTGGACCCGGGGGTCGCGGTCGAGGATCCGCCGCATGATGGCCACCGAGGCGGCGTAGGTCGAGTCCATCCCGAAGTAGGAGAGGCCGCGGGCGCCCAGCGTCCTGGCCTGGGTGAAGGGCGTGTCCGAGGCGTAGTGGATGATCCCGAGATCCACCGGCAGCTTGCTGAAGTTGACCGCCTCGCCGGCCGGGTAGCGACCGGGCGAGCTCATCTCGTAGACCGCCGTGCAATACGGGCCCGCCTCCATCTCGACCACGGTGAAGTGCTCGCGGTAGTAGAAGTCCAGGTGGGCGCGGTTCTGCAGGAAGGTGCCCTTGACGGTGACCGCACGCTGGTTGTCGAGGCCGCTGCCGAAGCGCAGATGGGGGGCGACGTCGTCGACCGAGAAGGCGTTGTCGAGGTAGAAGGTCGAGCCTGAGTGCTCGTCGTGGACGACCCCGCTGAGCATCACGTCGCCCACGTCGGCGTTGAGGGTGGCCGCCTTGCCGAGCACATAGACGCCCTGCAGTTCGACCGTCTCGGCCACCTCGCGCAGGATGTTGTAGGCCGCCAGCCCCAGTGGGTAGTCGATGTTGACCACCACCCCCCGGCAGCGCCGGCAGTCGACCCGCGGCAGCCGGGCGTCGAGCCGGCCCGGCTCCAGCCGGTCGAGCGCGATGACCTGGGCGCTGACGTTCAGCGCGGTCGTGCTGGCGATGTGGAAGACGCCCAGCCGCTGCTCCGCCTCGCGCCGCCGCCGCGCCTCCGCCAGGCCGGCGCCGGGCGTGCGCATCCAGAGGCGGGCCGCGTAGTAGAGGAAGTTGGCCCACTCGCCCTGGGCGGCGCCCTCGCGGAAGCGCTCGAGCTCGTCGCGCAGGTCGTCCGGGCCGGCGGACGCCACCCAGGCGACGATCTGCGCCTCCTGCTCGACGACCATCCCGGTGACCAGGTTGACCAGGCTGTGCGAGTTGCTGGAGACGAAGGAGACGGGGCGGTCGGCAAGGCCCTCCCGGCGCAGCAGTTCGAGCACCGGTGCCCACCAACCCCGCGTCACCCGCGCGTAGCCGACGGCGCTGCCGCCGAGCATGCGCATCCGCAGCGACAGGGAGCGCTCGGTGATGGCCGTCAGCCGGAGCGCGAAGGCGGGCCCCCAGAGCTCGGCCAGCTGGGCCCAGTCGTCGAGCGACCCTCCGAGCAGGGCGGGGCACTCCGGCCAGTCGGGAGTGTCTCTGGAGCGGCCCACGCCGGCGGCGCGCAGCTGGGTGCGCAACTTGTTCCACTCGATCTGGTAGGCCACCAGGGTGGGCACCAGGTCGTCGACGTCCGAGGCGCTGGCCACCAGCACGGCGAGCGTGCCCGCACCGTCGTGATACCAGCGGCGGCGTCTGCCCGGGGCGTCGACCGCGGTCCAGGAGGCGCGTGGCGGTGGCGGCGGCGGGTCGAGGGGGTGGCCGCCGGGTGGCTGCGCCGTGGGGTGGAGGTGCCCGGGACCGCGGGCGTCGTCGAAGACGAAGCCGTGACGGACGAACACCTCCGCCGACTGGCCCATGACCACCAGGTGGACGCCGGCGAGGGCGTCGGGAAGGCGGCGGCAGGCATACAGGAAGGCGCCCAGGTCGACCGCGGCCGAGTCGGCCAGCGGGTGGAGGCTGGAGCGCGTGGCCCGGTGGGACGCCTCGAGCACCCGCAGCCGGGTCTCGCCGGTGCTGCGCAGCAGGGTCAGGTAGGTCCGGCGATAGACCTCGACCGCCTCTGCCGAGGCCTCGGGAATGGCCCCCGGGTCGCCGGCCGGGGTCCCCACAGGGCGCGGCGGTGAGTGCAGGCCCATGGCTCGATTGTGCGCGGCTCCGGGGCGCCCGTGCCGCGATAAGCTCCCGCTCCCATGGGCAGAATCGCCGTCACCGGCTCGGTCGCGTTCGACACCATCATGGTCTTCCCCGGGCGGTTCGAGGAGCACATCCTCCCCGACCACACCCACCTCATCAACGTCTCCTTCCTCATCGAGCGGCTGACGCGGCTGCGCGGCGGGACGGCGGCCAACATCGCCTACACCCTGGCGCTCCTCGGGGAGACGCCGCTGCTCTGCGCCGCCGTGGGCGACGACTTCGGCGAGTACGGCGAGGCGCTGGCGGCCGCCGGCGTCGACCTGGGCGCGACGCTCCGCTGCGACGACATCCCCACCGCCGGCGCCTTCATCACCACCGATCTGGCCGACAACCAGATCACCGCCTTCCATCCCGGTGCCATGGGGCGGGCGGCCGCGGTCGACCTCGGTGCCATCGCCGATGTCGAGGTGGTGGTCATCTCGCCCGATGCCCCCGACGCCATGCGCGTGCACACCGAGCAGGCAGTCGCCGGCGGTCACAAGCTGGTCTTCGCCCCTGCGCAGCAGCTCCCCTCGCTCCCCGACGAGACCCTGATGGCCGGCCTCGACGCCGCCTGGCTGATCGCGGGCAACGACTATGAGCTGGAGCTGATCCGCCGGCGGACGGGGCGCAATGTGGACGATCTCCGGGCCGCCGGGGCGATCGTGGCGCTGACCCTGGGCGCCCGGGGCAGCCTCATCCATTCTGACGCCGGGGTGGAGACGATCCCACCTGCGCCCGTGGAATCGCTCGTCGACCCCACCGGCGCCGGCGACGCCTACATCGCCGGCGTCCTGGCCGGTCTCCGCCGCGGCCTGTCCCTGCGGCTCGCGGGTCGGATGGGGTCACTGGCGGCCGGCTACGTGGTCGAGGTCAACGGGCCCCAGGCCCACTCCTACGCGCCGGCCGACTTCGCCGCGCGCTTCCAGACCGCCTTCGGCGAGGCGCTCCCCGGGTAGCTGCCGCTCAGCCTGTGCGGACGCTCCGGAACTGCGTGGTCCCCAGTCGCGGCGGCGTGGCGGCCATGCCCACGATGGGCCGATTGAGACGGATGCCACCGGTGGAGCCGAGGCCCGCCGCGTCGCCGAACGGGAAGATGCCTCCGTCCGACGCCACCAGCCAGTAGCCGCCCCCGTCAGGCGTCGCCGCCAGGCCCACGATGGGCTGGTTGAGGCGGGTGCCGCCGGTCGACCCGAAGCCGCCCGCGCTGCCGAAGGGGAAGATGCCGCCGTCGCTGGCCACCAGCCAGTAGCCGTGGCCGCTCGCCGTCGGGGTCAGGCCGACGATGGGCTGGTTGAGCCGGATGCCGCCGGTGGAGCCGTAGCCGCCGGCGTCGCCAAACGGGAAGACTCCTCCGTCACTGGCGACGAACCAGTAGCCCCGGCCGGAGGGGGTCGCGGCCGCGCCCACCAGGGGACGGTTGAGCGAGTTGGCGTCGATGTTGCCCTCGGCGGTGGCGTCGCCGAAGGGGTGGACCACGCCGTCCGCACCCACCAGGTCATAGCCCTTGCCGGTGGCCGAGGGGAGCATGCCGACGGTTCCGCCGGGAGCCCCCAGCTCCACCGCCATGTTGCCCAGGACCGAGAAGGAGCCCTCGAACTGGGCCATGCCGATGGTCTGGGTCACGCCCGGGATGGGGTTCCCCAGGGTCACGGTCCGCGCCCCGAGGTCGACGCCGACCACGGCCACGGCGTGCTCGCCGATGGGGCATAGGGGACCACCCGGCCGTCGAAGGCGCGGTAGTGGTGGGTGGGGACGGTGGCCAGGGTGTTGATCACCCAGGCCACCACCGGGTGCCCGTTGAGGACGGCGTTGTAGATCGACCGCGGGTCCCAGCCCTCGCCGGCGGTGGCGGGGACGCCCAGCTTGCGGGCGGCGGTGGCGATGGGGCCGTCATAGACGCCGTAGCCGGTGTGGAAGACCTCGCTGCCGTTGATGTCGCCGACGAAGGCCTGGTACGGATCGCCCCAGGCGGCGACGCCGCCGTCGCCTCCGGGGACGGCACCGCGCAGGTCGGTGGGCACCAGGGCGCTGATCGAGTCCTCGCTGACGTTCACCCCGTAGTAGGAGAGGGCCATCCGCAGCGCCGCCGCCTCGCAGGACAGGGCCCGCTCCTGGCGCCAGGTGGCGTGGGGCAGCTGGATGGCGCTCAACCCGGTGGCGACGGTCAGCCGTGACGCCGGCCGGTCCCCGGTGGCGGCGCTGCCGGCGCCGGGCGCCACGGCCAGGGCGACGAGCGACGCCATGACGGCGACGAGGGATCGACAGAGCAGGTGCCGGCGCAGTGGATGGACCTCGAAACCAGACGGGAGCCGGCGTGAGGGTACCGCGCGCGTCACAGTTGTGCACAGTTAACCCGCGCGCCGCTCGCCATGCGGCACAGCTGACTGGCGACTCTCAGGTGCCGCGGCCCCGGGCCGACTAGGATCATGACCCCGGTGCCGCCCCATGATCGAAACCCTCAGCCCACCGGCGAGGGACGCCGCCACCGAGCAGCGCGGGAGAACTGACGCCGTGTCCAACGGGTTCCTCCCTGTGGCGCTGCGCTTCCTCTCCTGGGAGCCGCACTGGTGACGGCCGGCAGGCAGGCGTTCGAGGGGGTGCTCCTCGTCCTGGCCAACGGCGACGCCCATGTGGTCGCGCCCGAGAGCATCGTGGCCGCGCTGGGCGGCGGGCGGGCGCGGATTCCCATCGTGGGCAGCGTCCTGGGGCACGAGTTCCAGTCGTCCACCCGCCCACTGGGCGATGGGCGGCACGGGATCCGCGTCTACAAGGCGGTCCGCGACCAGCACGCGCTGAAGGCGGGCGACACCGTGGAGGTGAAGGTCGAGCGTGACCTCAGCAGGGGCCTGGGCCGCCCCTGAGCTCAGTCGGCCCAGGAGACCCTCCACACCCGCCAGAGCGCGGTGGGATCGCTCAGCGGATCGCCGTGCACGAGGATGAAATCCGCCGGACCGCCCTCGCGGATGCTGCCGGCGTCGGGCTCGCCGAGGACGGTGCCGCCGTGCCAGGTGGCGGCGGCCAGCGCCTCCCAGGGCTCGAGCCCCGCCTCCACCAGGCACTCCACCTCCCAGGCCAGCTGATTGGCGCGGAGCGATCCGCCGCCGAAGTCGGTGCCGGTGGCGATCAGCACGCCGGCCCGGTGCGCGGCCTGGAGGCACGCCATCACCGTCTCCTGCCGGGCGGCGATGCGCGCCCGTCCCTCCGGGCTGGTGAAACGCGGGATGCGCGTCGTGCGCGAGAAGGAGCGCCACGAACGGAACACCGCCAGCGTCGACACCAGCGCGATGCCGCCGGCGGCCATGCGCCGGGCGGTGTCGCCGTCGACCTCGAAGCCGTGTTCCAGGCAGTCGACGCCGGCCTCCACGCAGGCGGCGCAGGTCTCCCGGTTGGAGGCGTGGGCGGTCACCCGGACACCGCGCGCATGCGCCGCTGCGACGGCCGCGCGCAGCTCTGCGGGGCTCCACGACAAGCTCTGGGGCATGCCGTCCTCGGGATAGAGCTTGATGAGATCCGCACCCTGGTCGAGCTGCAGCTCCACCTGCGCCACCAGTGACGCTCGCATGTCGAGGTCACGGGGATCGGTCTCCGGGCGCTGCACGAAGGCCCCGGCGGCACGCACATGAGGACGGTCCGTGCGCCCCAGCCAGCGGTGCTTCACCCCCAGGTTGAGGGCCCGCTCGACCCCGTCGGCCGGATCCACCCCGGTGGGGGAGCCGACGTCGCGCGCCCAGCGGATGCCGGCGCCGTTCAGCAGCGCGCCGTTGGCCTCGGCGGTGGCCAGCAGCTGCGCCGGCGAATCGTTGACGTGCTCCAGCCAGTGCGCCCCTCCCGGCAGGGTGAGGTGGCTGTGGCAGTCGACCAGGCCGGGCACGATGGTCGCCCCCGAGGCGTCGACGACCTCGACGCCGTGTGGCACCTCCTCCTCGCCGTCGGCGGGGCGGATCCACGCGATCCGGCCGGCCTCGACCAGGATGCTGACCCCGACGCGCAGCTCCGCGGAGCGGCAATCCGCCAGCGCCGCGTCCCGATACAGCCTCGATGGTGGCGTCAGATCAGTCCGCCTCCTGCCCGGGGAAGGCCCGATCAACGTGACGTCTTTGTCCGTGGTGCGCATCATGGGCGGCGGCGAGAAGTGTCAGACCGGCGATGGGAAGGACGCGCATGTGGGTGGCACTCCGGAGGTGACCACGGCGGTGTCTGAGGCAGCCGTCTGCGCGCATTGTGACCGACCCCCGAACCACGCGGGCGCTCCGGTCCAGCGTACGATCCCGCTTGTCTGACATGCCCACCGTCGAGCTTTATCAGCTTGCCCCCATCGGCCACGTCGAGTCGACGCTGTTGGAGCGCGGGGCGGCGCCGAAGCAGGGCGACGAGGGCGCTCCCGATGCGTGGCTCGTGTTCGACGACGCCGTGAGCGACGGTCTGGCGGACCTCGGGGCGGGCTCGGAGGTGCTACTCCTGACCTGGCTTGATCGGGCCGGCCGGGACGTTCTCCAGGTTCACCCCAGGGGGGACGCGGCGAATCCGCTGACGGGAGTGTTCAGCACGCGGTCCCCCGATCGCCCCAACCCCATCGGCCTGCACCGCGTGCGCATCCTGTCGATCGAGGGCAACCGCCTGCTGGTGGGGGACCTGGAGGCCCTCGACGGCACCCCCATCCTCGACGTCAAGCCCATCCTCGGCGCTGTCGGCGAGCGGTAGGACGTGCATGGTCCACGAGGTACGCGTGGAGCGGGTCGAGCCCCGTCCGCTCGGGGCGATCCGCGCCACCACGACTCGTCAGCGGCTGGGGGCGGACATCATCCGGTTGCTCGACATGGTCTGGCCGGCGCTCCGTGAGCAGGACGTTCGCACCGGACACAACGTCGTCATCTACCGGGGCGGCGGCGCCGGCACGCTGACCGTCGACGTTGGGGTCGAGGCGTTCACGAGCTTCGCGGATCGCGGCGAGGTCCGGCACTGCTCGACCCCGGCCGGCGAGGTGGCCACGACAGCGCACTTCGGGGAGTATTCGCAGATGCGGCCGGCGTACGCCGCCTTGGAGCGCTGCTGCGAGGACAACCGGCGTACCCCAGCCGGGGTGAGCTGGGAGGTCTACGGCGACTGGAGCGACGACCCGGCGACGCGACGGACTGACCTGTTTCTCCTCCTCTCGCCGGGGGCACAGTGAACCCCATGGACGACCCATCGCCTCCCATCGCCTGCACCCTCAACCGCACCGCACTGACCGACCGGGAGGGTGCCTGGCGCGCCCTCATCGCCGACGGTCTGCTCTCCATGGAGGTCAGACCCGACGGGATCCGGCTGACTCTGCGCACCTCCGTCGATGAGCGCGCCCGAGAACTGGTAGCACTCGAGGCCGAGTGCTGCGCGTGGTTCACCGGAACCGTGAGCCGCCCCGGCGACGAGGTGGTGGTGGACCTGATCGCAGCGGGTGACGGCCCCACCGTGCTGGCGGCGATGTTCAGCGGATTGACCGCCCCGACCTGAGCCTGCCGTGGGCGACGCGCCCATGCGTACGACCTGAGCCCACCAGTGGGCGTTGCTCCCACTTGATGTGATAGTGACACTGTCGTACTATTCAACCATGAGCGCTCTGGGGCGACGCCGCGCGGGAGGCGCGCCGGCCCGACCCCGCTCGGCGGTGCAGCGGTTGCTCCTCACACTGCGGGTGGTGGCGGTGGTGGCCGCCCTGATCCTCCTGCTTCACGGGCTGGACCTGCGCCAGGCGGGCGCCGCCCTGGCAACGGCCGAGCCGCGCTGGCTTCTGCTCGGGCTGCTGCTCTCCTTCGGCTCGGTGGCCATCACCGCCGTGATCTGGGGAATGCTGGTCCACGCCACCAACTCCCGGGTGGCGTGGTCGTGGATCGCCGCCTGGCACGGCCGGGCGCTGCTGGCCGGGCAGGTGATTCCGACGGGCACGGCGGGAGACGCGGTGCGCATCGTGGGCGGCCGGCGGGTGGTCGGCACCGGGCCCGCGGTGGCGAGCACGCTGGTCACCCGGCTGGTCGGCGGCCTCGGGCTGGTCGCCTGGGCCCTGCTCGGGACCTTCCTGCTGCGCGACGAGCTCGGACGCCAGACCGTCGTCATTGCCGGCTGCCTGGCGGCGACGCTGGTCGTGGTCGGCGTTCTGCTCCTCACCGCCGACCTGTGGGTGGGGGTGTGTGCCAACCGGCGCTCGCGGTTGGCTCAGCGGCTCCACGGCTGGCTGGACCCGATCGCAACCACCCTGGGCCGGTATCGGGGCCAGGGATCACTGGTGGTGCAGTGCCTGCTCCTGGGAATCGCCAGCTGGGGTCTCAACCTGGCCGCCCTCACGGCCGTGGCGCATGCCGTCAGGGGTGACGTGGGCTGGCAGGTCTTCGCCGTCGTCGTGCCCCTGACCCTCACTGCGACGCTGGCGCCGTTCTCCGTGAACGGCATCGGCCTGCGGGAGGGAATCCTCATCGGCCTGCTCGGTCAGGCCGGGGTGGCCGCGGCACCGGCCGCTGCGCTGGCGATCCTGGTCGACATCCAGATGCTGCCGTTCGCCGCGCTCGGCGGTCTCCTCTGGCTGACCGGCGCGGGGGATGCCGATCCCCGCCCCGCTGCCGTCCCGGTGCTGGAGCCGGTCCGCCTGCCCGTCAAGCCCTGAGCCCGGTAACGCGGGTGTGCAGGTCCCCCGTTCCAGGACAGCGTGCGCAGTCGGCGTCGGCCCGGGTTCCGTCGCCGTCGACCAGGAGTGGCTCAGGTCGCCTGGATCAGGGCGACAAGCGAGATCACGTCCTGTTCCACGATGTGCACGGCTCCGGTGGCGGTGTCGAGGTCGCCCTGCTCGAGATACATCGACGCCTGCTGCGCGTCGGCGGTGAGCCGGTTGGCCACTTGCACCACGCGCTGGTCGGCGGCTGAGGACGTGGCGTCGTGCCTCACAGTGTCGGCGATGGCGGTGATCCCCGCCAGGTAGGCGCGGCAGCCCTGCGGGTCGTTGCGGCAGCCGGCGGTCGGACCCAGTGGCAGCCCGACGATGGCCTGCCCCAGCCGATTCGGCGCCGGGAGGCTGAAGACGACCCCGGGAGGCAGCGAGAAGGCGGGCGTAGCAGGCGTTGACGGGCCGGCCCCGCGGATGGCGATGACCACCAATGCGGCCACCAGCGCCACGAAGGGAATGGGCACCATTCGGTTGAGCTGGGGTGGCGATCGCCGGGGCGCCGCGGTCGTCGGTGGGCGCACCATCGGGCCCATGGGCACCACCAGCTCCGCGGCGACCGCGGCGTCGACGGTCGCCCTGATCTCGGCCACCTGCTCCCAGTCAGGCGGCGAGATGTGAACGCCGAAGCCGTCGGCACCGATCACCGAGCGTTCGCCGGTGGACCAGGCAAGGAGCCCGACGCACCGGGTCCACTCCACCGTGTGCCGCCGGTCCTGGGGATAGTGAATGCTGACGCCGGTGCCACCGACGACCAGGCTCACCGCCTGATCGGGGTCGGGCGTGGGTGCCCGCCGGGCAAAGGCCCGCCCGGCCACATCGGCGGCGGAGAAGGCCCGGTAGTCGTGAAAGCGTCCCCCCGGCACCACAGCACCCACGGGGGCGATCCACCAGGCGCTGCCACGGAGATCGCGCGCCGCGCCGGCGACCCCCGCGCCTCCCTGGACGCCGATCTGGCGGACGGCATCGCCCGGCGACAGGGAATCCTCGCGCCCCAGCAGTACCCTGGCGCGGCGCATCGCGGCCGCCACGCGCATCTCCGCCGCGGCGGCTGCGCGTCGCAGGGCGTCGATGTCGCGGAGCACCTCGTCGGCATCCAGGTCCGCATCGCAGAGGCGGTCGACCTCCTCGACCATGGCGGTGGCGATCACCGCGGCATGCTCGGCAAGCGCATCCGCCGCCGCGGTCACATGGTGCTGCCCCGGCGCCACGGAATCGCATGACGAGCTGACGCTGTAGGTCACCCCCTCGGTCGTGCGCAGGCGGGTGTGCAGCCGCCGGGAGAGGTGTCGGGCCAGCGCTCGCGCCTGCACCCCGTCGCGGACCATGCCGCCAAGTCCGACCGAGCGTGAGGGGCGACGCACCAGCGTGGGCAGCTCCTGCGCCACCGGCACGGAGGTCGGGGCCGGGGGCCGCGGGCCCTGCGCCAGCGGCAGCCGCAGACCTCGTGGTGGTGGGCCGGAGCAGACCAGGACCGCGTTCTCGACGACGAAGCGCTGGCGCGCCCAGGCCTGCACCTCCTGGTCGGTCGCCGCCGCCAGGCCGTGCTCATCCGTGCCCAGCAGACCCCACCCGGTGAAGCCGAACCGCTCGAAGAGCAGCGCGGTCACCATGCCCGCCACGCGCTGTGCCGCCTCGGTGCGCAGGACCCTGCGTTCGGCGTCAAGGCGGTCCAGCGGGAGCGCGCCCAGGGCGGCGCAGCAGCCGGCGAGAAAGTCGGTGAGCTCGTCCTCGTCGCCCTCCGCGCCGAGGACGCAGAGATCCGCGCCGACGACCCCGTTGTAGGCGAACGGCACGTCGTGGAACTGCCCGAGCGCGAGGTGCTCGACGACGTGGGTGATGCCGCCGCGTGCGAAGGGCTCGTCGGCGCGACCGACGCCGAAGCACAGCTGGACCCGCAACGGGCCCGGCACCTCGGTCCAGACCACCGGGACCCCGTCGACCTCCGTGTACCGCAGGGAGGCGTCGATCGCGTCCTAGGCGGCGGCGGCGGCCTCGGCCGCTCGGGTCAGCTCACTCCCGTCCCGCATGCCCCGGGACCATAGCGGCATCGCCTCCATGGCCCGCGCTGGTTGACACATCTATCCTGAATGTTCAGAATGTCCAGAATTACGATGGATCGAGCCACGGGCATCTTCATCGACGGAATGGGGGCGGCCGCGGCCACGTCGGGGATCCTCACCCAGCTCCAGGGCCGCATCTTCGCGCTGCTCTACCTGACGGATCAGCCGCTCTCCCTGGATGACATCACCGGCGAGGTGCAGCAGAGCAAGAGCAACGTCTCGGTCCAGATCCGCGGTCTTCTCGACTGGCATCTCGTCCGGCAGGTGCGCATCACCGGATCCCGCCGGGACCACTACGAGGCCGCGACGGACTTCTGGCGCGTGATGCAGGAGATCGTCGAACGGCGCTTCCGCTGGAACCTGCGGCAGGTGCTCGCCGCCGCCGTCGAGACCGAGCGCGCCGTCGCCGGGGGTGTCGACGAGGCGCGGCAGCGGTTCATCCGCGAGCGTCTGACGGCGCTGCGCGCCTATTTCGCAGCCGTCGACGCCATGCTCGAGGCGCTCAACCAGGGCCGACCGGCCACCTCGGACCGCATGCGCGCGGCGGCGACGATGATCGAGCGCGAGCCATGAGGCTGCCCAACGCCGCGCACCAGCGGCATCCCTGGGTCATCGGCCGGATCGCTCCCGATTTCCGGCTCCTCGATGCCTGGGCACTGCCGGTGCGCGGCGGTCGTGACGACTTCGCTGCTCTGCTGGAGGTCATGGGCTCCCTGAACCCTTCCGGCGGCAGGTCGACGACCGCTCGCCTGCTGTTCCGGCTGCGCTGGCAGTTGGGACGCTGGTTCGGATGGGACGATCCCAGGCGCCGGCGCCCGGTCCCCGGCGGCACCGAGACCTCGCTCAGCGTCCGGCTGCCCGAGGACCTTCGGGGCACGGTGAATGGTCTGCGCCGGGTCGGTGGCGGCCACTTCACCCCGCTCTACCTGACCGACGACGAGTCGGCGGCCGAGATCTCCAACGGCACGGTGCACGGTGTCATGCACCTGGCCTGGGTGGACGAGGGCGACGGCCACTACCGCGGGCAGATGGGCGTCTACGTCAAGCCCCGGGGACGGCGGGGCGCGGTGTACCTGGCGCTGATCGGACCCTTCCGGCACCTGGTCGTCTACCCCGCCCTCATGCGCGAGATCGAACGCGCGTGGACGAGCCGCCCCCGGGGGACGGCTACGCCGGAGCCCCGGCGGCCTGCAGCAGGCGAAACTCATTGCCCGACGGGTCGCGAAACGCTGCGTCGACACCGTACGGTCGTTGGCCCGCGGGACGTGTGAACTCGATTCCCTGTGCCTTCAAGGCCTCACTGGTGGCAAAGCAGTCGTCGGTGGAGAAGACGATCCCGCTCAGCATGCCCTTGGCAACCGCAGACCTGACGTGCGCGGCTGTGTCGTCGTCCATGGGATACCCGGGAACAGCAAGGACAATGGCGAGATCCGGCTGACTCGACGAAGCCACCGCCAGCCAGCGGTAGTCGCCGTTCCTGACGTCTTCGCGCACCTCGAAGCCCAGCTTCTCAAAAAACGTGAGCGCCTCATCCTGATCCCGGACCCAGAGTGTGGCATGGCTCGTGTGTACAGACACTGTGTTTGATCCCCATGGTTCGGAGGGCCTCTATGGCTCGGTACCGGTTCATCCTAGCGAGGACCGCGGACCTCAGTCTTCTCGATTCCTGCTCGATCGTGGACGGCTCACCGCCTCGTAGATACAGGTCGGAATCATCGCTTGTGCAAAGGGTGACGGGAACCGTTCGCGATACTGGGTGGGGCTCTGCCCGAACGCACGCCGAAACGCCGTGGTGAACGAGCCCACGCTGGACAAGCCGACGGCAACGCAGACGTGCGCGATGTTGTAGTCGGTGTTGCGCAGCAGTGCCGCGGCTCGTTCCATCCGTCGCGTCAGCAGATACTGGTGCGGCGTCTCTCCAAATGCGGCTCGGAACTGACGCGTGAAGTGCGCCGGCGACTGATGCGCGGCTCGCGCCACGATTGCGACGTTGATGGGTTCACGGTAGTGCGCATCGATGTAGTCCCGTGCCCGCAGCAGATGCCGTTCCGTTTGCGTCGCCAACACCGCCATCACCGTCAGTATGCCAAGTTGCCGAGACCCGCCCGCGCCGCCGGGCAGGATCCCTCATGAGAGACAGCCGCCGGCGGAGATCGGTCCGTGACACGGCCGCGACCGGCTCGCCAGAGGATGGTCACCGCTCGCCGTCCCTGGGGGCGCCATGGTCGTCAAGTGCACGTGACGGATACGCCGGACGTCGCGGGACAGACCTCCGCCGCCGGTTCGATATGGGCGGCCCGGACGGAATCCGCCGGGCGCCTCCTCAGCGCCGATCGGCGACTTCGCACCATCATCGACACCGCGCTCATGGCCGTCGTGGCCATGGATCAGCGCGGACTGATCGTGGACTGGAATCCGATGGCCGCGACGACGTTCGGATGGTCCCGGGACGAGGCCGTCGGTCGGCCGCTCGCCGACCTGATCGTTCCAGTCCAGCATCGGCAGGCGCACACCGAGGGTCTGCGCCGATGGATGCGGACCGGCGAAGGGGCCGTGCTGGGAAACGTCATCACCATCACGGCACTGCGCCGCAGCGGAGAAGAGTTTCCCGTCGAACTCGCCATCTCGCCGGCGAGCCGCGACGGTGACGACGTGCTCTTCACCGCGTTCATCCGAGATATCACCGAATTGCAGCGTCACGAGAAGCTGCGGGCCATGCAGTTCGCAGTCACGCGGGCCCTGAGCGGCGGCGACCAACTCGACCCCGTCCTGATCGCCGTTCTCGAAGCCATCGGACGTTGCCTGGGATTCGAAGCCGGCAACGTCTGGATTGCCGACGCTGCCAAGACACGCCTGACCTGGAGTCTGGGCTGGGCCGAGACCCTGTCTCCGCTTGCCGATTTTCATGCCCTGAGCGGCATCAGTTCCATGTCCACCGGCAGCGGTCTCCCCGGGCAGGTCTACAGCAGCGGCGTGCCGGCGGCGGTCGCCGACGTGATGGAGTACCGACCATTCCTCCGTCGCGAGGCGGCGGCGCGAACCGGCCTCCGCGGCGCCTTCGCGTTCCCCCTTCTGGTCGGGGGGAGGACCTCGGGCGTCATGGAGTTCTTCACCTGCGCCTCGCGGACGCTGGAGCCGGATCAGCTTGCCGTCATGGCTGACCTCGGGGCCCAGGTGGGCCAGTTCATCGAACGGATGCGCGCCGAGGCCGGCTTGAGAACCAGCCTTGATCGGCTGAGCGAGATCGCAGCCACAGATGCGCTGACCGGCTTGCGCAACCGTCGGGAGTTCGAGCGGATGCTCGCCACCATCCCGCGGCGCCGCTTCGCCATCCTGGCTCTGGACGTCGACGACCTCAAGCGGGTCAACGACGAATACGGACATGAGGCCGGAGACGTGGTGTTGCGCGCGGTCGCACTCACATTCGCGGCCGTCCTCCGCGGCTGGGACGTGGTGGCCCGGCTTGGGGGCGACGAGTTCGCCGCCGTGCTCCTCGACGTCGATGACGCGCAGGCCGAGGAGGTGGCGGAGCGGGTGCTGTCGGCGATGCGCTCGATCGCCGTACCGTTCGGCCCGGCCCGGGTTTCGGTGGGCTGGGCCGCCGCCCCCGCGGGAGCCGACCCGCACGCCATCTGGCGGGTCGCGGACGCGTATCTCTTCACCTCCAAGCGGAGCGGGCGCGACTGTGCGACCGGCGGCCGGTCGGCGGCCAGCTCGGTCTCGCACGCGCCGGCGGGATCGCGCTGGTCGGAGTTGGTGACCGAGGTGCTGAGCTCCCGTGCTCTGGGCACGGTGTATCAGCCGGTGGTGCTGCTGGACGGCCGTCGCATCCTGGGACATGAGGCTCTGGCGCGGCCGCTCGGCCACGGCCCTCGGGCCAGTGTCAGCCAGTTCTTCTCCGCAGCCCAGCGAATGGGGCGGTCACGCGACATCGACTGGCTGTGCCGGCGTCTTGCAATCGAGCGGGCCGCGTGGGGCACCGACCCATCCTGCGTCTCTTCGTCAACGTGAGCACCATGGCGTTGCTCGACCCGGTCCACGAGGTGGACCAGGTGCTCCTGCTGCTGCGAAGCGTGGGCGGTGATCCCGGGCAGCTGGTGCTCGAGATCACCGAGACGGAAGCCGTCCCCGACCTCGACCGGCTTCGCCTGGTGCTCGCGATGTACCGGGAACACGGGATCGCCTTCGCGGTGGACGACGTCGGCGAAGGTCATTCCACGCTGGGACTTCTGGTCGCAGCACGTCCCGAGTACGTCAAGATCGCCCGCAGCCTCTCGTGCACCGCCGCGCGGTCAGGATCGCGAGCGGCCGTCCACGCGGCAGTCGCCTTCGCGCGCGACACCGATGCCGTCGTCATCGCCGAAGGCATCGAGACGGAACTCGTGGCTGAGCAGATGGCCGAGTTGGGCGTCACCCACGGTCAGGGTTTCCTCCTCGGCGAGCCGGTGAGCCCGGAGGCGCTGCGGACCACCCTTCTGCCGAGGGGTGGGCCGAACATCTGAGGCACGGCACGTCGTCCCTCTGGGGACGTTTGCCCAGCCCGGTCGCCAAGCGCATCGCCGATGATTGCAGGATGGCCACGGCCCGACGAGCGGACATGTTCACCGCGGACGGCAAGCCGTCTGACGCCGACCCGCGTGAGAACGGACCAACGCTGGGCGACGAGCGCAGCACGCTGGTCGAATCCCTGCGCTGTCAACGTCTGACATTGGAGATGAAATGCTCAGACCTTGATGCGGAGGCCATGGCGCGGCGTGCCGTGGAGCCGTCGACGATGTCGCTCCTCGGGCTGGTGCGACATCTGGCGGAGATGGAGCGCGCGACGTTCCGGGTGATGATGTCAGGACAGGACGTGCCCCGGCTGTACTGCTCCGACACCGACCGTGACGGTGATTTCGATGGTGCCGTTCCCGACCCCAGGGTGGTGGCCGAGGCATGGGACGCATGGCGTGCGGAGGCCGACTTCACCACGCGGTTCGTGGCCGAGGCGCCCAGTCTCGACATCACCGGCAACGATCCCCTGAATCAGCATGGCAGCGGTGGAGGGCCGATGTCGCTGCGCCAGGCGCTGGTCGGAATGATTAAGGAGTACGCCCGCCACCTGGGTCACGTCGACCTGTTGCGTGAGCGGATCGACGGACGTGTGGGCCAGTGACTCGATGGGGCCCTAGGATCGCAGGAGCCGGTGATCGCCTGCACGCCGGCCGCAGGCGGCCTGGACCGGCGAGCGGGACACCGCCGCGCCCCTGAGAACGAGAATGGACAAATGGACCTGCCGCCGCCGTTCGCACGGGGTTACCCGAACAGATCGGTTCGATTGATCGAGGGGTTCGGAGCGGGCGGAGGCCCTGACGTGATCGCCCGTGTCCTCGCCCCGAGGCTCTCCGTCCTGTGGGGTCAGCCTGTCCTCGTTGAGAACCACCCCGGGGCCGGCAGCACGGCAGCTCCCGCCCTGGTCGCAACGTCAGCACCCGACGGCCACACCCTGCTGGTCAACACCAGCGCACATGCCTACAGCGTGGCGCTCTCGACCAGGCTGACCTATGACCCGTTGCGGGACTTCATCCCCATCGCTCCGATCACCGTCCAGCCCTACGTGTTTGTTGTGGGCAGACAGTCCGGCATCACCACCCTGGGCGAGCTGATTGCGGCGGCGAAGGCGAACCCTGGAACGGTGCCATTCGGCTCCATGGGTATCGGCACCGGTTCGCACCTGGGCGTCGTGAAGCTCAACCAGGACGCCGGTGTGACATCGATGCATGTGCCGGCCGGACCGGCCGACGCGATCTCCGACGCGATTGCCAGGACGGTGGCAGGGCGTACCACCTACGCGATGTGGCCGATTCCGACTGCGCTGCCCCACATCCGCGATGGCGGACTCCGGGCCCTGGCGGTCAGCAGCTCGCTGCGCTCGCGTCAGCTGCCGGAGGTTCCGACCGTTGTGGAAGCAGGCGTCATCGGCTACGACTTCCCGATCTGGTATGGGATATGGACGCCCGCCGCCACTCCGCGGGAGGTGGTGGACCGGCTCGCTCACGACGTCGGGCGCGTACTCGCCGACCCACGTTGTCGGGAGACGCTGGCCGAGCACGGGGGCGAGCCCATGAGCATGACGCAAGCCGAGTTCGAGGCCTTCGTGGTACGCGAGAGTGAGAGCGCCGCCCAACTCATGAGGGCCGCGGGGATCTGAAGCCTGGAGATCATGCTGTGCAGCCTCGTGCGCGGGCGCATGGCTCCGGTTCCGGCGACGACGTACACTGCGGTCGTGGCCGAGGAGCGAGGGGAGACCGTCGCCTCTGGAGTCCGCCTGCCTCAGGGGCTGGTGGCGTTCCTGTTCACCGACATCGAGGGATCGACGCGTCTCGCTGCACATCTCGGGCATGCCTATCCTGAGATCCTCGGGGCGCACAACGCCATCGTGCGCCGCGGCCTGAAGGCCAACGGCGGCGTCGAGGTCAAGACCGTTGGCGACGCCTTCTTCGCCGCCTTTTCCGAGGCCTCGCAGGCTCTTGCAGCGGCCTGCGACATGCAGCGCGACCTCCGCGTGCAGCCCTGGCCTCCCGGAGCGTCAGTGCGGGTGCGGATGGGCATTCACGTCGGGGAGGCGGTGGCAATCGCAGGCGATTACGTCGGGCTCGCCGTGCACCGTGCGGCCCGCGTCTGCCACGCGGCCCACGGGGGGCAGGTCCTCCTCTCAGCCGCAGCCGCGTCCGCGGCCGCAGACGGCGTTCTGACGGCGCACGGGGTCCGGCTGCTGGATCTGGGTCCGCATCTGCTCAAGGACTTCGACGATGCCGAACACCTCAGGCAGGTCGTCCAGACCAGCGCCCCGGAGTATTTCCCGCCGCCCCGGAGCCTGTCCGCGCCACGCCACAATCTGCCCCGGCAGCGCACCACGTTCGTGGGCCGCCATGAGGAGTTGCACGCGGTCCGAGCGCTGCTGTCCGGAAACCGGCTGGTCACGCTGATCGGGCCGGGCGGTGTCGGCAAGACCCGACTGGCCACCGAGGTCGCCGAGGCTCAGATCGAGAGCTTCCCAGACGGCGTCTGGCTGGTGTCCCTGGCCCCGCTCAGCAGCGGCGACCTGGTTGCGGACGCAGTGGCAGCCGTGACCGGTGTTGCCGAGCAGGCGGGCCGGTCACGGCTGGAGGGGCTGATCAGCACGCTGCGTGAGCGCCACCTGCTCGTGGTCCTGGACAACTGCGAGCACGTGCGCGAGTCGTGCGCCGACCTCGCCGACGCATTGCTCGACGCCTGCGCCGGCGTTCAGCTGCTGGCGACGTGTCGGGAACCACTCGGTGTCACCGGTGAACTGGTGTGGCGGATTCCGCCACTCGGGATCCCGCCGGCGCGGACCGACGCGGGCCGCCTGGCAACTCACGATGCAGCCCGGCTCCTCCTGGACCGCGCCACCCTGGGCGGCGCGCGATTCGAGCTGACGGCACACGCTGCGGACGCGGTCATCTCGATCTGCCGCCGGCTCGATGGCCTGCCGCTCGCCCTTGAGCTGGCCGCTGCGCGCATTCGGACGCTGGGCGTCGAGCGGATGGCCGAGGACATCAGCCGGCGGCTGCGGCTGCTCAGCGTTGGCACCCATCGCTCGGACCCGCGCCATCGCACCCTGCGGGCCGTGGTGGACTGGTCCTTCGAGCTTCTCAACTCCCGCGAGCAAGCGCTCCTTCGGCGCCTCTCCGTGTTTGCCGGCGCCTTCAGCATTGAGGACGCCATTGCGGTGTGCGCCGACGACGAACTGGCGGCGGACGATGTCGCCGACATGATGGCAGCGCTCATCGACAAGTCGATGGTCGCCTCAGAGGCGCAATCCGAGAGCGTGCGCCTGCGGCTCCTGGAGATGATTCGGGCCTACGCCCACGAGCGTCTCTCGGAATCGGGTGAGCTGCGGGGGGTCCTGGAGCGCCACCTGGCATGGTGCGCCCGGATCGGTGCGGCGGGGGCCGCCGGCCTGGACGGTCCCGAGCAGCCGCAGTCGATGGCACGCCTCTCCGACGTGCTCGACGATCTCCGCGCCGCGGTCGACTGGGCCGCCGATGAGGGCAACCCCGAGGAGGGTCTGCGCGCGCTGGCCGGGCTCTGGCGGTTCTGGTATCTGCGTGGCGGCATGGCGGAGGGGCAGCGGCGTACCACTCGGGCACTGGCATCGGCGCCCGATGCGCCTGATCGCCTCCGGGCCCGGGCTCTGCTCACCGTGGCGACCCTGGGGGCGCTCTGCGGCGACATGCACGGGTCCGCCGCGCACTTCGAGGAAGCCCTCATCCGAGCCGAGGAGGCCGGCGACGAGCGCCTCGTGGCGCGCGCCTCCAGCGGCCTGGGTCTTGCCTTCACGTACCTGGGAAAGCCGGACCTGGCCGAACCGATGCTCAGCCGGGCTCTGCAGCTCGACGCCGCGGGCGCACCCATCCACGTGGTCGCCCGCTCGCGGATGAACCTGGGCGTCGCCACCTACGAGCAGGGGCGCTTCGCCGAGGCCGAGACCATCTTCGCCGAGGCACTCACCGAGGCCCGTGCCGGCGGCGATCAGATCCTGGGCACCCTCCTCCTTGTCAACCTGGGCGGTTCCCGGCTGCGACTCGGGCGGATTGACGACGCACGCGCCGACTTCGATGAGAGCCTCAGTGCCGCCGAGGCACTGGGGTCGCCATCCCTGACGGCACTGAACCGGCGTGGCCTGGCGGAGTGCGACCTGGCCGCAGGTGTGAGGGGCGCCGGCACCCATCTGGCCGAGGCCATCGGGGTGCAGTGGGCGAGCCGTGAATGGGCTCAGCTGATCGACACCATGGACGCCGCAGCGCAGCTGGCGGCATCCGTCGGCAGACCCGCGGATGCGGCGCGCCTGCTCGCCTTCGGAGAGGCTGTACGCGAGCGCGAAGGCATGGCGCATCTCGTCGGCAGCGACGCGCTCACAGCGGACCTCCGCCGCGCCGCGCGAGGTGATGCGCAGGCGTGGTCGTACGGCCACCGGCTCTCTGACGAGGCCGCCATCGATCTGGCTCTGGACCTCTGTTCGAGTGGGGGCACCACCGCGTCAGGCATCCAGAAGGGTCCACAGTGACCGGCGACTGGTCCCTGTCGCCCCCCGGGTCAGCCGGCGGGCAGGAAGATGCGCTCGCGGTAGTACGCCATCTCGGCGATCGACTCCCGGATGTCGTCCATGGCCCGATGGGCCTCCCCCTTCGGCGGCGCCGCCGCCAGCACCGCCGGATACCACCGCCGGCACAGCTCCTTCACCGTCGACACGTCCACCGATCGATAGTGAAACCACGCCTCCACCTCCGGCAGGTGCGCCGCCAGGAAGCGCCGGTCGGTGCCGATGGAGTTGCCGCACAGCGGCACCGTCAACGCCTCCGGTATGTGCGCCCGAAGGAAGTCCAGCGTCAGCAATCCCGCCTCCTCCAGACTGATGCTCGACGCCTGGATCGCCGCCAGCAGCCCTGACCTCGTGTGCATCTGCTGCACCACCTGATCCATCTCCGCCAGCTCCGCCGCCGTGGCGTGAACCACCAGGTCGGGTCCCTCGGCAATCACGGTCAGGTTGTCGTCGGTCAGCAGCGTCGCGATCTCCACGATCACGTGCCGGTCGGGGTCGAGGCCCGTCATCTCCAGATCGATCCAGGCAAGCATCGCCGCGATCCTAACGTTCCGCGCGCCCGGGGTCCTGGTCGATCAGCTCTCGATCCGCATCACCTAGATCCATCTGCGATCGCCGACAGGTCCGCCGGCGTTCCGTGAACGATGAGCCATCCTTCCTCGCGTGCGTCAATGTGCCTTGGCACCGCTCAGGATCGCCCCGGCGGGCAGCCATGCATGGACGAGCGTCAGTGGTGTGCGCTCAGGCTCGGGCGGCAGTTGATCGCCGAAGATCTCGCCGAGCAGCCGGTGCACAACGGGATGCAGCCGATTCTCGGCGAAGTGGTCCCAGTCCGCCTCGGTTTCCCATACATCGATGTAGCGGAGGCCGCCCTCGCTCCGCTCGACGGCGACGTGGCTGATCAGTCCCCGGGGCGGCTCGGTACCGAGTTCGTCGACGATCCGCCGGTAGAATGCGGCATCGATCGGCACGTCCTGTGTGAACGCGTACGTCATCATCTTTCTCCCGTATACTTGATCCGAGTAGGATTCGGATAAATTATGCGGCAGCGTGGTGAGAAGGTCAAGGGGCGTACGTACAACGCCAGCTTTCGCCGCGCCCAGTCGGCGGAAACCCGCCGGCGGATCCTCGAGGCAGCCCGAACGCTGATGCTGGAGAGCGGCTACCGGGCCACCACCATCGCGGCCGTCGCCGCGCGAGCGGGCGTCAACGTGGACACCGTGTATGCACTCGTCGGCCGCAAGCCGGTGCTCCTGCGCGAGCTCATCGAGCAGTCGATCTCGGGCACCGATCACCCGGTGGCCGCGGAGCAGCGCGAGTACGTGAAAGCCATCAAGGCGGAGCCCGACCCCGCGAAGAAATTGGCGATCTATGCCGGGGCCGTGCGCCACATCCAGGAGCGCATGGCACCGCTGTTCCTGGCGCTGCGGGATGCAGCCTCCACCGACCCCGAGGCGCAGCAGGTGTGGCAGGAGATCGGTGAGCGTCGAGCGGCCAACATGCGCCATCTCATCCGGGACGTCCGCGACGCGGGGGGCCTCCGCCCGGGCCTCACCGTCGACGACGCCGCCGACATGGTCTGGGCGCTCAACAGCCCCGAACTATTCGTGCTGCTGACCGTGGACCGCGGCTGGTCGCCGCCACGCTTCGAGACCTGGCTCGCTGCCACGTGGTGCCGCCTCCTGCTCCCCTGACACGGTTCCGGCCTCGCTGCAGGGTCACGCGGACACAACGGCTCTGCGCCGTTCCTCAGGCGAAAAAGCCGCCGGGTGCGAGCGGTCGACTGGCCCTGGCGGGTGGCAGGTACTGCTCTCGGACGATGCGAATGACAAGCTCGCGGCGGCTGTGAACGCCGACCTTGTCGAACACCGATTTGAGGTGATCCTGGACGGTGTTCGGGGAGATGCGGAGCGACGTGGCGATCTCGGTCGTGGACAGCCCCTGGCACACCAGCGCGGTCACGGTGCGCTCCTGGTCGCTCAGGCCGTAGGCCAGCATGACGATGGGGGCGACCTCGGCGGCGGAGGCCGACTCGATGACCACGGCCACCGTGGGGCCGCCCGCCGACGGCAGCCGCGACGCGTGGAGAATCGCCCAGCGTCCGGCTCGGGTCCGAACCCGCAGCCTGGGAACCGACGCGTCGGCCGCGGCCTCTCGCAGCAGGGCCACCACGACGAGCACCTCGGCCGGCAGGGGTAGATCCGCCGAGGCAGTGTGCCCCAGCTCATCCAGCCATCGCTCGGCTGCCGCGGTGCTTCCCACCAGCGCACCGTCGTTGTCGATCAGCAGCACACCCGGTGCGTCGGCGGCATCACAGCCGTCGACGTTGCTGACCACGAGGCCGACCCGGATGGCCTCGGCAACGTGGGGGGCGACTCGCTGGACGAACTGCGCGTCCTCCGCAGAGAATGGTCTCGACTGCTCGCGGTGCAGGCACAGGAAGCCCCAGCACGCACCGTGTACCCTGAGCACCGCCCTCAGCTCGTCGCCGAGACCCAGCGGCCGGAAGACGTCGAGGAATCGCGCGCTCTGCGACATGGCACCCCCCGTCGCCTGCACGAGTGTCCTGACCCCATCCTGGTCGCGCGCCAGCTCGACCCATTTGTTCACGTCGTCCACCAGGAATTCGTTCTCGACGAAATAGGGCATCACCCCGTGGGGGATCTCCTCGCTGTAGGTGCGCGTGAACAGCAACGTGGCCGGATCCGCCATCGCCCACCAGAGCGCGTCGACGGGCACCGCGCGTCGCAGCCGCAGCAGCACCTCGCCACGCAGCGCCTCCGGGCCAAGGCCCGCGCGGCAGACCTCGATGATCGACCGCGCGGCGTCCTCGTGCGTGCTGTGACGGATCATGGCCTCACCCTCCACATGGCCGACACCAGCAGTGTAGGGGCGACTGATGCGACCGGCCGGTGCCAGAGGTCAGATCACAGCGACGGCGAGAGGCCGGCACGGCAGGCCCTCATCCCCCCTGGTTGCCGGTCAGCACCTCGTACCGTCCGCGGTCGAGGAGCTCGATACCGGAAGCCGCCACCGTCCGTCCCCGGCTCCGCTCGGCGGCCTCGTCGCTGGCGAGCGCCTCCCGCTCCGATCTCCAGAGCGTGAGCGTGAGCGCTCGGCCGCTGCTGCGATCGATGAGGAAGAACACACCTGCGTTTCCCGGAAGAGCCTCGAGCTCCCGTCAAGCCCTGTGGAAACTCTTCCAGGGTCGATGGCGACGGG
>JRHI01000508.1_pt1 | contig 41552 bp, 37 predicted proteins | sample 215371 | NCBI WGS metagenome assembly JRHI01 (sample SAMN02929681, study PRJNA255918) | sediment metagenome | biome: cave system; feature: Ice Cave; material: Sediment; isolation source: sediment from deep within a dark volcanic ice cave with no known source of... ... | reverse complement strand
GGAATGCTTGATCACGGTCATCGAACGCCGTCAGGGGCGGTGACTGTCGAACAGGCGGTCCAATCCGTCATCGCCTCGATCGTCGAGGTGAAGCTCGACCTCGCCCGGATCTACACTGCCTGGTCGGTTCGGGGACCGAAGCTGGAGGCCAGCACTGCCGTGACCGCGATGGCGCAGGAGGAGGCCGGCCACGCCCGCGTGCTGGGGGGCATGCTCGGGACAGAGGCGAGAGGGCAGGCGGTGGAGTCGCTGCGCCAGCCGATCGACAGTTGGCCGCAGATGCTGGGTGTGGTGGGACCGGCTGACGTGGCGGTCGGTCGCCTGGCCGCGATCCTCGCCTCCTGCCCTCACCAGCAACTGCGATCCCGGGCCGGCAAGATGCGGCAGGAGGAGATCTTCCACGAGGCCTTCTTCCTCGGGTGGTCGAAGCTCCTGCTGGCCGAGCCGGAGGCAGTGAGGCGCTGCTTCGAGACCTCCTGGTCACGTTCGGCCTCGGATGTCGAGGCCTGGCTCAAGGACGTCGACCGCTTCGCGGCCGACGCCCGCCTGGCCGAAGCGAGCCAGGTGACCGGGGAGTGCTCGCCGTCCGCGTTTCTGGAGGCGTTGGGATGACTCCCGAGCCGTCAAAGCCGGCTGACCCCGGCGACGCCGAGGCTGAGCAGCCGCGCTGCCCCTACTGCAGCGCCCAGGATTCCCGTTCGGTCTCCGACTTCGGCCTCTCCCTCATGACCAGCCTCCGCCGCTGCCTTGGCTGTGGGGCGGACTTCGAGGTGGTGAGGTGGAAGTGACGGAGCGGGCCGTGAGCCGGAGAGGCCGGGTTCGCCTGGAGCGCAAGGGTTCGGTGGCCTGGCTCCTGCTAGACCGGCCCGAAGCCGGCAACGCCCTCACGGTCGAGATGAGGGCCCAGGCGGTGGCCGGGCTCGCACGGGCAGCCGCCGACCAGGACATACGCGTCGTCGTCGTCACCGGCAAGGGCGGCAGGTTCTGCACCGGCGGCGACGTCACCAGCATGCCGGAGACCGAGGATGTCTGGCAGGGCAGGGCGCGCACGGCGACCGCCCAGGAGCTGATCCAGGCGCTGCTGGAGTTGGAGAAGCCGAGCGTGGCCGCGGCGGCCGGTGTCGTGGCCGGCCTGGGCGTGAGCCTTTTCTGCGCCTGCGACATACGCTTGGCCGAGCGCGGCACCAGCTTCCGGGCGGCCTTCCCTGGGGTCGGACTGATCCCCGACGGCGGCCTGCTCCACCTGCTCCCGCGGCTGGTCGGGTGGGGCCGCGCTCGCGACTGGCTGCTGCTCGACCGACCCCTCGACGCCGAGGATGGCCTGGCCTGGGGCCTGGTGAGCCAGGTCTGCGACAAAGGCGGGCTGGGGGCAGCGGTCGAGGAGGTGACGGAGCGTCTCGCGTCAATGGCGCCCTGCTCCCTGGCCCTCGCCAAGGCCGGCATGCGGCTGGGCGCGGAGTCGTCCTGGATGTCGCTTCTCGAGTTCGAGAGGATGGCCCAGGGCGCGCTGATCGTGGACGGCGAGGCGCGAACGCGGTTGCGCGCTTTCCTCGAGCGCAAAGAGGCAAGATGAGCTACGTTGACCGTGTCCACTTCGAGGACGTCGACTTTGCGCGGACGCCCTTCTATGGGCGTTACTTCACCTGGGTGGATCGAGCCTGGGAGATCGCGCTCAACGAGCACGGGATCTGGTTCGGCGACATGGTCGGCCGGCGTAGGATCGGGCTGCCGATAGTCGAGGCGGTCGCGCGCTGGCGGCGCCCGCTCGCGCTCGACGACGACTTCGCCGTCGAGATCAGGGTGTCGGAGCTCTCCCCAAAGGGTGTGACCAGCGAGTACCGGTTCCGCCGGCTAGTCGACGCCGAGCTGACCAGCCAAGGCTATGTCCGGCGGCTCTTCGTGAACCTGGACGGCTTCGCTGCCATCGAGGTGCCCGACGATCTCTACGCTCGCTTCGAGCACCTCGCCACTGAGCTCGCCCAGTGGCCGCCAGCGCGACGGGAGCGATCGTGGTCGGCTTCAAGCTGAGCGCCGGTCAGGCTGCGCTGAGGGAGCGGGCGCGCAAGTTGGCCGAGGAGGAGTTGCGTCCCCAGGCGGCCCGCTGGGACGCGGAGGAGCTCTTTCCTGAGGCGTCTCTCGAAGCGCTCCGGCGATCCGGGCTGCTGCGGCTCACGGTCCCCGAGGCCTACGGCGGTCAGGGACTGGGCACCTTCGAAGCCTGCCTCGTGCTCGAAGAGCTTGCGCGCGGCTGCATGGCGTCTGCGATCGTCGCGCAGATGTTCCTCAACGGACCGCCTCGCGCCATAGCGGTGCTCGGCAGTGAGGAACAGCGGAGGCGGCTGCTCCCCGGAGTCGCCGCCGGAACCCGCTACTTCGCGATCGCGATGACTGAGCCGGACGCCGGGACGGCAGGCACCGACCTCACCAGCACCCTGCGGCCGGACGGCCGGGGTTTCCGGCTCACGGGGACCAAGTGCTACATCACAGGCGGAGCCAGGGCCGACACCTTCCTGGTCTTCTGCCGGGCCGAGGGCACCAACGGCGCGAGTGGGATCGGGGCGGTGATAGTGGAGCGTGGCGCGCCGGGCTTCGCTCCCCCGATAACCGAGTCGAAAATGGGCGGCCGGGGCGTGCCCGAGGCAAGCCTTCACTTCGAGGACGTGCCGATCGCACCCCGGGACGTAGTGCTGGTTCCCGACCCCAGCTCAAAGGCTGGTTCAGATATTCTTCTCCGGCAGTTCAACCCCGAGCGCTGCGGCAACGCAGCAATGTGCGTCGGCGTTGCGCGTGCGGCCCTGGAGGATTCGATCGCCTTCGTCTGCCAGCGCCAACAGTTCGGGCGGCCCATCGTCGAGTTCCAAGGGATCCAGTGGAAGCTCGCCGACATGGCGGTCGACCTCGAGGCGAGCCGCCTGCTGACCTGGCGGGCTGCGCTCAGCGAGGACCGCGGGTTTCCGTCCGTGCAGGAGACTGCGGCCGCCAAGCTGGCGGCCAACGAGATGGCGCAGCGGGTGACCAATGCCGCAATCCAGTTGCACGGGCACGCCGGCTACACGCGCGATCGGCCGGTCGAGCGCTACTTTAGGGACGTCCGAGGCATGGCGCTGGCCGGCGGGACCACGGAGTTACTGCGCAACATCCTGGCTGCGGGGCTCACCGGCCGGCGCTTCCAGCAACGGCGGAGTTGATCTGGAGAAGATTCCCGGAAAGGAGTCTGCTCCGCGAGCTCCTCCAACCAGCGGACAGCTGCTGGGGTCATCGATTCCATGCCCCTCCTTTCGTCGAGGAGGATCACTCCCGTTCCGCGGAGGTGGTGCAGTTCCATCCTCCAGCGGCTCCTGCTTCGTCCTGATGGTTCGCCTCTGTTGGCGCTCACTAATCCTGAACAGACCCGATCACGAAATGGCCACGTCTTGTCAAGCAACCCAGCGCAATACCGTCCCCTCGGCAGCACCGACCTCGGCTGCCACCTTCTTTACCGAATGCCCGCTGCGCACCCGCTCGACCACCCGAGGCCGAAACTCCGCTGCGTACGATCTGCCCATTTAGGCCCTCCAAACTGGTGCTCCAACTCTCACCAGCCCGGTACCATTTTCGCGGGCCAGACCCCAGTGCCCTGCGCGAGCCCACCTGGAGCTCCTCCGCGATCCGGGCCTGACCCCAACCGCGCAGGCGCCGATCCAGCAGATAGTCGAGGAACTCCTTGACCGCCGCCTACTTCGACCGCATGGCGGCGGACTGGCGAGACGAGCAGGACCGTATAGCCGAGGCCATCGATGAGCACGGCAGGCCAACCGTGGCCAGATCGCCGACGGAGCCCGAATCCTGGAGGTGGCAAGCGAGGCAGGCGCTGTGTTCCGAGGGCAAGTGGACGACTCGGAGAAGCGCGAGCTCCTGCGGTTCTTCGTCGCCGAGTCGTCCTGGACTGAGAACGAGCTCGCGACGAGTCTTCGGCAGCCGTTCGACGTCCTCGCCGGCGAAGCCGAGAAGCTGCGACGAATCGAGGGTTCGAACGGCGGGGACAAGGTGGACGGGCCGGCGGAGGGACGTTTGAACTCCTCTGGTGACCGCGATTCGAACTCAAGAGCGGTCGCGCAGAGCTCGGATCGGGCCAAAATCGAGATTTGGTCGGGGAGGCGGGATTTGAACCCGCGACCCCTTGGCCCCCAGCCAAGTGCGCTTCCGGGCTACGCTACTCCCCGACGTGTCTCAGATGGCCGCAAGCACCCGGGCGGCCAGTGTTCAATCCTACCAGCCCGCGGGCCGGGGGCCCGGGCGGCCGCCCCCGCCGGAGGCCCGGCCTATGCTAGTGACCATGGCTGATCAGGTCACCGACGTGGACGCCACCGATGCCGGAATCGCCGGCCGCATCGAGGAGATGGTCTCCCCCGGTCAGCTGCTGAGGCCGGACGGCACCCTTGCCCCCGACGCCGTCGCCCCGCTGGACGAGGAGTTCACCATCGAGGCGATGCGCATGATGCTCACCTCCAGGGTTTTCGACGACTTCGCCACCCGCAAGCAGCGCCAGGGGCTGTTCGGCGTCTTCAGCCCGGTCCGGGGCCAGGAGGCGGCGGTGGTGGGTTCCATTCTCAACCTGGACCCCAAAGTGGACTGGATGGTGCCCAGCTACCGCGAACTTCCCGCTCTCCTCCACATGGGGATGCCGCTCGATCGCATCTTCGCCAACGGTATGGGCAAGGTTGACGCCGGCAGGATCCCCGACGAGGTCAACCTGCTGCCCACCGCGGTTGCGCTGGCCACCCAGATCCAGCACGCCGTGGGCATCGCCTGGGGCCTCAAGCTCCAGCGCAAGCCGGGCGTGGTGATGGTGTACTTCGGTGAGGGCGCCTCCAGCGAGGGCGACTTCCACGAGGCCTGCAACCTGGCCGGCGTGACCAAAGCGCCGGTGGTCTTCGTGCTGCAGAACAACCAGTGGGCGATCTCGACCTCCCGCCAGGAGCAGACGGCGGCCGAAAGCTTCGCGCTCCGGGCGCTCGGCTATGGGATCGCTGGCCGGCTGGTCGACGGCAACGACCTTTTCGCGGTGTACGAGGCGTCCAGGCGGGCGGTGCAGCGGGCCCGTGAGGGCGGCGGCGCGACCTTGATCGAGTGCATTACCTACCGCCAGGGCTTTCACAACACCACCGATAACCCGACCGCCTATGAGGATGCCGAACTGGCCGCCGAGGCCCGCAAGAAGGACCCGGTCGACCGCTTGCGCGCCTACCTGGAGTCTCTCGGCGTCTGGGACGAGACCAAGCATCAGGCGGCGATCGCGGAGATCACGGCCGAGGTCGAGGCCGCCTTCGAGCGGGCGATGGCCATGCCCGGCCAAACCCGTGACGCGATGTTCGCCCACGTCTACGCCAACCCCCCCGCCCGGGTCATCCGCCAGCGCTCCGAGGCCGAGTGAGTCGATGAGCACGCTGAACGTGATCGAGGCGATCAATGCGTGTTTGCTCCAGGAGATGGAGGCCGACGAGCGCGTCATGTTGCTGGGCCTGGACGTCGGCCGGCTGGGCGGGGTCTTTCGCGCCACCCGCGGTCTGCGCGAGCGCTTCGGTCCGGAACGGGTCTTCAACACCCCACTGGCGGAAGCCGGGATCGTCGGCGCCTCGCTCGGCCTCGCCCTCTCCGGCATGATCCCGGTCGCCGAGATCCAGTTCCTCGGGTTCACCGCCCAGGCCTTCCACCAGATCGGCCCCCAGCTGGGCCGGTTCCGCACCCGCTCCCGAGGAAGGTTCCACGCCCAGGTCACCATCCGGACTCCGTTCGGAGGTGGCGTCAAAACTCCCGAGTTCCACCCCGACGCCATGGAAGACTGCTTCACCCAGACTCCGGGGGTCAAGATCGTGTGTCCCGCCAACCCCTATGACGCCAAGGGCATGCTCCGCGAAGCGATCCACGATCCCGACCCGGTACTGTACCTGGAGCCCCAGCGGCTGTACCGGCTGGGCCGCGCCGAGGTGCCCGATGAACCCTACACGGTGCCTTTCGGCAAGAGCCGGATCGTCCGTAGCGGCGGCGACGTCACCCTGGTCGCCTGGAGCGGCGCGGTCGAACTCTGTGGGCGGGCGGCCGAGGCGCTGGCCGCCGAGGGGATCGAGTGCACGGTGCTCGATTTGCGATCGCTGGTCCCGCTGGACGTGGAGGGGTTGGTCGAGGCGGTGAGCGGCACCGGCCGCTGCGTGGTGGTCCATGAGGCGCCCCTGACCGGCGGTTTCGGCGCGGAGATCGCGGCCACCCTCATGGAGGAGTGCTTCTTCTCGCTCGACGCGCCGGTGGCGAGGGTGGCCGCCTACGACGTCCCGTATCCAGCCGCCTCGATGGAGCACTGGTTCCTGCCTTCGGTCGACCGGGTGATGGCGCAGGTCAGGCGAACCGTCCAGTTCTAGCCGGCGCCGCCTGCCGGTCGGGTGTCAGGAGCGCAACCAGCCGGGCGGAGAGCGGGTTCGAGATGTTGATGGGATTGGATGGAGACCGGCCGGCCTCGGGCGAGGTGGTCCCATGACCCGCACCGGCTGGATCCGGGTCGAGAGCCCGCTGGGCTGGATCCGGCTGGCCGCCGGCCACGGCCGGCTGACCGGGCTGCATATCGAGCCTGATTCGCCGTTCTTGATTGACACCGGCGCTCGCCAGCCAGACAGTTCAGGGGCTGACCAGCTCCTGCTGGCCGAAGCCGCCCGCCAGCTGACCGAGTACCTGGCCGGGCGCCGGCGGGCCTTCGAACTGGACCTGGCCCCGCCTGGCTCTCGATTCCAGCGGCAAGTGTGGTCCGAATTGATGGAGATACCTTTTGGTGCCACCGTCACCTATGGGCAGCTGGCCCGGCGGATCGGCCGGCCGGGGGCGGCTCGAGCGGTGGGTCAGGCCAATGCCCACAACCCGATCCCGGTGATCATCCCCTGCCATCGGGTGATCGGCGGTGATGGCGATCTGACCGGCTACCGCGGCGGGCTCTCCCACAAGCGCTGGCTGCTCGATCACGAGGCCCGGGTGGCGACCATCACGCCCCCGGCCGCACGCTAGCCGACCACTTCCCAGAGCGACGGATCGAAGCCCGCCGCAACCGGGTCGATACCCGCCCGGCGAACCACCATCAGCGAGGCGCTGGCGGCCGACATCGCCCGGTACACGGCCCGGCGTCGCGGGTCCGCCAGCTCGGCGGCCAGCGGATCCGGCTCTGGAGCCGACCCGTCGCCCCATCCCCGCAACCCGCAGATCACAACCTCATCGGCATCGATCGCGGCGGCGGCCGCCAAACCGACCACCTGCACCCAGCTACCGGGAGTGGAGCCGGACCGGGATTCCGCGGCCCGGGCGGCCAGGCCGCCCGCCGACAGCCGCACCGCCAGCGCCCGGGCGGCGGCCTGGTCTTCGGTGACCACGGCGCAGCGACCGAGCGGAAGCCGGCTGGCCGCAAGTCGGTAGGCGACCAGGCGAATCTCTTCCCGATCGTTGGCGGCCAGGGCCAGCACCGGCCGGTCGCCAGCCGGCGTCGCCGGCCCGGCCAGGGTTCGCACATCGAGCACGGAGCCAGCGCCGCCGGCACGAAGATACGCGGTGGCGGCCGCCCCGATCGCCCCGGTCGAGCGATAGCGCCGGCTGAGCCGGAGGGCGAAGGCGGGGTCGCCCACCAGAGCATCCCGCCCCCAGATCCGGGAGGCGGGTCCGGCCTGGTTGGGATCCTGGAACAGGCCAATTCCAGCCCCCGGCCCGGCCAGGGCCAGCAACAGTGAGACCTCCACCGGCCGGAGGTGATGGGCATCGTCCACGACCACGGCATCGAAGCGAGGTCGGGCGGTGGCCAGGGCCCGCCCGGCCAGTTCCGGAGCCAGCACCCGCCGCTGCTGCTGGAGCCGCCCGGAAAGCGCCTGCCAGAACCGCCAGATCGACCTCCGGGTCTCGAGGTTGAGGGTGGCCCGCCGGCCCAGCCGGTGATACCCGAGATATTCCGCCTCGCTCCCCAGGCCCAGGCCCAGGATCACTTCGGCGATTTCATCCATCGCATAGCCGACGCCGGCCAGGCTGAAGCCGCGCTCGAACCCGGGTTCGACGCCAGCCAGCCGCCGTCCCACCTCCCAGGCCAGCACCTCCGACTCGGTCCGACTCAGCAGCCGGACCCCTGGATCGGCCACCGCCACCGCTTCCAGGGCGAGCCGGTCGATAGAGGTAACCTCCACCTGGCCGGCGGTCTCCAATCGCCCCGCCAGCTCGCGCCGGATCGATGGCACCATCGCCGGTTCACCGCAGACGAAGAGTATCCGAGCCTTCCGGTCCTTCCTCGCCTCCAGGCGGGCGGCCAGGAAGGCGGCCCGAGCGATCGCCGCCGAGGTCTTGCCCGTGCCCGGACCACCCGCGACCACGCAGAGGGCGGTGCCATCGATCGGCGGCGACGCGGCTCGGGCCTGCTCGACGCTCAGAGCCGCCCTGGGCACGAACCTGGTCGGAGGCAGTGGGTGGACCGTGGGTAGGGTGGGCTGTCGGCGGGAACCTGGATTCCAGGGCGCGACCGCAGGCGCCGCCGCCGGGTGCGCGACCGGGCTGCGAGGTCCGCCGATCAACGCCAGCGGACGCAGGCGCCCGGTGGATCGAGCCGGCGGATGGGGGGAAGCCGCGGTTGCGGGCAGAGCGGGCAATCCGCCCGGCTCAGCTCGGCTCACCGGCCTCGATCATCTCCATGAGTCGTTTCCAGTCGGCCTGCTCGGTGTAGGCGTTGGCCTCCGGCAGCTGGTCGTTGAGCACCGCCTCGAAACGGCTCTCGTACAGCTGTCGGAGACGGCTGTGCTCCCGCCGTCGCTGCTCACGCCTCGCCACCCGACTCATCAGCCGATCTCCGACCGCGGACGTGATCCTGGCGCCGATATCGAACATTCACCAACCCCCTTCTCGCGCCCCCTTCTCGCGCCCCCTTCTCGCGCCCTTCCTCGCGCCCCCTTCCTCGCGCCCCCTTCCTCGCGCAGCCTTCCTCGCGCCCCCGACCGACCCGGCGTCAACCGCCACGGGGAACCCGGTACGAGCGTAATGGCCAGGAGTCAGAATGCGGCATCGAAGCCGCCGCCGATGTCCGCGAACAGCAACCGAGATCGGGCCGCCGGCGCTCAGAACCGCGGGCGGTCGGCGTCCCAGACCCGCCAGCGGGACACTTGGCGCGAGCTCTTGGCGCGAGCTATTGGCGCGACCTGGGCTTCGGCTTCGGCTCGACTCCGTTCAGGCGGCTCAGCCTCGCCTCCAGCTGGTCGATCCGCTTCTGCAGCAGCTCGAGGTCGGAGCGGGTGAGCAGGTTCAGGCTGCGGACCGTATTGGCGACCGCCATCTCGACCGCGCCCTCGATCTCACCCCGACGCTTCTCCACCTCCGTCTCCACCACGCCCTGGATCGAGGCCGGGATCGACAGAGTTCGCCGCAGGTATCCGAGTAGGGCGCTGCGGCGGTCATGAACGCCGCCCGCCTCGATCCCGGTTCTGGCCTTCCGGCCCTCCGAGGCCACCAGCTGCGAGAGCACAACTGACGTGATGTCCTGACCGGTCTGGCGGTCGACCACCTGGATCTCGACTCCGGCATCGACCAGCTGGGAGATGCCATCCAGCGTGATGTATCGGCTGGTGGTGGTGTCGTACAGCTTGCGGTTGGCGTACTTGCGGATCAGGTGCTTTTCCATCTCTAAACCTGTCTTCGATATCCAGGCGACGCGCATCTCGTCGCCTCGGGCTGACGGCGGACCCGTGCACGATCAGAGGACAGGATGACCGCAACGCGGAGATGCGATTCCCGCGGAACTTCTACTATAACTGCTTTAGCGCAGTGCGTCAATTGGACCCACCCTCTCTCAGCGGACACGCCTGCCTCCGATGTAGACCTGCCCCGGCGGCTCCGGCTCCCCACCGGCCAGGAGCTGACGCAGCGGATCATCCGCATACACCTGGAAGTCAGCCAGCCGGCCCGGCTCCAGGGTGCCCAGGCGATCAGCGGTGCCGTTTACCTCAGCCCCCCCATGGGTGTACGCGACCAGCGCTTGACGCAAGGTGAGCCGCTGGTCTCCATCTCCGAGCACCGCCTTCACCCCAATCCATGGATCGGGGTCGGCGACCACGGGCAGATCCGAGCTGAAGGCCACGTGCACGCCGGCCCGGATCAGACCGCCAAAAGCAGCCAGGCCGGCATGGCTGTCCAGGCCCATCCCCGCCGCCAGCTGCCGGCGCCGGCCGGCCGCGTGGGGCTGCACCACGGCGTGCATCCGCAGCGCGGCGAGCCGGCGGGCGAGATCCAATGGACAGTACAGGCAGTGCTCGACCCGATGTCGGATTCGGCCTGGCTCCAACGCGGCAGCTTCGACCGCGTCGGCATAGGCGGCGATGGCGCCGTCGCCGACGGCGTGGGCGGCTACCTGGAGTCCACCCCGACTGGCCTCCCCGACGATCTCGGCCAGCGCCTCGGGTGGGGTACGCCACACCCTCGGGTCGGGTGCCGCTCGCAGAGCGGCGGCCCCCACCGAGGCTCCTCCGTCGATGAAGACCTTCACCGGCCCGAGCCGGAGCCGATCATCGCCGAAGCCGGTGTGGAGACCCAACCGTCGGAGCGCCGGCAGCAGCTCCCAGGACAGGAACTGGGTGACCCTCACCTTCAGCCGGCCCTCATCCCTCAACTCCTGGAAGGCGGCCAGGTCGTCGGCGAAGCCACGATTCACGGCAGCGCCCACGCTGGTGATCCCGCGTGCCAGCAGCAGCCGCTGGCAGCGCAGGATACCCAGCTTGCGGCGAGCCAGCGATGGCGGCGGCTGGCGGTCCGCGACCAAGCGCATCGCCGACTCGCCGAGCAGGCCGTTGGGCCGGCCGGTGGGGTCGCGGCCCAGCCAGCCACCTTCCGGGTCGGGAGTGTCGGGTCCGATCCCGGCCGCCGCCAGCGCCGCCGCGCTGGCCAGCCGGACATGGCCGCTGCGGTCGTCGAAGAACCCTGGACGGCCCTCCAGGGCGGCGTCGAGGGCGGCGGCATCGGGCAGCGAGGCGCCGAATTCGGTCAGCACCAATCCCCGGCCCTGGATCCACTCGTCGCGAGGCCTGCCTCGGGCGAGCCGGCGGATCCGGTCGAGCAGCCGGGCGCCTCCGGTGACCCCGGTGAGGTCGATGCCGAACGACATCAGGCCGTGGTAGACGACGTGCGCATGGGGATCATGGAAGCCGGGCAGCACGGTCGCCCCAGCCAGGTCGAGGAGCTCCGCCCCAGGTTCCCGCAGGGCTTCCAACTCGGATCCTCCGGCGGCGATCACCAGTCCGTCCCTGATCGCGAGGTGCGACACCGGGCGGAGCCGGTGGCGGCCCAGGGGCAGGATGTTGCCCCGAGCCAGGATCAGGAGCGCCATCAGCGTCCCTGAACGTACACCAGGAGGTGGCTACGAAGCTGACACCGCCTCGTCGGGTCCCTCTACCGCCCAGGCGCCGACCAGCACCTCGATCGGAACCGGTGCGCTGTAGCGATAACCCTGGGCGAAGTCGCACCCGGCCCGGTACATGTACTCGGCCTGCTCCGGGGTCTCGACCCCCTCGGCGATCTTCTCGTAGCCAAGCGCATCAGCGATCAGCATGATCCCGGAGACGATCCCGACCACCTCGCCGCCGGTGGTCACCTGTTCGGTGAAGGACTTGTCGAGCTTGACGAAGTCGATCTCGATGGTGTTGAGGCGCGCCAGCGAAGACTGGCCGGTGCCGAAGTCGTCGAGACCCACCCCGACCCCCATCTGGCGCAGCATCCGGATGTTGGTCACAGCGTCTGCCCCGCCATCCGCGTCGGTGCCCAACGCCGAGTGCTCGGTGATCTCGATCCGGAGCGCCCGCGCGTCCAGTCCATGCCGGAGCAGAATCTGATGGACCTCGGGGACCACGGCGCCGTCGGCCAATTGAGCGCCGTCCATGTTGAAGAAGAGACGAAGCTCGGGGTTGACGGTCTCCTGGCGGAGCCGGACCAGGTCCCGACAAGCCTGGTCGAGCATCCGGTATCCGATCGGCACCATCAGGCCGGCCGCGCTGGCGATCGGCAGGAAGTCGTCGGGCGCGATCACTCCGCGCTGAGGATGATGCCAGCGGATAAGCGCCTCGACCGCGCTGACCCCCCCATGACGCAAGTCGATCAGGGGCTGATAGTAGAGCACCAGCTGGTCTCGATCGATCGCCTCCCGCAGGTCGTTTTCAAGGGCATGACGCATGATCGCCTGCTGGCGCATCCGGGTTTCGTAGGCGGCGCTGCGGTTACCCCCGGCCATGCTCGCCTGACACATCGCCAGTTCGGCGTCGGCAAGCAGACTCTCGGCGTCGTCAGGGCGGCCACCGCCGGCGGTTCCGATGCTGACCGTGGCGTAGGTGCGAACCCCCCCGGTGTGAATCGGCCGGGCGGTGGCGGCGAGGACGCGCCTGGCCAGGTCCTGAACTTCGCCTTCACCCTCGACCCCGGCGCAAATGACGGCGAACGAATCGGAACCGATCCGGCCCAACAGGTCGCCCGGCCGCACCACCCGCCGGATCAGCCGGGCCACTCGGGCCAGCAGCACGTCGCCGGCCTGGCGCCCGTAGCAGTCGCTGAAGGTGCGAAACCGATCCACGCTGATGACGAGCGCGGCCGCGCCATCGGCCTGGCTCGGGGCCCGTGACCGGCGGGCCAGACGGATCAGCTCATCCCGGTTGGGCAGCCCGGTCAGCGAGTCGTGGCGCTGCTGCCAGGCCAGTTCATCCTCGATCTGGGCCCGGCGCAGGGCCAATGAGGCCACCTTGACCACCCGCTCGATGGTGGCCCTGGCGGCCATCGGCATCGGGCCCGCCTCCGCCGAGATCGCCACCAGCCCACCGCAGATCTTGCCTCCTGCGGTGATCGGGACCGAGCACACGGCCCGGATCCGATTTTGCTCGGCGGCCGCCGCCACCGCGCTCCACGCAGGATCGGCGAGCACGTCGGCGACAAAGGTCATCCGGCCGGTGTAGGCGCCAGCTTTCAGAAGGTCGCCGAACAAACGCTCGTTGGGAGGCTCCAGGTAGTCCCCCAATCCGCGCAACTGAGCCTCTTCCGGGGCGCCGATCCAGTAGCCCACCGGACAGCTCAGCGCCTCGGCCAGCAGCGATGTCACATCGGCCAGCACGCTATCGGCCGGATCCGCTTCGGTAAGCCGGTCCAGCAGCCGCTGACTGAACGAGTTTCGCCCCACCTGCCGGATCCGCAGGACCAGGTGCTCTTCGGAGTAGGGAAGCACCAGCGCCTCGACCTCGATCCACTCGTTGACGCGAGACCGCATGCGCATCAAGGCCCGGGGTGGCTGGCCAGAGACGGTCTCCGTGCCTTCTAGCAGACGATTGAGCAAACGGTGGTCCTCGGGGTGCACGACAGAGTGGATGCTGTGCTCGCGGCCGGCTCCACCGAGGTCGCAATACTTGGCCGCCGCGGAGTTGACGAACTCCACCATGCCGGACCAGTGGATCACCAGCAGCGGATCCGGCACGGCGTGCAGCAGCGTCCAGCGCCCCCCCTCCGCGGCCCGGGCGGGAACGCCGGTCTCGCCGGTCGATCCGGCCTCCCCGGGCTCCACGCCGCCGGTGCCTACGACCAGCTCACTCGAAGGATTGCCTGGTGGTATGCACATCCCTCTTTGATTACCCTCTCTCGGTCGCGATTGCGCCCGGCCGCGCCGGCCGGCCCGGGGGCAATCGGGGCGATCGCCGGGTGCACGCAMGTCGGCTCCCCGCGATCGGCGAAAGCCCCCTCGTCAGCAACACTATCGGCTAGGAAGCTGGCGCAGTCTCCAACCGGCTCGGTGCGGCATCAACAATATGTAAAGTTCACCTAAAACAGGTTGTTTATCCACGATTTTGGCAGCCCTATAAACCGTTTGCCCAACTCGGAAACGGGCAACCCGATCTGCGGACATGCGACCTCGTGGCCCCACCCCCCGCGGCCGCGGCGGCGCCAGCGGCAGTGCCAGCGGCAGTGACGGTAAGCTCGGATGGTGATCGACCTGCGCAGCGACACCGTCACCGTACCCGACCAACGAATGCTCGACGTCATGCGTTCCGCTGAGGTGGGCGACGACGTCTACGGTGAAGACCCTACCGTCAACCGGCTGCAGGAGGCGGCGGCCGAGATCTCCGGCAAAGCCGCCGCGCTGTTCGTCTCCAGCGGCACCATGGGGAACTTGATCGGGATCCTGGTCAGCGCCGGCCGTGGCCAGGAGGTGATCTGCGATAGCCTGTCGCACGTTTTTTCGTTCGAGGCGGCCGGAGCCGCGGTGGTGGGCGGCATTCAGTTGCGGCCAATCGACACCCCACGGGGCGTGATGAACCCGGCCCAGGTGCTGGATGCGGTTCGTGACCGCCGCGACCCGCATCAGCCGGTCACCGCCGCCGTCTCCATCGAGAACACCCACAACCAACACGGAGGAGTGGCCTGGACCGAGGCGGAGATGGCGGCGGTGGCCGCGGCCGCGCACTCGGCCGGACTGCGGGTCCACCTCGACGGAGCCCGGATCTTCAACGCCGCCCTCGCTGTCGGCTGTTCGGTGGCCGACCTCACCAGGCATGCCGACACCATCCAGTTCTGCCTGAGCAAGGGCCTGGCGGCGCCGGTAGGTTCGGTGATCTGCGGCAGTGAAGAGGACATCGCCCAGGCCCGGCGGTGGCGCAAGATGCTCGGCGGAGGCATGCGCCAGGCCGGCTCGCTGGCGGCAGCCGGACTTTTGGCCCTGGAGGAGCTGGTCGACCGTCTGGCCGAGGATCATGCCAACGCGCGCCTCCTGGCCGAGGGCCTGGCCGCGATCGACGGAATCGCGATCGATTTGAGCCGGGTCCAGACGAACATCGTTCGGTTCGAACTGGAAGGCATCTCCGGCGCCGAGTTCAGGGCCGAGTGCCGCCGCCAGGGCCTGCTGGGCGGCGGCGCCGGTCACCGCATGCGCTTTGTTACCCATCGGGGGATCGACGCCACCGACATCCGCCGGGCACTCGAGATCGTCTCCGGCGTCATGCGCTCGGCGGCCCGCGGCTCCACCCCCAGAAGCTCGCTGGCCACCCCCTCCTGATCTGACCGGCGATCCCGGTCAGCCCTCCGGCTCGGATCCTCGGGGGCGGCCTTCCTGCCTGACCCGGAGCGCGCGCTCAGCCGCCTGGCGGACGATCGCCGCCTCCTCTTGCCGGCGGACATAGATCCGGAGCCAGGCCATCCGCTCCGGCAAGCGCCGGAACAGGTCGAGCCGGTCGGTGGGATCGTAGCGTCCAGCCAGCGGGTCGTAGATCATGACGCCCGGCCCTCCAGAATCCCGCCCCACCGCCCGGGAACGCTGGGCGGCGACGTCGAGCACCATCTCCAGATCGCGTCGCCCGGGCGGGAGATGATCCCGCACCCGGTCCAGCAGTTCGGCCGCCGGAACTTCTGCCATCTGCGCCGCCGCGCCGCCACCCTCCAGGTAAATGGAGAAGGCGAGATGCCAGTGGAAGCGGCGCTGCACCACGTCCTGCCAGGCGCGGCCGAGAGCCGTGCGCGGCTCGTCCTCGGGCCCATGCGCCCAGGCTTCGACCTCGGTCAGCAAGGCCCAGTCGGTCAAACGCTGGAAGGCGGCCAGATCGCTCAACGGATCGCCTCCGAGGAGACGGTCAACGGTCTCCGCGAAAACCTCTTTGATCTGGAGATCGATCCGCCGCACCGTCCGGTGGAAGTAGACCTGGTTGTAGAAGTACAGACGCGCATCCAGGAACCAGTAGAGGGCCTCGGCGGCGTTCGCGTGCACCGCCAACCCCTCCGGCGAGATGAAGCTGTAGTGGAGGATCCGGGTGGTGTCGACCGGCCCGGTCGAGATGCCGCAGTAGTAGCTGTCACGCGGTACGTAATCCATGTTGTCAGCACTGAACGGCCCCACCATCAGCGGCTTCAACACCGCCAGCCAGCCGGGCGGCTCGAAATCGGGCAGCGGCGGCTCGCTGATCAGGTGGGCGATCCATCGAGGGTCGATGCGCTCGCCAGCCAGGAAATCGTTCCCCGGTGAGGCCCGGATCTCGCTGATCAGACCCCCTAGTTCGGCCTGGACCAGGTGGCGCCCGATCACCTCGTGGTCGAGCGAATACCGGCTCAGATAGTTCTCGTCGAAGAAATGGCCGAACGGCCCGTGCCCCACGTCGTGGAGCAGCCCGGCCAGGCGCATGGTCTCCTCGACCAGCCCCACTGAGGGAGCCTCCGGGCAGACCTCGATCAACGACGGGTAGAGGTGCCGAGCCCACTCGCCGGCCAGATGCATGGCTCCCAGCGAGTGCTGGAAGCGGGAATGTTCGGCGCCGGCGAAGACCCACCAGGCGCTTTGTACCTGGTGGATGCGGCGCAGCCGCTGGAGCCAGGCGTCGTCCAGCAGGTCCTGCTCGGAGGCGCCCGGCACCCCGCCGCTCTTGGTCACCCGCAGATACCGGTAGATCGGGTCTGAGATCAGGTTGAACCGGTTGTAGTCGCCGGTGGCCGACAGCGCGACCGGAACCTGAGGCGGGTTCACGCCTGCCTCACCCGGGTCAATCCTGCGGCACCGGCGGGAACCGCCGGCCCGCGCTCCGCTCGATCAGCCCACCATGACCGAGGTGAATGAGTTCGCTGACGGCGACCTCCCCTTCGGCGAAAATGATCGGCAGCACCAGGTCGAGGGCGGTGTCGCGTCCGAAGCCGGAGCAGGTGGCGACTCCGATCACCGGCGTCCCCGAGCCCAGCCGCCCGACCCACATCATGCTGCCGGGATGGGCGGGTATGCCCGCCCTCAACACCTCACCGCCCTCGGCCACCAGTCCCCGCATCGCCGGATCGAGAGGATCGATCACCGACGAGCCGGCGACCACGACCAGCTCGGCGTCTCGCTCCCGGGCCTCGCGGTACACGGAGCGGGCCGCGTCCGGTGCGCGGGCGATCTCGCGCACGCCGATGATCCGGGCGCCGTACCAGCCCAGCTTGCGGCGCACCGCGCCGAAGAAGGCGCCCCGCGCCCGCGGGTTGAGCCGCTCGGTGGCGGCAACCAGGGCCACCATCGGCCGGAAGGGCAAGAGGCGGATCACATCGCGCTGCCGGCAGATCGCCTCCGCCGCCTCCAGCGCGTGGGCGGCGACCGCCACCGGGGTGATCTTGCAGCCGGCCACCTCCTCGCCCGCGTCGACCGCCTGGCCGTCGTAGAGCGTGAAGACGCTGATCGCGGGGATCGAGTTGATCCGATCGAGAGCCCCGGCGTCGACCCGGAGCAGGCCGCGATGCGCCGCCACCAGGCGGGCCTGACTCTGCCGGGGCGGCTGCGCCCGCAGCCCCGGCCCGAGCAGGGCTCTGGCCAGACGGATCGCGGCTTCATCCTCACCCACCTCCTCCGGATCCAGGCGCAGCACATGGATCGGGCCGGCCGAGCGCAGGTGCAGTTCGAGCCCGTCGAGGTGACCGGCTTCGAGCACTGTACCCTTCCGCAGCCCGGGCCCGAGGTCCTGGAGCAAGACCGCGCCCAGCGCCGCCGCGGCTCCGCCCCGGAACACCTCGAAGGTCTGCATCAGCTACTGCCCGGCCGGGTCGCGACCGCCGGCTCCGCATCCTGAGCTGGCCCAGGGCAAGCGCCGGTCATAGCATTGAAGACAGCGTGACGCTGCGGATATACAACACTCTGACCAGACGAAAAGAGGCGTTCTCGCCACTCCAGCCGGGCCAGGTGACCATCTACAGCTGTGGCCCGACCGTCTACCGCTATGTGCATGTCGGCAACCTCCGGACCTTTATGTTCGCGGACTTGCTGGGCAGAGTGTTCCGCTATCTCGGCTATCAGGTCCGGATGGTGATGAACATCACCGACGTCGGCCACCTCACCGATGACCAGTTCGACCGGGGCGAGGACAAGATGCTGGTGCAGGCCCGGCTTGAGGACCGCAGCCCCGAGGAGATCGCCGCCTTCTACACCGACGCCTTTCATCACGACCTGGCCCTGGTCAACGTGATTCCGGCCGACGCCTACCCCCGGGCCAGCGACCACGTCCCCCGCATGATCGAGATGATCGAGGCGCTGATCGCGCGCGGCCACGCCTATGCGGTGGAGGGGGCGGTGTTCTACGACGTGGCCAGTTTTCCCGCCTATGGGCGGTTGTCGCGCAACCAGACCGACCGGCTGGTCTTCGGCATGCGCGGGGAGCCTCATCCCGGCAAGCGCAACCCCGGCGACTTCGCCCTCTGGAAGCCGGCCGGCGAGCGACGCTCGCAGAGCTGGGACAGCCCCTGGGGCCGGGGCTTTCCCGGCTGGCACATCGAGTGCTCGGCGATGTCGACCGAGCTGCTCGGCGAGAGGTTCGACCTCCACACCGGCGGCATCGACAACATCTTCCCGCATCACGAGGCCGAGATCGCGCAGTCGGAGGGGGTGTACGGGCACCAGGTGGTGAGCTACTGGATGCACGCCGACCACCTCATGCTCAGCGGCACGCGGATGGCCAAGTCGGCTGGCAACTTCTTCCGCATCACCGAACTGGTCGAGCAGGGCATCGATCCGCTCGCCTTCCGTTATCTGATCCTCCAGGCGAAGTACCGCACCAAGCTGAACTTCAACCCCGAGGCGCTGAGCGGGGCCGACCGGACCCTGCGTCACCTGCGCCAGAAGGTGGCCGAATGGCGGAGCGGCCCGACCGGTGGTGGCGAGACCTACGCCGAACGCTTCCGGGCTCGGCTCGAAGACGACCTCGACCTGCCCGGCGTGATGGCGCTGATCTCGGAGCTGGTCCACTCTACGGTTCCCACCGGGACCCGCGCCTCCTTGCTGCTCGACTTCGACCGGGTGCTGGGCCTCGACCTGGGAAGGGAGGCGGCGGAAGTAGAGGCGCCGCCAGAGGTGGCGGCGCTGCTGGAGCGGCGGTCGGCGGCCCGAGCCGCCCGGGACTGGCGGGAGACGGATCGGCTGCGGGCGGAGATCGCCGGCTTCGGCTTCACCGTCTCCGACCAMCCACAGGGCCAGCAGCTGCGCCGGACCTGACCCAACCACCGGGACGGACCTCGGGCGGCACGCCGGCCGCCGCCAGTTGGGTACCGGGAGGGCAATAAAAAAGGAGCCGGGCCCAGAACCAACCCGGCTCCCGAGGAAGGGGGGGCAATCAACTTGAGACCGTCCGGCACCGCGTTTTTTTGCAGCCACCATATTGACGGATTTCTTACAAACCACAAGATAGCACAAGACGCCGGTGGATTGCCAGCGATTTCCCGGTTCCGGCAGTTCGCCAGCAACCACCCGGCAACATACGGTTGCCTGTCCGAAAGTCCGTAGCCAGCGGCGATTCCGCGACGAATCGCGCCGACGACATACTGCGCATACTGCAATCGTGGAGCACGTTCGCATCGACCCTGAATTGGCCCGACCCGATCCCGACCTGGCTCCCCACTTCGACGGCCGGGCCAGGTTCCAGCGGCTGGCCGCCCCGGGCCCGGCCGGCGGCCCCGGCGTGAGCGCGGTGTACTTCGAGGCGGGCGCCCGCAACCATCCCCATGTCCATACCGGGGGCCAGGTGCTGCACTTTATCGAGGGCACCGGCGTGGTCGGCTTCGAGTCCGGTGAGATCGTCACCGGTCCCGGTGACGTGATCAGCGTCGCACCCATGGAGTGGCACTGGCATGGCGCCTCCGAAACCGAGCCCACCTGCCATGTCGCGATCACCAGCGGTGAGACCCGCTGGGACGTCGACCGGCGAGATTTTGCCTCGGCCTACCAACGGCTGCGAAAAAACCAGCCTCGATCCCATGATTGAGCGGACGCTGGTGACTGGGGCCGATGCCGACCCGTCTGTATCATCGAGCCAGTGGATCTAACCGAACCAGTACTGGTCACATCTGAAGGGCTCGAGAAGCTGAAGAAGGATCTCGCCGAGGCACGCATGCTTCGCGACGAGGCGGCCAACCGGCTGCGCGACGCGTCCCAGCCCGGCGACATCGAGGACAACCCCGAATACGAGCAAGCCAAGGAGGAGTTGGCCCGCCTCGACAGCCGCATCTACGAGCTCGAGGAGATGATCAGCCGCGCCCAGATCATCGAGGAGCACCACAGCACCGTGGTCGAGGCGGGTTCCACGGTCGATGTCCGCGAACCGGACGGAACGATCGTGACCTACCACATGGTCGGCGCGGTCGAGAGCGATCCCGCCTCCGGCCGGATCTCGATCGAGTCTCCGGTCGGCCGAGCTCTGATCGGCCGCCGCCGCGGGGAGTCGGTGGAGGTCAATGTGCCCAGTGGCAAACTGGTTTTGAAGATCGTCAAAATTCACTGAGATCGCGGCCGGAGATCCGGCCGGAAGACGAGGGTCACAGGTGTTCCAGATCCAGCCAGCGCGCGAGCGGGTTCGACCAGTGGGATCTCTCGCCCTGGTTCGAAGGCGGCCGGGACCGGCGGCGGGCCCCGGGAGCCGGCCTGGTCAGGCCGCCGTCCCGCCCGTCCGGGAGCGACGATGATGGCGGCGAACCCACCGGTAACGATGATGCCGGCGGCCAGCGTGCCCGGCCTGCTCCGGGCTCAGGCTGCCCGCTACGCGGAGCGCACGATGATTCGCCACCATATCGACGACTCCTGGCGCATCCTCAGCTGGACCCAGGTTTGGGAGATGGTGCTGGGGGCGGCTGAACGCCTGCTCGGGGAGGGAGTCCGACCCGGCGACCACGTGATCCTGTTCAGCCACAACAGCCTGGCCTGGCTGGTCGAGGATTGGGCGATCCAGGCGGTGGGCGGGATCACCGTGCCGGTCTACCCGAGCACGACCGCCGAGATCTTTGGCGTCGAGGCGGACAACTCCGAGGCGGTGCTGGCGCTGGTCGAGAACGAGGCGCTGGCCGAGGTGGCGGCGGCCGGTGCCCCCGGCCTGAGACGGCTCCGGCTCGAGGAGATCTGGCCGCCGGCGCCCGCCACCCCGAAAGGCCGCGAGAAGGTGGAGGACAGCGTCGACCGGCTGACCCCGGAGCGCGTCTCGACAGTGGTCTACACCTCCGGCACCACCGGGATGCCCAAGGGGGTGGTACTCAGCCACTCCAACGTGGTCACCATGGCCGCTATCGCCGCCGCCGACTTCCGGGTCGATGAGGATGACCTGGTCCTCTCCTACCTGCCGTACTCGCACGTGTTCGAGCGGATCAATTGCATCACGGTGGCCCTGGCGGCGGGCGGCACCATCGCCATCAGCCGGGGTCTGGATTTTCTTAGAGACGACATCGGCGCGGTCCGGCCAACCTTGATGATCGCGGTACCGCGGGTGCTGGAGAAGATGCGGGAGGCGATCCTGGCCACCGCCCAGACCGCGGGTGGCCTCCAGGGCCGTTTGCTCCGTTGGGGACTGGCGGTGGCGGAGGAGGCGGCGGCGGCAGGGGACGAGGTGGAGCCCGACCTGCGCTGGCGCCTGGCCGACCGGCTGGTTTTCGGCCGCCTCCGCGAGCGCGTCTCGGGTGGCCGGTTGCGCCAGTTGGTCTCCGGCGGCGCCGCCCTCCCGCCCCAGGTCGAGCGCTTCTTCTGGGGCATCGGGATCCCCGTCTACCAGGGTTGGGGGCTCACCGAGAGCTCGTCTGGAGCCACCAGTAATTTGGCCGGCCGGCACCGGGTCGGCACGGTCGGGAAGCCGCTGACCGGAGTTCAGGTGCGGCTGGCCGCGGATGGCGAACTGCTGCTGGCGGGGCCGGGCATCATGCAGGGCTACCACCGCGATCCGGCCGCCACCGCGGCCGTGCTCCGTGACGGCTGGCTGGCCACCGGGGATGTAGGCGAGATCGACCCGGACGGGTTCATCCGCATCACCGATCGCAAGAAGGAGCTGATCAAGACCGCCGGCGGCAAGTATGTTGCACCTCAGCAACTGGAAGCGTTGCTCGAAGCTGAGCCGGAGATCCAGAGAGCGGTGGTGCTCGGAGAAGGTAGGCCCTTCATCATCGCCCTGCTCCTGCCCTCAACCGAGTTGGCCGGCTCCGTAGACGACGTCGCCGCCACCCTGCGCCGGGCGGTCGATCGGGTCAATGCCCGGCTCTCGTCGTTCGAGCAGGTAAAGCACTTCCTGGTAATGGACCGCGATCTGACTGAGGCCGAGGGCGAACTCACGCCAACCCTCAAGGTCAGGCGACAGGTGGTCAGCCAGCACTACCGTGAAGCCATCGACCAGCTCTACGCGGTGGCCGCCCGTTCCCGGACCCCCGGGTCATGACCGGCCCGATCGATCTCACCGAGATCCACGCCGCCCTCGACCGTCTGAAGCGGCGGCTCTGCCACTGCGGCTATGAGGGGGAATGCCTGGGCTGCCGGGGCATCGAGCTGGTGCGCGGCCAGGTGGAGGCGGTGGCGGCGGCGGCCAGTCAACCGGTGCTGCTGCAAGTCGCGCAGGAGGCCGCCCTCAAGGACATGGCCGGGCGCTTCGAGGGGATGGTCGAACGGCTGCTCGAAGATCCTGAACTGCGCAGCGCGGCGGAGGCGATGCAGACCCGCCTGATGCAGGATCCCGAGGCCCGCCGGCTGCTCGAGGACCTGATGCGCAGGCTCGGCCCTGGAGAAGAAAATAGGGATAACACCTGAGCGTGTTACCCCAATGACTCTTACATAAAAATAGGTAAATTAAGCGCGAGAGAGCCCTAAGATCGCTGTGTGGATACTACCCACTCCGCGGTCATTCGAGAGCTGTCCGAGAGCCTTGGGCGACGCCCGGGGGCGCGCGAACTCCGCGCCCGGTTGGCCTGGCTGCTGCTCGAATCAGGCGATGGGGCGGGCGCGCTGGCCCACTTCGAGCAGGTGCTTCGCCAAGACCCCGGCGACGCGTCCGCCCTGACCGGTGCCAGGGAGGCCGCCTGGAGTTGCGGCGAGGTCGGGCGGGCGAAGATCTACGGCGAACGGGCGAGGTCGGCGCAAGGGGTGGCGGCGGAGTCCGCCGGCCCGGCTTGGTGGCAGGTCGCCCTGGGCGGCCGCGGGCTCGCCGGTCTGTGCGGTGCGACCCGGGTCAAGGCGGCGCTCGAAAAGCGCCTGGTCCACCCCCTGTGCCGGCCCGAGGTGCTCGGGAACGGCTGCGCCTCGGGGCCCGGCATCCTCCTTTATGGTCCTCCCGGCAGCGGCAAGTCGGCGCTCGCCTCGGCGCTGGGCGAGGAACTGGGCGGCCGCTTCCTGGCGATCAGCGCTGAGGCGCTGGCCCGGTCGAACCGAGCCACGGTGGCTGACTTCATCCTCAAGGTCAACTCGATCGCCGCCCGTCTGGCACCATGCGTTGTGTTCCTTGACGACATCGATGCCGGCTGCGGCAAGGTGACCGCCGGCAACTTCAACCTGGTGTCGACGCCGCGCGTCAGCGGCCCTCTGCTCAGGCTGCTCGACCGCCTCGGCCGGCTGGATGGGGTGGCCCTGCTGGGCGCCACCAGCCGGCCCTGGGCGATCGATCCCTGGCTGCTGCGACCGGGCCGCTTCGGCCAGACCCTGCTGGTGCCTGCGCCGGACTACGGCGAGCGAGTGGCGATCCTGGAACAGCAGCTGGCCGACCGGCCGGTGCTGGGCGCCGACATACGTCGGCTGGCCGGCGCCACCGACGGCTGGACCCCCGGCGAGCTGGCCGGGCTGGTGGCCCGGGCCGGGCTCCGGGCTCGGGCCCGGGCGGTGGTCGAAGGTGGGCCGTGGACCATCACCGGCGATGATCTGGTGGCAGCCGTATCCGCCACCCAGCCGGCGGCTCGGCTTTGGTTCGAGCGGATCGAGACGGAAATCGAGGCGGATCCGGCGAAGTCACGGCGGCTGGAAGCCTTCTCCGAGCTGGCACCGTTCCTGGCCCGGCTCGGCGTGACCTGAGCGGAGCCTGCGCGTGTCCCACCGCCAGCCACCGGCTCCACGCCTGGCCACCGCCCGGCCCGGTGAGCGGAGGCGGCTGGGGGTGGAACGATGATCGCTCCGGTCACCGCCTTCGGCGAAGGGTCCGGCCTGGGCGCCGAGGGAGCGCCTCCACCGCGCTTCATCGGCCTCAGCGATGCCCGGCGCCGGCTGGCTCGGGCGCTCATCGCCTGGAGCCCGGAACAGGCCGGGATGATCGTGCTCGGGCCCCCCGAGAGCGGCAAGCGCCGGCTCTGCCAGGCCACCGCTGGTGACCTCGGCCTGCCCATCTTCACCCTGCGGGCGGGGGATGCCGGAGAGGTTTCCGACGCGGCCGCTCACCGGGTCTTCGCGGCAGCGCGCGCGGTGGGCCAGGCGATGTTAGTGATTCCGAGGCTGGAGGCTCTCGGTCTGCCTGGCAAGCGCCCGCCGGCCCTGGCCCGGCTCTTCAACCAGCTGCTGGCCGAGATCGACGGGATCGCCGGAGCCAACGCCGGCCTACGGCTGGTCGGCACCGCCACCGAGGCGGCGTGGATCGACCCCGCACTGCTCCGTCCCGGCCGCCTCCAACCCGGCCTGGTGATGATCCCCGACCTGCCGATGCGGGCGATGCTGCTGGAGCTGGGGCTGGCGCCAGCGGCCAGCCGCGAAATTGATCCAAAGCGGTTGGCGGCACGCACCGACGGTTACTCGGGGGCCGACCTCCGGCGCGTCTGCGCTCGCGCCGCGGAACTGGCCGGGCCCGGCCATCGAATCGAGGTGGAACACGTCGAACGCGCGCTGCGGCTAACCGCCCCCGAAGGCTGGGCGTGGCTGGAGCGCCAGCGTGGCGTGATGGCGGCCTGCGGGCAGACCGAAATCTGAGCGGCGGCCTAAAGGCCGGGGAGCCGGTCCAGGCACTCGGCCTCCACCCCTTCCAGCTCCACCCGCTTCCGGCGGGCGGTGGCTCCGCCGACCAACCGCAGCTGCGAGCGGCGCAGCTTGAGGGCGTCGGCCACCGCCCGTAGCACCGCTTCGTTAGCGGCCCCGTCCACCGGGCGGGCGGTGACCCAGACGTGGAGAACCCGGCCATCCCAGGCCACCTTCGGCCGGGCGGCGCCTGGATGCGCCCTCACATCGATCATCACCGGGGTGTCGATCCTCGTCGCTCGATCGGTTCCTGGCCCGGCCGCCGGCTCGCAGCCCGGGGTGGAACGTGCTTCCAAGCATGCACGCGTCGGAGCCCGCCCAGAGCGTCGAAGCCCGCCGCCGGCTGAACGCTCGAAGCCGGCCGGCCGCCGGGCGGCCGGGGGCCGGTAACGTAGTTTCCAGCATGCAGTCTCTCGGTGACGCGCCCACCGGCACCGGCCGGCACGCGGTGGAACTCTACGTGCGGACCTACACCACGATGCTGCAGAGTTCCGGAGAAATCCGCATCGACGCCCTCCAGCAGGTCCACATCGGAGCAGGTTCCGCCCTCCATCCGCTGGCCGCCCAGCCCGAAGCGGACATGGGCGCGCTCCTCTACGCCACCCGGCGTTTGCCGATCGAGATCGCAAGGTGCCGCCGGGTGATCCTGGGCCAGTCGCCGGAGGACATCACCCAGGTACTCGGCGAGAGCATCGAGGGCTGGACCAGCGTGGAGGCGCCAGCCCGCCGACGACTGTGGTTCTGGGACGGCGACAACACCCTGGCCGTGCTGACCACCTCCAACTCCGACATCGACGATCTGATCCCCTGCCTGGTCGCCTACCAGATCGAGTGGAACAAGCTCCACTGGGTGGCGAGCACGGTCGGCGCCGACCCCGAGGCGATCCGGAAGGCCGCCTGCGCCAGCCGGGAAGACTGGAACCGGTTGCGGGAAGCCTGGGGCCCGCAGTTCGACAGCATCCTCAGCAAGGTGGTCGAGGAGGAGTGCCATATCCGCATGCGGATGGCCGGCTCCACTTATGTCGGTTACGCCCGGGCGGCCAGCCGCTGGTGGCACCGGGTCATGAAGGTGATGGAGGAATTGGGGGTTCCCGATCGGCCGATCTACTTCGTATCCTCCAACACCCACAGCATGATCAACATGCTGAGCGGCGTGGCGACCAGGCTGGAGGCCGAGATCGTCTCGTTCATCGAGGAAGAGCACCGGCACGGACGCTGTCTGGACATCGAGCCGCCCGAGCGCATCACCCATCCCGACGCCTCGTACGACAAGGTAGCCTCCTATCGCAACTGGCTCTACTTCGCCGCCCGCCGGCTCTTCGACGCCCGGGAGGCGGGGGCCGCCGCCCGCCAGCGCCGGCAGGAATTCGAGAACGAGGTCGGGATCCGGCACCTCCAGGCCAGATACGGGGTGGACTCGGCAGCCCAGATCTTCCGGCTCGACCGGCTGGCCCCGACCCTTTTCGACCCCAGGGTGGGGGTGATCGACGCCGACCGGCTGGCGGCCTCGCGGGCGGTGCTGATCAACATCGACTACCCGCTCGGGATGGCCGCATACCACGTTCTCCGGCAGGTCGGCGAGGGCGTCAACAAGGTGCTGGGAGTTTACGTGATGGGCAAGGCGGCCACCCTCAACGCCGATGTGGGCGACGTCATGATCCCGAACGTGGTCCACAACGAGCACTCCGGCAACACCTACTGGCTCGACAACTGTTTCCGAGCCGACGACATCCAGCGGCACCTGGTGTACGGATCCGCCCTCGACAACCAGCGCGCGGTCACGGTGCGCGGCACCTTCCTCCAGAATCGCGACTACCTCGAGTTCTACTACCGGGGCCGGTACACCTCGGTCGAGATGGAGGCGGGGCCGTATCTGGACGCCTGCTACGAGATGAGCAAGCTGGACCGGCACCCCAATGACGAGAACGTCAACATGAGCCAGCCCGGCTTCGACCTCTGGATCATCCACTATGCCTCCGACACTCCCTACACGCAGGCGCGCACGCTAGGCGCCCGCGGGCTGAGCTACCGGGGCATGGACTCCACCTACGCGTCGGCGATCGCCATCATCCGGCGCATCTTCGCCGTCGAGGGGGCGCTGAAGGCCTGACCTGGAGGCGGCGCCGGCAGGACTCGGGAAGCCGCCGGTCGGGTTTNCCGCCCCGAKACCCACCCTCATCCRGACGACGCCGGGACCGGATCCACCCGCCACCAGTCGTGGCCCCGCTCCAGCCAGGCCATGATCATCCCTTCCCGGATCCCCTCGTGGCTGACCTCGAGCCGATCGAGGCCGAGCAGGTCGAGCAGCCGCAGCAGCACCAGCCGGCCGGCCCGCATCGCCACCACCCGGGCGGCGGGCACCCCGATCGCCGCCGCCACCTCCGCCGCCGGCGCCGCGTCGAGCACCGCCCCGGCCGCGATCAGCTGATCGCGGGTGAGCAGATCGGGAGGATCGGCAGCCACCACCCGGGGGAGGTAGGTGGCGGTCCCACCGGTCACCACCAGGCGCTCGGCGGGCCCCGGCAGCGAACGCACCCGACTCTCGACGGCGGACCACAGCCGGCCCAGTTCGGCCTCGGTGGGAGGATCCGACAGGAACTCGGCGGCCAGCTTGCCCGATCCCACCGGCAGGCTGGTCAGGGCGACGATCCGCCGGCCCACCGCGGCTACCAGTTCGGTCGAGCCGCCGCCCAGGTCGGCCATCAGCCATGGTCCCTCGGCGGCGTGGGCGGCGGCGACCCCGGCGAAGCTGAGCTGGGCCTCCCGCTCGGGCGGGATCAGCACCACCGGCAAGCCGAGGTGAGCGCTCACCCGGTCGCGGAACTCGGCGCCGTCGGCGGCCTTGCGCACCGCTTCGGTGGCGCCGATCACCACGTGCTCCGCCCCTCGCTCCCGGCATAGCCGCACCTGCGAGTCGAGGATCGCCATCGCTTCCGCGGTCTTGGCCTCCCCGATCCGGCCGGTGCGGGCCACTTCGGCACCCAGGCTGGGCATCTCGAGGGCGCCGTCGACCCGGGTCAGCCGGCCGTCCTCGACATCCGCGACCAAAGCCTGGAAGGTGTTGCTGCCGACATCGATGGCGGCCAGACGGCGACGAGATTCGCTCATGGCTTGTGAAGTCTACCCAACCCGAACCGCCCGACTGGCCACCCCGGACCTGGAACCGTTCAGCTCTTACGGTAGGGGCGCCCCACCGCGGCCGGGGCGATCGCCCGCCCCATCGCCCCCGCCACCACCACGATCGTGAGCAGGTACGGCAACATGCCGAGGAACTGGTAGGGGATGTGCACCCCGGCCGCCTGCAGCCGGGCTCCAACCGCGTCCGCGCTGGCGAACAGGAGGCTGGCGAAGAAGGCCCCCACCGGCGTCCACTTGCCGAAGATCATCGCCGCCAGGGCGATGAAGCCGCGACCACCGGTCATGTTGGGCAGGAAGGTACCGATCTGCTGAAGGGTGAAGTAGGCGCCGCCGAGGCCGCCCAGCGCGCCGCTGATCACCACGTTCGCGTAGCGCATCAGCCTGACATTGACGCCGGCGGTGTCGGCCGCCTGCGGATTCTCTCCGCAGGCCCGCGTGCGCAGCCCCCACACGGTGTGGAAGAGCACGACGTGGACGATCACGACCAGAACCAGCATCGAGTAGGTGACGAACTGGAACTGGAAGAAGATCTTGCCCACCACCGGGACCTGGCTCAGCAGCGGGACCCGCCAGACCGGCAGAGTCCCCGGCCCGGTGACCCCGGTGTCCTGCAAAAAGTTGCGATAGAACACCCCGGTGATGCCGATGGCGAGGATGTTCACGACCGTGCCGCTGACGATCTGGTCCACGAACAGCTCGATCGACATGACCGCGTGCAGCCCGGCGATCAGCATGCCGGCCACCACCGAGGCGAGGATGCCGAGCCAGAGGTTGTGGCTCAAAAAGGCGATTCCGAAGCCGACGAAGGCACTGGTCAGCATGATGCCCTCGAGGGCGATGTTGACCACGCCCGACCGCTCGCTCATCATGCCCCCCAAAGCCGCCAGCACCAGGGGCGTGGCCGCGACCAGGGTGGCCTGGGCGAGGCCGACCAGGTCGGCCCGGAGCAGGAAGGCCTGCATCAGGCCGCCTCCCGCTCGGAACCGGTGGGTCCGGGCGCGACCTCCGGCGGAGCCGGCCGGCGCCACGGCCTGAAGATCCACGTGACCAGGACCGGGGCGGCCACGAACATGATCACAGACGCCTGGACGATCGAGATCACGTCGGATGAGACCTGGGTCTGCAGCTGCATGAAGCCGGCGCCGCTGCGCATGGCGCCGAACAGGAACGCGGACGGCAGAATCGCCCAGGGGTTGCTGCGGGCGAGCAACGCGACCGCGATCGAGTCGAACCCGTAACCGGTCGAGAAGGTGGCCGGCATGTAGTGGGAGACACCCATGATCTCGACCGCGCCGGCCAGCCCGCAGAGCGCGCCGGAGATGCCCATCACCAGCACCAGGGTGCGCGGCACCGAGATCCCGTTGGCGCGGGCGGCCTCGGCGTTGAACCCGACCGCCCGGATCCGGAAGCCGATGGTGGTCCTCTGCAGGAAGAACCAGACCAGGGGCACCGCCAGCAGCGCCAGCAGGAAGCCGAGGTGGAGTCGGGTGCCGGAGACCAGCACCGGCAATTGGGCGGTGGGGTCGATCAGAGGGGTCTTGGGGGCACTCGCCGCCGGGTTGGAAAGCGGGCCGTGGTTGTTGATCAGGTAGTCGGCCAGCAGAAACGAGATGTAGTTGAGCATGATGGTGGTGATCACCTCATGGGCTCCGAAGCGGGCCTTGAGAAAGCCGGCGATGCCGGCCCACAGGAAGCCGCCCATCATCCCGGCGGCCATCGTCAACGGAATGTGGACGATCCCGGGCAGACCATGGATGGAGAAGCCGGCAACCACCGCGGCCAGCGCCCCGATGTAGAACTGTCCCTCCCCCCCGATGTTGAAGAGGCTGGCCTTGAAGCCGATGGCGAGGCCGAGACCCAGGAACACGTAGGGGATGGTGGCGACCAGCGTCTCGGGCAGTGCCCGCCGGACCGTGAAGGCGCCCTGGAAGAGGGCCACGAAGGCGTCGATCGGGTTCGAATGCGAGAGCACGATGGCGATCCCAGCCACCGCGAAGCCGGCTACCACCGACAGCATCGGGGTCAGCGCCACCTCCACCGCCCGGAACAGGCCGGCCCGCGTGAAGGTCGGCGAATTCACGCCGCCACTCCCGCCATCAGCAGACCGATCCGGCCGCGGTCGGCGGCCCCGGCCGCGAACACACCGACGATCCGGCCCCGGTACATCACCGCCACCTGGTCAGCGAGCGCCAGCACCTCGTCCAGCTCGGAGGAGACCAGGAGCACGGCCAGACCCTGGTCTCGCTGCTGGACGATCTGGCGGTGGATGAACTCGATCGAGCCGACATCGACCCCGCGGGTGGGCTGGCTGGCCAGCAACACCCGCGGGCTGGACCCCAGTTCCCGGGCCACCACCACCTTCTGCTGGTTGCCCCCGCTCAACGAACCGAAGGGCAGCTCCGGGCCCTGGGTACGGATGTCGAAGCGCTCGATCAGCTGGCGGGTGTATTCCAGGATCCGGGGAAGCACCCGGACTATGCCCCGGGCGAACGGAGGCTGGTTGTAGTCGGGCAGCACCACGTTGTCGGCGATGGACATGGGTAGGATGGCGCCCATCCGGTGGCGGTCGGCAGGGATGTGGCTGAGGCCCATGTGCAGGATGCTGGCGGTGCTCCGGTGCGCGATGTCCCGGCCCTGCAGCCGGATCCAACCGGCCTTGAGCGGACGCAGGTGAACGATCGCCTCCACCAACTCCGCCTGGCCGTTGCCCTCGACTCCGGCGATACCGAGGATCTCGCCCGCCCGCACCTCCAGGTCGGCCCCCTCGACCGCGATCTGATGGCGGTCGTCCTCGACCCGCACCCCCCTCAGCTCGAGCACCACCTCGCCAGGCCGGGCGGGCGTCTTCTCGACTTCCAGCAGCACCGGCCGGCCGACCATCATCCGCGCCAGCTCAGCCTCGTCAGATTCTGCCGGTCGGGTGGTGGCGACCACCCGACCCCGGCGCATCACGGTGATCCGGTCGGCGATCTCGATCACCTCGCGGAGCTTGTGGGTGATGAAGATGACCGCGGCGCCTCTGGCGGTGAGCTGCCTGATCACCTCGAAGAGGCCCTCCACTTCCTGAGGAGTCAGCACGCTGGTCGGCTCGTCGAGCACCAGCAGGCGAGCCCCTCGATAGAGGGCCTTGATGATCTCGACCCGCTGCTGGGCACCTACCGAGAGATCGTGGATGCGGGCTGCCGGATCCACCTCCAGCCCGTAGGCTTGGGCGATCCCGCGAACCTCCCCGATCGCCTTGGGCAGGTCGATCGAGCCGCCGAAACCGGTGGTCTCGCTGCCCAGGATCACGTTCTCAGCCACGGTCAAAGGCGGGATCAGCATGAAGTGCTGATGAACCATGCCGATCCCGCGCGCGATCGCGTCCTGGGGTCCGGACAGCCTGAGCGGGTGCCCATCCAGTACGATCTCGCCGCGGTCCGGCCGGGTCAGCCCGTAGAGGACATTCATCAAGGTGCTCTTGCCGGCCCCGTTCTCGCCCAGCAGGGCGTGGACCTCGCCCCACCTCACCTCGAAGTCGACCGCGTCGACCGCGCGGAGTGAGCCATAGGTCTTGACGACCTGGCGCATGGCCAGGGCGGTGGCACCGATGACGGGTTGGCTGTCCGCGCTCATCGTGGTCGAAGGCAGCTTAGCAGGCTGGTTGACGGCCCCCCTGGCGACCTCTCAGTGAACTCGGGGGCCAGGCCGGAGCCCGGCCCCCGATGCCCGCCGGGGGCGGTGTCAGCTCTGCGGGATGGTGATCGAGCCGGCGGCGAGCTTCTTCGCCACGTCGTCGATTTTGGCCTTCTGCTCCGCCGTGATCTTGCTGTCGAAGTTGTGGAACGGCGCGATGCCGACCCCCCCGTTGGCGGCGTCGTACACCACGTTGCCCGCTTTCACCGTGCCCTTGACCACGCTGGTCACCCAGCTCTTGACCGCCACCGCCAGCTTCTTCTCGGCCGAGGTGAGCAGACAAGGATCGGCGTCAGGGTAGGAGACGAACTGGTCGACGTCGACGCCGATGCAGGTCTTGCCCTGCTCCTTGGCCGCGATCAGGGCACCGTTGCCGGTGTTGCCGCCCGCCCCGAACACGATGTCGGCGTTCTGCCCGAAGAACTCGATGGCCCGCGCCTTGCCCCAGTCAGGGTCGTTGAAAGCCTTGGGGCCGGCCGGCTGGTACACGCCCAGGGTCTTGGTCGAAGGATCGGCGGCCTTGGCGCCGGCCTCGAATCCGACCCGGTACTTGTGGACCGGGGGAATGTCGAGACCGTAGACCCCGGCCACCACGTGGGTCTTGCTGTAGAGGCCGGCGACATAGCCGGCCAGGTAACCGGCCTGGTCTTCACGGAAGGTCAGCCCGGTAAGGTTCGGGGCGGCCGGTTGGCCATTCTTGTCGAGAGCCGGGTCGTCCACGATCGCGAACTTGACCTTGGGGTTGGCCTTGGCCGCGGCCTGGACGTCATCGGCCATCAGGAAGCCGACCGCGATCACCATGTCGTAGTTCTGGTCGGCGAACGACTGCATGTTCTTCTGATAGTCGGTCGGCTGGCTCGACTCGATCGCCTTGCCCTCGACGCACAGGCTCTTGTCGGCCTGAGCGTCCTGCACACCCTTCCAACTGGTGGCGTTGAACGACTTGTCGGAAAGCTTGCCCACGTCGGTGACCAAACCCACCTTGAAGATCTTGCTGCAGCCGCCGCCGCTGCTAGCGGTGGTTGGAGATGACGAACCTCCACACGCCGCCAGCGCCAGCGCCACAACGGTGGTGGCCGCGCCGATGCGCCAGTTTCTCATTCGGATTGGCTCCTCCTTTCGCTCCGCCCGGGATTTGGGCCCGGGCCATGACCCAGTATAGTTTGGGCTTCCCCGGCTCCCCGGCCTTCGTGTGAGCCACACATGCCGGCCCCAGCCGGAGCCGGAGGGAGGCATCCGGGTCGGTCGCCGCCACCCCGCCCTCAGCGGCCGCCCGAGTGTCCGGGCCCGGAAGGCCCTCGACTACCATCAACTCATGGTCGCCACCCGAATCGAACGCGACTCCATGGGGGAGATGGAGGTCCCGGCCGACGCCTACTATGGGGCCTCGACCCAGCGCGCGGTCCTCAACTTTCCGATCTCCGGACAGCCGATGCCGGCACGATTCATCAAAGCGCTGGCTTTGGTCAAAAAGGCGGCCGCCGAAACCAACGCCGAGCTGGGGTTGCTGCCACCCGACCGGGCCGAGGCGATCGCCCGAGCCGCCCAGGAGATCGCCGACGGCGGCTTCGCCGACCAGTTCCCGATCGACATCTACCAGACCGGCTCCGGCACCTCCACCAACACCAACATCAACGAGGTGATCGCCAACCGGGCGTCGGAATTGCTGGGAGGCGGCCGAGGTCAGAGGCTGGTCCATCCCAACGACGACGTCAACCGCTGCCAGTCCTCCAACGACACGGTGCCGACCGCCATGCAGCTGTCGGCCGCGATCGCGATCGAGCAGGAGCTGCTGCCGGCGCTCGACCGCCTGGGCGCCGCCCTGGCCGCCAAGTCCGAGGAGTTCGACCACATCGTCAAGACCGGTCGCACCCACTTGCAGGATGCCACGCCGATCCGGCTCGGTCAGGAGTTCTACGGCTATGCCGGCCAGGTCGCGGAGTCGATGCGGCGGCTGCGCGCGGCCCAGGCCGAACTGCTCACGGTGCCGCTCGGGGGTACCGCCGTCGGCACCGGCATCAACGCCCATCCCGATTACGCCCGGGGCGCGTGCGCCCGGCTGGCCGCCGCCACCGGCCTCCCGGTCAAGGAGACCAACAACCACTTCCACGCCCAGGCCACCCTCGACGTGATGATCGCCGCCCACGGCGCCCTGCGCACCGTCGCTCTCAGCCTGTGGAAGATCGCCTCCGACATCAGGTTGATGGGCATGGGCCCGCGGGCCGGAATCGGCGAGCTGGCCCTCCCGGAGACCCAGCCCGGCTCCAGCATCATGCCCGGCAAGGTCAACCCGGTCATCGTCGAGTCGCTCACCATGGTGGTGGCCAGGGTGCTCGGCAACGACGCCACGGTGGCCTTCTCGCAGACCGGCTCCCTGCTCGAGCTGAACGTCATGATGCCGGTGGTCACCGCCGCCACCCTGGAGTCGATCACCCTCCTGGCCGCCTCCGCCTCCAACTTCGCGGCAAGATGCGTCGAGGGCCTCACCGCCACCGAGCGGGGCCCCGAGTTGGTCGAAAAGGGCCTGATGCTGGCCACCGCCCTCGCCCCGGAGATCGGCTATGACAGCGCCGCCCAGCTGGCCAAGGAGGCCCTGAAGAGCGGGCGCACCATCCGCGAACTCGCGATCGAGAAGGGGATGGATCCGGAACACCTGCGGACCGTGCTCGACCCGGCGGCGATGACCGAGCCCGGGCTCGGGAAGGGACCGGCGGGAGGCTGACCCCGGGCTTCTCACCACCCGGGCCCCGACTCGATCCGGCTCCGGCCGGTTTAGGATGGCGGGAACGCATGGACGAGTTGGAGACCGCCAGAAGGCTGGCCGACGAAGGCCGGCTGCACGATGCCCTGCAGCTTGCCCAGGCTTTTTGCGAACGGCACCCGCGTCACCTGGAGGGGTGGCGGCTGCTGGCCGCCATCGGCGAGCGGCTGGGCATGAGCGCCGCCTCCGGTATCGCCCACCGGCGGGTAGCGGAACTGGAGCGCGAACTGAATTGACGGCCGCCATCCGCACCGAGCGGCACGATCGCGTCATCCGCCTGGTGATCGACCGGCCGGAGGCCCGCAACGCGGTCACCCAGAAGATGATGGAAACGCTGGCGGCTGGCCTGCGGGAGGCGGCGGCCAGCGCCGCCGCCGTGGTCGTGATCCAGGGCGCCGGCGATCGCGCCTTCTGCGCTGGCGCCGATCTGGGGGAGATCCACGCCGGGTCCGAGGGCGGGATCGGGGACCAGGTGCTCGCCATGCGGCGGGCTCTGGACGGCATCCCGCAGATGCCCCAGCTGGTGATCACGGCGCTGAACGGCGATGCCTACGGCGGCGGCGCCGAGCTGGCGGTGGCCGGCGACCTGCGCGTCATGTCGAGTTCGGCTCGGCTTCGCTTCGTGCATACCCGGCTCGGCCTGATGCCCGCCTGGGGAGGGGTCGAGCGCCTCACGGCGCTGGTCGGGCGAAGCCGGGCTCTCGATCTTTTGCTGACCGGCCGGGTGATCACCGCGGACCAGGCGCTGACCATGGGAATCGTTCAGCACGTGCTGGCCGCCGAGACCTTCCAGGCGGGGCTGGACGAGTACGTGGAACTGGTGCTGGAGTCGCCTCCGGGTACCATCGCCGGGATCAAACGACTGGCCGGCTCGGTGATCCCACACCACCACCCCGAGCTGGAGGCGGAGGCGATGCGCGGCTTCCGCGAAGCCTGGGACAGCGAGGAGCACTGGCGTCGCGCCGCCCGCCTCCAGGAGGTCCGCCGGACCCGGGGCGCCAGCCCCGCGTGATCGATCGCTTCGACCACGCGGTGATCGCCGTACGCGACCTGGAGACGGCGATCGACCGGTACCGAAGCCTTGGTTTCGCGGTGGGGCCGGGCGGCCGGCATCCGGGCCGCGGAACCGCCAACGCCATCATCCGCTTCGGGCTCGACTACCTGGAGCTGATCACCGTCACGGATCTGGCGGAGGCGGTCGCGGCCGGCGGCAACAGCCTCCAGGTGGTGCGGGCGAACGCGGCCCGGGAGAGCACCCTGCTCGGCTATGCGCTGGCGACCGGCCGGATCCAGGCCCTGGCCGCCCGGCTGCGCGGGGCCGGTATGGAGCTGGCCGGCCCCATTTCCAGGCACCGGATCCGGCCCGACGGCTCCCGGCTGGACTGGAGCCTGCTGATCCCGGGTGGGGCCTCTTGGGGCACGCCCTGGCCCTTTTTCATCGAGTGGAGCACCAACCACCGGCGGCGCCTGGCGATCGAACCTCCGGGCTGTCACCCCAACCGAATCGAGGCGGTGGCGGGGATCCGGCTGATGGTGGCCGACCTCGGGCCCGCCCGCCGCTTCTACCAGACTCTGATGGGGCTGGTGCCGGTCTCCACCGGCGAGGTGCCGCACCTGGCCGCCGCCCGGACCTCTTACCTGGCCGGCGGCCTGCCGATTGAAATTCTCACCCCTCTGGGTGCCGGCCCGCTGGCCAGCGCGCTGGCGGAGCGGGGCGACGGCCTCTTCGAGGTGGCCTTGCGGCCCGCCCGGGGGCCGGCCGGCACCGGGGCCGAGGCCGCCGCGACCGAGGCGGACGGACGGACTGTGCTGGCGGCCGAACTCACCCTGGGGGTCCGGCTGACCATCCTGCCCGAGTGATCCGGGGCGCCGTCGGCCCGACAATGAGGACAGCATGAGAGAAGCCACCCGAGCCGTGCACGCGGGCTTGCCGGAGCCGGTCCAGGGCGGGCCGCTGCATCCGAGCCCGATCTTCGCCGCCACCTTTCACGCCTTCGGCGACCCCACCGGTTACACCCACACCTACGCCCGATCCAATTCGGCGACCCCGGCCTGGGAACCACTGGAGCGGGCGATCTCCGAGCTGGAAGGCGGCCCGGCGGTGGTCTTCGCATCGGGCATGGCCGCGGTCTCGGCGGTGCTGATGAGCTGCCTGCGACCGGACGGCGTGGTGGTGGTGCCCGCCGACGGCTACTACACCGCACGCCGGCTGGCGACCACGTTCCTGGCCGAATTCGGCGTCGAAACCAGGGTGGTGCCCACCTCCGGCCAAGCGTGGCGCAGCGCCGTCGACGGCGCCGACCTGATCTGGCTGGAGACACCCAGCAACCCGGGGCTCGAAGTCTGCGACGTCCGGGAGATCGCCGCCGCCGCTCACGCCCGGGGCGCGCTGGTGGCGGTCGACAACACCACCGCCACGGTGCTCGGCCAGCGGCCGCTGGCGCTCGGCGCCGACCTCTCGGTGGCAAGCGACACCAAGGCCTTCGCGGGGCACAGCGACCTGCTGCTGGGCCACGTGGCCTGCGCCACCGCCGACCTCGCCGAGCGTATCCGCGGCCACCGCACCTTGCATGGCGCCATCCCGAGTCCGATGGACACCTGGCTGGCGCACCGCTCCCTGGCCACCTTGGAGCTGAGGCTGCGCCAGCAGACCGCCAACGCGCTCGCCATCTCGGCCAGCCTCGCCGCTTCCCCTCACGTGATCAGCGTTCGCTACCCCGGCCGGCCGCAGGATCCCTCACACGCGATCGCCTCCCGCCAGATGCGGTACTTCGGCCCGATCGTGACCTTCACCTTGCGCGACGCGGTCACCGCCGAGCGCTTTCTCGACGCCTCCCGCCTGATCGCCAACGCCACCAGCTTCGGCGGCGTGCAGACCACCGCCGAACGGCGGGCGCGCTGGGGAGGTGACACCGTGGCCGAGGGCCTGATCCGGCTCTCGGCCGGAATCGAGGACCCCGAAGACCTGGTGGAGGACATCGAGCAGGCACTGGCCGCGGCCCACCGACCACCCGGTCGGGCCGAAAGCCGGAACCGGCTCAACCGCCGGCGGTCAACTCCGCCATCTGGCTAAGCAGGCGGGGCAGCTCAGTGCCAGTCGGGAAGACGGCGGAGGCCCCCAAAGCGAGCAGCCTGGGCACGTCTGAGGCTGGGATCGTACCCCCCACCACCACCTTGATGTCCTCAGCCCCCCGCCGGCGGAGTGCCTCCAGCGTCTTCCGGGTGAGGCTGAGGTGAGCCCCGCTCAGGATGCTGAGGCCGACCACGGCCACGTCTTCCTGCACCGCCACCGCCGCGATCTCCTCGGGACGCTGGCGGATGCCGGTGTAGATCACCTCGTAGCCGGCTTCCTGGAGCGCTCGGGCGATCAGCTTCGCGCCCCGATCGTGGCCGTCGAGCCCGGGTTTGGCGACCAGTACGCGGATTGGCACCAGTTCAGAAGGCCACCGGCTGCTGGAACTCGCCCCACACCCCCCGCAGGATGTCGCTCAACTCGCCCAGCGTGCAGTAGGCCCTGACGCAGTCGATCAGGGCAGGCATCAGATTGGCGTCGCCCGCCGCCTCCCGCTCGAGTCGCCTGAGGCAGCGGTTCACCTCGGCCGGGTCCCGCTCCCGGCGCACCGCGGCCAGCCGCTGGAGCTGGCGGCGGCGACCGGCCGGATCCATCTCGTAGCCGCCCACGTCGGGCATTTGGGACCCGTCCTGGAAGCGGTTGACCCCGACCACCACCTGCTCCCCGGACTCCAGCCGGAGTTGGGCGCGATAGGCCTCGTCCGCGATCAGCCGCTGCACATAACCGTTCTCGATGCAGGCAACCATGCCACCACGCGCCTCGAGATCAGCCATCACGTCCCGCATTCGGGATTCCATCTCCGCGGTCAGCGCCTCGACGTAGTAGGAACCCCCCAGCGGATCGACCACGGCCGCCACCCCGGTCTCGTGAGCGAGTACCTGCTGGGTGCGCAGAGCGAGGGTGGTCGACTCCTCGGTGGGCAGGGCGAACGGCTCGTCCCAGGCGGCTGTGAACATCGACTGGACCCCGCCCAGGACCGCGGCCATTGCCTGGTATGCGACCCGCACGGTGTTGATCTGAGCCTGCCGGGCATGGAGCGTGCTGCCGCCGCATACGCAGCCAGCCCTGAACATCGCGGAGGCGGGGCGGCGGGCACCGTAGCGCTCGGTGACCAGACTGGCCCAGAGCCGGCGCCCGGCCCGGTACTTGCAGACCTCCTCGAAGAAGTCACTGTGTGTGTAGAAGAAGAACGAGATAACCGGGGCGATGTCGTCGATGGAGGCCCGGCCCCGGGCCAGAACCGTGTCGACGTAGGTGACCGCATCCTGAAGGGTGAACGCCATCTCCTGCACGGCGGTGGCGCCGGCGTCCCGGAAGTGAGCGCCGGCCACGCTGATCGCGTTGAAGCGAGGCGCCTTCGCCGCGCAGAACTCAATGGTGTCGGCGATCAGTCGCAGCGAGGGCGTAGGCGGCCAGATCCAGGTACCGCGGGCCACATATTCCTTGAGGATGTCGTTCTGGATCGTCCCCCGGAGCCGGGACGGCTCAACCCCCTGGCGCTCGCCCACCACGATGTACATCGCCAGGAGGATGGCGGCGGTGCCGTTGATGGTGAACGACGTGCTGATCCGGTCGAGCGGGATGCCATCGAACAGGATCTCCATGTCGCGCAGGCTGTCGATCGCCACTCCGACCCGGCCGACCTCCTCCTCGGCGTCGGGATGGTCGGAGTCGTAGCCGCACTGGGTGGGCAGGTCGAGCGCCACCGAGAGTCCGGTCCCCCCTTTGTCGAGCAGCACCCGGTAACGCTGGTTCGACTCCTCGGCAGTGCCGAAACCGGAATACTGCCGGAAGGTCCAGAGCCGGTCGCGGTAGCCACCAGGATGGATGCCGCGCGTGTACGGCGGCTGCCCGGGCGCCTCGCTGGCGGCCCAAGGTGGCAGGTCCTCGGCGCCATACCAGGGCTTGAGCGGGATCCCCGACCCGGTGGTGACTGGATTGCCGGACGTGATCGCCATGGCAGATGCTCCTGTTCGGTCAGCTGGCTGCGACCATTATCGGCCGCCGCCGGCAACCGGCGACCCCGGCCCGCGCCCGCTATAGTTCCGGGCGTGACCGAAATCAGGCTGGAGCGGCAGGGGGCGGCGGCGCTGATCACCATCGACCGGCCCCACGCCCGTAACGCGCTCGCCCGCCCGACCTTTGCCGAGCTCCGGGCCGCGATCGCCGAGGTGGCCGCGGGTGATGCTTCCCTGCTCGTTCTCCGAGGAGCCGGCGACCGCGCCTTCGTGGCCGGCGGTGATCTGCGCGATTTGGCGCAGGTGCGCACCCTCTCCGACGCGCGGGAGCTGGCCGCCTCCATGCGGGAGGTGCTGGACGCGCTGGTGACACTGCCGATCCCGGTGCTGGGCGCGCTCAACGGCGACGCCCTCGGCGGCGGCGCCGAGACCGCCGTGGCCTGCGACTTCCGGATCGCGGCCTCCCATGCCAGGATCGGCTTCTCCCAGGCCAGGCTGGGAATCATGCCCGCCTGGGGTGGGATCGAAAGGCTGGGCGAGTTGGTCGGCCGGGGCCGGGCGCTCTACCTGCTGACCACCGGCGCCACCCTGAGTGCGAGCGACGCCGCCCGCTGGGGCCTGATCGAAGAAGTGGTGCCCTCGGAGTCGTTCGAACCCCGGCTGGCGGCCCTGGTCGAAGAGCTGGCGGAGGTGCCGCGAGCCGTCCTGACCGGCCTGAAGCGGGTGGTGGGACAGGTGCGGCCCAACTTCCACCCCGCGACCGCCGCCGTCGCCGTCGACGCCTTCGCCGCCACGTGGATCGATGACGCGCACTGGCAGGCGGCGGCCAGGCGCGAGACGGAGCGGCGGCGGGCGCGCGGCACCGACTGACCGACCAGGAGCTGGGCGGCGCCCGCCCGCGCGGCAGGCGTCACGGCTCGGCCACCTGCTCCGCGGCCGCCCCGGGCCGGAGGAGGCCGGGCGCCGGGGATGCCGCGGAAGTGTTTAATTTATGCGCATGCAACTTATACGTCTGCGCGGTGCGGCCGCCTTCCTGGCGGCAACCGGTTCCATCCTGCTCGCCGCCTGTGGCGGGAGCACCTCCGGCGGCGGCCAGGGCACCGAGGCGACGGGGGAGCCGGTGGTGATCGGCAGCGCGATTTCGCTCAGCGGCTCGCTGGCCAAAGAAGGCGGTCTGGCGAAGCAAGGCTACGACCTCTGGCTCGACTGGATCAACGCCCAGGGAGGGATCAAGTACAGGGGCAAGAAGCACCCGGTGAAGATCCTCTACGAGGACGACACCTCCAAGTCAGACCTGTCGGCCACCCTGGCCCAGAAGCTGATCACCGAGGAAAAGGCTCAGTTCCTCCTCGGCCCGTACGGCTCCGCCGCCACCGCCACCGTAGCCGTGGTCGCCGAAAAAAACGCCATCCCGATGCTGGATGCCAACGGCGCCGCCGAGTCGATCTTCAGCAAGGGCTACAAGTACACGTTCGGCGTGATCTCGCCTTCCAGCCAGTACATGAAGGGCGTGATCGACATGGCCGCGGCGCAGACACCCCGGCCGACCAGCGTGGCCCTGCTCTCCGCCGACGACAACTTCTCGCAGGAGGTGTCTAAAGCGGTCGAGGCGTACGCGCCCACCAAGGGCATTCAGGTGGTCTTCAGCCAGAAGTACCCCAACGGCTCGACTGACCTGACCAGTCTGGTCAGCCAGGCCAAGACCAAGAATCCCGACCTCCTGATCAACTCCGGCCATTTGGCCGAGGCGATCGCCATCCACAAAGCGGCCCGCGACCTCAAGATGACCGCCAAGCTCTACGCGTATTCGGTCGGGCCCTCCACCCCCGACTTCGTCACCGCCCTCGGCAAGGACGCGGAGGGAGTGGTCAGCGGTACCCAGTGGAACCCGGACGTCAAGACCAAACCCGAGATCTACCTGACCAACGCTGAATACGTGGCCGCGTACCGGAAGAAGTACTCGACCAGCGAGGCCCCCGACTACCACGTCGCCGAGGGTACCGCTGCCTGCCTGGCCCTGCAAAAGGCGATCGAGAACGCCGACAGCGTGGATCCGGACAAGGTGCGGGATGCCCTGGCCAAGCTCGACCTGAAAACGTTCTTCGGCGAGATCAAGTTCGACGCGCAGAACAAGAACGTGACCAAGCCGATGGTGGTCGAACAGATCCAGGGCGGCCAGCACAACCTGGTGTGGCCGCCCGACGTCGCGCCTTACAAGCCCAAGTA
>JRHI01000507.1_pt1 | contig 41629 bp, 32 predicted proteins | sample 215371 | NCBI WGS metagenome assembly JRHI01 (sample SAMN02929681, study PRJNA255918) | sediment metagenome | biome: cave system; feature: Ice Cave; material: Sediment; isolation source: sediment from deep within a dark volcanic ice cave with no known source of... ... | reverse complement strand
AAGCAGTGGTACTATACCATCTTGGAGGCAACGGTTACAGTAGAAGTACTTTCGGGAAGTGCCGACGTGGCGCACCGTGGCGGCGTTCGCGCTGATCGTTGCCGCCGTGTTCCTGGCCTTGCCCGTGTCATTCTCGAAGACGCCGGCGCACCCCACAGACAACCATGCACCTGTCGAACCGAATACCGTTGACCCTGGTCCTGCTCCATCCCCCGACCAGGACCATTCACGCTGAGCCACCTCGGCCGTCAACCCTGAGGGTCAATCAGACCTTTGCATGCGGCGGGACCGCACCGTGCCGTTGCAGCCGGTGCAACCCTTCCACAATTAAGTCCACGCACTCGGCCACGCTGAATCGGCTGCTGTTGAGCAGCAGATCATAGTGTTCCGCCTCGCTCGGATTCTTCTGGAAGTGCTCCAGACTGAAGCGATCGCGCTCGCGGTCGGTCTCTTCGACCAGGCGCACCGCGTCGGTGTGGGACAGGCCGCGCAGCCGGCTCATCTCCGCGATACGGTCTTCCTTCCAGGCGATAAGTCGAACGCGCAGTGTCGTGGCTGGCGGCAGGATCAGGGCTGCACCGCGGCCGACAATGACGCACTCGCCGTGGCCACTGAGCGATAGCAGAGTCTGGATCAGGTGCCAGACGTACTTGCTTTCGCTGACGAGCGGTTGGGTGGAGAACGCCTCCATGCACTCCTCGATCCAGCTCATACGCCTTTCATCTACGCTTTCGAGCAGGCCGACGCGCAGGTGCGTCTCCTGGGCAATGCGCTCGAGTAGCTCGTGATCGAAGACGGGCCAGCCGAGGCGTTCGCCGATGGCGCGGGCGACGGTGGTGCCACGGGCGCCGACCTGCCGGCTGATGGCGATGGTGTATCCCTGCTCGGGCGATCCGCCTGCCGTCGCCTGCCGCTGCGCGGACCAGTGTTCCGTTGCGCGCAGCAACACTTCGGGTATCCGTCCCTGCGAACTCCGCGAATTCATATCGTCCTCCACAGGCAAGAAATCCAAGCCGTGTCAACGGCTCACAGACGGTAGGCGAAACTGCCTCGGTGCGGGTGCTCCACCGACTCGAAATCGTGGTAGCGCATTCGAATGGCATCCTCGTGGCTCTGGGCGTCAAAGACGATGTGCTCGTCGGCCGTCAGTGAATCATCCACCCAGGTCTGGAGTTGGTACAAACTGCCAAACGGCGGAATGGCGCCAGGTTCGCAGTCCGGAAATAGCCGATCCATTTCCTCCTCGGTCGCCACATCCACGCGCTCGGCGCTCAGGTCCTGGGCGATGCGTTCCAGGTCAACCTTGTGCGTGGCTGGCAGCACCGCCAGGAAGTAGCGCGGACCAGTGCGCAGCAGTACGGTCTTGGCCACCTCGCGGCCGGGCACGTGCAACAATTGTGCGGTGCGGTTGGCCGTGAATGTGGGCCGGTGATGCAGGTGCTCGAACGCGATCCGACGGTCCTTCAGGAATTCGTCTAATTTCATGACCCTACCCTCCTCAAGACAGGCGAGAAACTGTGGTCTGACCAGTGCTTGGGCCGCGGAGAATCCTCGAGTCCGTTCCACGGGCAGTAGTGCCAGGCCCGGAGAACGTGTGGCGCCGTTGCCGAAAAGAAGAAGGTCTGCTACTGCGCAGCTTATCGCCGCACGGAGCTGGTTACAAGAGGGTGGCGCCCACAACGGCTTCGAGAAGCAGGGCCTGAAAGCCGGACGATCATTCTGACAAGGTAGAGCCGGATTGCGGATTCATGGGTGTGGCGAGCCCGGTCCCTTGCACCTGTATAATGGGCAGGAGCCACCAGAGCCATAAGCGCGGCGACGGGGCTCCAACCGCGGCGCGAGGATCGTGAAGACGAGGAGCGGGATGGCGCACTGAGACATTCGGGAACCGGCATGATGAACCTGACGTCCATCCCCCAGCTGGCGCGCAACGCCAACCGGGTCCGCGAGATCGTGACGATCCTGACCAAGTACGGGATGGCCGACTGGATCGACCGTCGACACCTGCACTTTGCGAAGGGCCTGCTTCGCGGCGCAGCCGGAGGCAAGCTTGCCGAACTGAGCCACGAGGTCCGCATACGGCTCGTCCTCACCGACCTGGGCACGACCTTCATCAAGCTGGGACAAATGCTCAGTACTCGCGACGACCTGGTCGGCCACAAGTTGGCGAAGGAGTTGACGCACCTGCAGGACAACACACCGGCTGACCCGCCCGCCGTCGTCAGTGCCGTCCTGCAAACCGAGTTAGGAAAGCCCGTGAAGGAACTGTTCGCCGCCTTCGACGAGCAGCCACTCGCGTCAGCGTCGATCGGCCAGGTCCATCGCGCCCGGCTGCGCTCCGGCCAGGCGGTTGCGGTGAAGGTGCAGCACCCAAGCATCGAAAGTCGCGTCCGCACCGACCTCGAAATCCTCCTCGTTCTGGCCGACCTGGCGGAGAAACACGTGCCGGAACTGCAGCAATACCAGCCCCGCGCCACGGCCGCGGAATTCCAGCGCACCCTGTTGCGCGAACTGGACTTCCTCCGCGAGGCGCGCAACCTGCAGCAGTTCGCCCACAACTTCGCCAGTGACCCCACGGTTCGCTTTCCCCTGCCCTATCTGGAGCTGTCTTCCAGCCGTGTCCTGACCATGGAGTTTCTGGAAGGAGTGAAGGTGTCGGACACTGCCCGGCTGGAGGCGCTCGGTTTCGATTTGAACGAGGTGGCCCGGCGCGGCTCGGCCGTCTTTCTGGAAATGATCTTCCGCGATGGTTGCTACCACGCAGATCCGCATCCGGGCAATCTGTTGCTGCTGGCCGACGGCGTTATCGGCATGCTTGACTGTGGCATGGTGGGCCGGCTCGATGAACGGCTACGCGAGGACATCGAAGACTTGCTGCTCGCGATCGTCCGCCGTGACGCGCTCTTGTTGACGTCCATCATCAGGCGCATCGGTAAAGTTCCGCCGGACCTGGACCAGGCGGGGTTCGGCGCCGAACTGTCCGATTTCGTGGCATATTACAGCCAGCAGTCGCTTGACCGTTTCGACCTGAGCGGAGCATTGGATGAGGTGACGGAGATCATCCGCCGTTACCAGATCGTGCTACCTACTGGCCTGGCGATGTTGCTGAAAATGCTCGTGATGCTCGAGGGTACGGCCCGGCTGCTGAACCCGCGTTTCAACCTCATCGAGTTGATGAGGCCCTATCAGAAGAAGCTCGTGCTCCGGCGGCTGTCGCCAAAGCGGTACCTGAAGCGCGTGCAGCGACTGTTGCAGGAGTGGGAGGCCCTCGGCCGGGTGCTTCCGCAAGGCATCCGCGACGTGCTCCAACTGGTACAGTCCGGTCGGGTGAACATTCATCTGGAGCACAAGGGACTCGAGCCCTCGGTCAACCGCCTGGTTTTCGGCATGCTGACGGGTGCTTTGTTTGTTGGTTCGACCTTGCTCTGGAGTTTCGGGGCCCAGCCCCAGATCTGGGGTGTGCCAATCTTTGGGCCGCTCGGCGTCGGCATCAGCGTAGCTCTCGGTATCCGGCTGCTGTGGGCCATTCGCCAGTCGGGCCGGCTGGACGAGAAGTGAAACAGGCTACCCAACCCCAGCCCGAGCGTGGACATCACGTCAGAGGTTCGACCCCTTCACTGCACGCACGGGCCAGCCACTCCTGATCGCCGACTGGTTACGTGCTCACGGGCAGGGGTTGCTGGCCTGCGTGCCAGCTTTCCTCTGAGTAGAAAGAACGGGCCACATCTTCCGTGCCAGCTCGGATGCGTGCCATTTCCTCTGGCAGGAGGCGCTGTTTCCAGTTGGATAGGTTCGCCTTGCTGTCCCGTTTCAGCTTATGGATCGTCCCGGGCGGGGCATCACTCTCGTTCTGCTCGGACGAGTGCTCCTCGATGGTCCTGCGAACGCGCTCGGGAAAGCTCAGACCCAGGCGTGCGAACAACTTACGGAACTCATCTACGGGATGGAGGGAGAGGTCTTCGTGCCGCAGAAAGATCCATTCCGGATGCCGGTGCCGGTACTCGAGTATGATCTGATGGAAGACGCGCCAGATCAGGATGGCGTGCTCGACCGTATCGAGGGATTGCATCCATAGCCGGTCCATTTCTTCCCGATAGGCTTCCAGCCGATGCGTGCGCATGAGGTTTGGCTGCATCAGGAGTTGATGGAAGGGGAAGCGCCACGCCAGACGTTTAATACTGCTGGCGAACGCCAGGGGATGGCGGATCAGGACGACCACGTCCATGTTGAAAGTTGCGGCCAACCATTCCGCGGAGAAGAGGGCGATCGGGTCCTTCATCAGCGGACGGGAGCCGTCGAGGCGCCGCCGGAGGGCCAGGAGGCTGCGTAAGGTGGCGCCGACCAGGCGCCGCGGCAGCGGCCGTTCTCGCACCTCGTGCCACCAGGAGTGCCGGAACTCCAACGGCCCGCGAAGGTACGCGGCGAACTGCGCCGCGTCGTCTTGGGTGACGTAATGCCACATGTGATCCGCCGGGCACTCCGGATGGTTGACGGAGTTGAACGGCTCGTCAATGTAGCCGACTCTGGGGTGGCTGGCAATCATCCGGCCCACCCACGTCGAACCGGAGCGGTGGGAGCCCGTGACCAGGATTGGGCGAACACGTCTAGCGGACATTCATCCTTCTCCGTTCCACATAGACACGACAGGCCTGGCAGCGCCTGCTCCCGAGTGGGGGCCCGCGAAGGTGGGGCCGCAGCCGACGATGCGACGTGGCCTCTCGGTAGCGACTCTTTGAATGAAAGTAAAGATCACCTCGGCACGGTGCCGGCTACAAAGGTCACCTTTGAGATAACCCTTGAGGGGAGCATGACCCTTCGCACATCTTCGCGCTCATGCCCTACCGCAGCTAATCCCGCCATTTTTCCACCATTGTGTGTTTCGCCTTGCCTGGGGCAACCATGACACGGCTCAAAGCTTTTCGGCGTAGCTGGCTACGGATCCAATTTGGCCACCTGCTTGACCTTGCTCGGCGTCCGAGATACCTTACAGCGGTTCCGGTCGGTCCGCTTTCTCTTCGGGAGCTGTCCGCCAGGCAGCATGTGGAGGTTCGCGTGGCCGCCGCGTCTACCAACGCCATCGAAGTCCGTGGCCTGGTCAAGCGCTACGGCGACCAGGTCGCCGTGGATCATCTCGACCTCGACATCCGTCGCGGCGAATTTCTCAGCCTCCTCGGCCCCAACGGCGCCGGCAAATCGACAACCATCCGAGTTCTCACAACACTGCTGCCGCCGACCGAGGGCAACGTCGTCATCTCGGGGTATCGCATGCCCGGGGACAATGATCGTATCAAGCCGTTGCTGGGCCTCGTGCCGCAAGAGATCGCGCTGTACGACATGCTCTCGGCGCGCGACAATGTGCGCTTCTTCGCTCGGCTCTATGGCATGGGAGGCCGTCCACTGGAAGCGCGCGTCAGCGAGGTGTTGAACCGGGTCGGGCTGCTCGACCGGGCCGACAGTGCGGTCCGGACCTTCTCCGGGGGCATGCAACGGCGGGTTAACATTGCCGCGGCACTGGTTCACGATCCTGATATTCTCTTCCTGGATGAGCCAACCGTCGGCCTTGATCCTGTGGCGCGCAACGCCATCTGGGACATCCTGCGCGACCTGAAGGCGCGCGGAAAGACGATCGTGCTGACGACCCACTACATGGACGAGGCGGAGGCGCTCAGCGATCGCGTGGCCATCGTGGATCGCGGCCGGGTCATCGCGCAGGGAACGCCTGCCGAGTTGATTCAGCAGACCGGCGTGCGGACCGTGCTGCAATTGACCGTTGCGGGCGATCCGAGCGCCTGCCGTCTGCCGTTGCAGTCCCTTCCCGAGGTAAAGGACATCAGCGTACGCGAGGATCGACTGCTCGTGGCGACGGAGGCGGGCAGTCGGCTGCTGCCGCAAATCCTCCAGATCCTGGTGAATGCCGGGATCGAGGTCCGCACGGTTGAGGTGGTCACGCCGAACCTGGGGACGGTGTTCCTCCACTTTACCGGCCGCGAGCTGCGCGATTAGTCCGGTAGAGGGGCGGCGGGACGCATTCAGGAATAGAGGCGGCTCCGAAGAGCCGCCTGGCGCATCGAGAGTCGGCACAGCGGCGGGTAAGCATCCATGCTGTCGAACCTGTATTCGGGACTCTACCGGGCAGGATTGGTAACGGCGAAGGACTGCCGTATCCAGCTCCTGTCGCCGCTGCTGATGGTGTTTGTCATCGGAATGCCATTAGCGATGGTGTGTCTCACAGGAGTGGCGTTCAAGGGGTTCGAGCCCCACGGGATCGACACGACTGTGGCCGTCGTCGATCGGGAGCACGGCGCGCTGGGTGAGAACATGGACGCGGTGTTGCGTTCCTGGGATGAATCCGCCGCAACCGTTGCCGATCAGAAGGGGCATGGGCACGGAGTTGGTGTTCACGTGCACTTCGTTCAGGAGAAGCAGCTGGACGAGAAGGATGCGGAGGGACGAATTCTGGCCGGTCAGTTGGGGGGAGCGTTGTTCCTCACCCACAGCGCGCCGCCTCGGTTGATGGTTGGGCCCGGAGAAGACCTGGAGCGGTTCGCGGTCGTCAGTACCGTGGACCGACTCATTCTGCGAACCCAGGAACGCTCACGGTTGCCCTCTGACGCGGCGGTTCCGCCGCCGACCTGTCAGGTGGTGCCAGTTGAAGGCGAACCTGCGCGTGCCGCCGGGTTCTCCTCCTTCGCCCAGGCGATCGCCGGCAACGGCGTCCTCTTCATCCTGCTGAACTGCATCATGAATGGTGCAATGGGACTGATCCGCGAGCGCCGCTTGCATACCCTGGACCGATTGTTGATCGCACCGCTATCGCGGAGCAATGTGCTGCTGGGTAAAATCCTGGCGGTCTACCTGCTCGGCGTCATCCAGGCCGTGGTCGTATTTGGCTTCGGCTGGCTCATTGGCGTCAAGCTCGGGGACGTGTTTGGGCTGGCCCTGGTCACCCTCGCATTTGTTCTGGTCGGCTGCAGTCTCGGCGTGGCGATCTCGGCGATCGCGCGCCGCGAGGAGAGCGTGCAACTGTTCGGTAGCCCGATCGGCCTGGTCATGACAGCCCTCGGCGGCGGCATGTTTCCTGTCGAGATGGGGCCGACGTGGATGCAGCGTGTCGCGCTGCTTTTCCCGACTGGTTGGGCGATGCAGGCGTATCACCGGCTCATGTCGGACGGCGTCAGCTGGCTGGCTGTACTGCCAAACGTGCTAGTGCTGGTAGCCTTCGCGTCTGTATTCTTTCTCATCGGCGTCCGCTCCCTCCGATGGGAGTGACGAGCCCAGGCAATAATGTACAACCAGGAGTTCTCCATGACGAAGTCGGTCAAAACGGCGAAGGTGGCACCCACCCAGGATCCAGTGCTGCAACCGCACGCCTCGGCACCGGTCGCGGGGGCCAGCAAGGGCGATCGGCAATGGTGGTTCGACGCGCGAGACCTGACGGAAGGCGAAAGCAGCATTCTCAACGCCGCCTACCAGTCGGGGTGCAGCGCACTCGTGCTCAGTCCTGAGCAGCAACATTTCGTGATGACGGGCAAGACGCGCGTCGTTTTTGTGGAACGGGCCGAGCAACTCGACAAGCTTGCGCCGGATGTCTGGGTGCTGACGCCCGATGAGGAACTCCTGGAGAAGGCCCGGCAGGCGGGACGCAAGGCTGGCTGTTTCTTCGCGGTCGAAAACCTCGAGGCGGACTTCGCACGCTGTCAACAACTCGTCAAGCGCGGCTATGACTTCGTCATCATCGACATGCACCACGCGACTTACATCCCCTTTGAGCTGCTGCTCGCCGAGGCGGAGGCACTGCCGACGCGGATCCTCCGCTTTGTGCCGATCCAGGGACTGCAAGGGACCGTGGACGAGGTTCACCAGGCAATGAACGCGTTTGGAACGCTCGAGTCCGGTATCGACGTGCTGTTCCGTTCTCGCAGCGCGAAGGACGTCAAGACGCTGGACACCGAAATCGAGGAGGTGCTGCGCGGCAAGATGCAACTGGTCGAGGCGGAGGTAATGGCGGTTGAGCACACCGGCCTAGGGCACCGTGTCTGCGTCGATACGACGACACTCATGACCGCGGAAGAAGGCATGATGATCGGCTCCACCGGTTGGGGCGGCATCTTCGTCTGTTCGGAAACGCATTACCTGCCGCACATGAATCTCCGAGAATTCCGAGTCAACGCCGGCGGCGTCCATTCCTATGTCTGGGGACCGAATAACGTCGCCGTTTATCTGAGCGAACTGCGCGCCGGCAGCCGGGTGCTGGCGGTCGATGTGGAGGGAAGGACGCGGGTCGTGACAGTAGGGCGGGTGAAGATCGAGCGGCGGCCGCTACTGCTAATCCAGGTCCGCGTGCGGCCCGACGATCCGCCGGACCATTACATCAAGACGTTCCTGCAAAACGATTGGCACGTGCGCATCATGGGTGCCGATCGCAAGGTACGCAACAGCACGTTGGTGCGACCGGGCGACCGGCTGCTGGCCTACGCCGATGAACCGGGGCGACACACGGGTCTTAAAGTTTCTGAATCCATTGTGGAGAAATGATGGTGCAGGTGCGCTGCGCCGCGGAACATGGCATTCGTGCTCCGCGGCGCGGCGCGGTTGCACAGGTTCGTTCAACTACCATGCGTTCCCGCATTTTCGAGAAACCCCAAGCGCCGCCGCTGCTGCACAAGTACTTCGCGGATCCAGCAGCGGCACCGATCGAGCACTGGCCCGCCGACCGGCTCCGCGCCTACCAGACGGAGGCTCTCGCCGAGCAGCTGGCCCACGTTTACACCAATAGCCGCTTTTACCGCACCAAGTTCGATGGTGCCGGCCTGCTCCCCGATGCTTTCCACACCCTCGACGACCTCTCTCGCTTTCCGTTCACGATGAAGGACGAGCTGCGCGTGAGCACGCACGCGGGCAACCGCAGCGATCCGTGGGTATTGCTGTGCGTCCCCCAGGACGAGGTCTGCCTCACGCATACTTCAACCGGCACCACCGGAGGCGACTGGTCTTATCTCTTCTACAGCTGGGAGGACATGCACATCCGGGACTTTGCGCCCTTCCCGCGCCTTCTCATGCCGGTGAACGACAGCGACGTGGTCCTCAACGCTCTGCCTTATGAGATGAGTTCGTCGGGCCAATCCTTCCAGCGAGCGCTGCAAGGCGTGGCGGGAGCGCTGGTAGTGCCGGCCGGCAAAGGCGGCTTCTACTCCGACCCGTACAAGACCGTGCAAATCATGGCCGATCTGCGAGCAACCGTCCTCATCACGACACCGCCCTATGCCCTCGTGCTCTCCGAAGTCGCCGCCCAGCTCGGCATCCGACCCGGCACAGACGTACCCCTCCGGTTCACCTGGCTGACCGGGGAGGGCTGCGCTCCTTCCTATCGGCGCCGCCTCGAAGAACTGTGGCAATGCCAGGCCCTCATCTTCTACGGTTCGATGGAATGCGGTTCCATCGGCATTGAGTGTACCCGGCAAGCAGGCAGCCATCTGTGCGCGGGACACCTCTATCTGGAAATCATCGACCCGCAGACCGGGCAGCCGCAGCCGCCGGGCCAGGTCGGCGAGGTGGTCTGCACCGTGCTGCAACGGCGGGCCTCCCCGCTGATCCGCTTTCGCACGCAGGACCTGGCGGTCCTCGATTCCTCTCCTTGCTCCTGTGGCGTCCTTTTCCCGCGGCTGCACCTGCGCGGTCGGATGGTCGATCAGGTCACTCAGGCCGGAAAAGAAGATGACGAACCGCCTCTTTCCCCGTATGTCATCGAGGAGGTGCTTTACGCGGAGCCGCAGATGGGCAACAATTACCAGGTGTACACTGGCGGCGAGCGCCTGCTGATCGAGGCCGAGTTGCGGCGCGGAGCCAGCGACTCCGAGACCGCTCGTCAACGCATTCTTGACTTGCTCCGCCAACGCGGCCTGCGCGCGGAGCTGAACTGGGTTGAGAACATTCCGCGCACTGGCGGCAAGACGCGCCGAATCCGGCCCATGGCCGAACGCGAACGGGTGATGAAGGCAGCCTCGCTGCTCAAACACCCTCCCTAGCCCGCAGTACAAGGTGTGCGCTGGCACACCGAGGAGAACATAATGAAGAAGCTCAAGGCAGGTATCATCGGCGCCACTGGCATCGCCGGCCAGCAGTTCGTGGTTGCTCTGCAGAAGCATCCGTGGTTCCAGGTTGCGCGCCTCGCCGCCTCGGCGCGGTCGGCCGGCAAGAAATACAGCGAGGCCCTCCGCGACACCAAGACGGGAGCACGCCGCTGGTGGTGTGAAGAGGAGCCGGACGTCGAGGTGCTCGCCTTGATGGTCGAGCATGGCGACGACTTCGACCCGCGCGGCCTGGACCTGGTCTTCTCGGCGACCGAGTCCGACGTGGCCCAGGTACAGGAACCGAAGTTTGCCGCGACGACGCCGGTCATCAGCACCGCCTCGGCGTTTCGCTACGAGGCCGACGTGCCGTTGCTGGTGCCCAACGTCAACATGGAACACCTCTCCCTCCTCGACGTGCAGCGGAAGAATCGCGGTTGGAAGGGCTTCATCGCGCCGATTCCCAATTGCACGGTGACCGGCCTGGTTGTCAGCCTCAAGCCGCTGGTCGACCGCTTCGGCCTGGACGGCGTACTCCTGACGACGATGCAGGGTATGTCCGGCGCCGGCAGGTCGCCCGGCGTCATGGGCCTCGACATCCTCGACAACGTCATTCCTTACATTCCCAAGGAGGAGGAAAAGGTCGAAAAGGAGCTGCAGAAGATCTTCGGCACCCTCTCGGGGAACGCGATTCAGCCGCATCCCGCCAGAGTGAGTGCGACCTGCACGCGCGCCAACGTCATGGAAGGGCATACGGAAGCGGTCTTTGCCGCGCTGTCCAAGAAGGCGACGATAGCCCAGGTGCAGCTGACGTTCCGTGAAAGCCGCAATGAGGCGCGCGAGCTGAAGTTGCCGTCGGCACCGGAGGAATGGATCCACGTGCACGAGGATCCGTTCCGGCCGCAGCCGCGGCTGGACCGCAACCGCGGCAACGGCATGACGACAAGTGTCGGCCGGGTGCGCGAGGACAAGGTGCTGCCCAACGGCATCAAGTATCTGCTCGTCAGTCATAACACCAAGATGGGCGCGGCGGCCGGCGCCGTCCTCGTTGCGGAATACTTGCAGGCGAAGGGGTATTTCAGATAATCGTACCAGTCCGTGGCGCTAGCAAAGACTAACGAGAATCCTTGCTGGCGTCGCAGTTTCCTCGAACAACGGAAGGGGACGGCCGTGATCGTCGATGGCCATGCCCACGTCGCGGCGAGTGATTATGGCAACCTGGGTGTGCTGCTGCGCCAGCTCGACCAGGCTGGGATCGACCGCGTCCTCTGCGTGCCCGGCGGCACGGTCGACGTCCGCCAGATGACCCGGGTCGTCTTGGGCCGCCTCCGACCCGACCCGAATGTCCCCAACCACCTGGTCTACGCCGCCCTTGAACAGGTTCCCGACCGGATCTACGGATTGGTCTGCATCAATCCCTTTGAGGGCTCGGCGGCGCTGCAGACCATGGAGGACGGCTTCCGCCATGGCTGCCGCGGCGTGAAGCTTTCCCCAATCACCCACGGCTTCGGCTTCAATGAAGTGGTGCTGGGTGACGTCGCCTCCGCCTGCGGGGAGCGTGGCTTCCCGGTGTACAGCCACGTTCTGGCGAAGCCGGGGGCTACCACCGCTGACTACGCCGCGTTCGCCCGCCGGTTCCCCGGGACGAACTTCATCCTGGGGCACATGGGTTTCGGCCCCGGCGACGTCGACGCCATCGACTTCGCCGCGGAACTCGGCAATCTCTATCTGGAGACGTCGCTGGGCCACTATCTGATCATCCGCGACGCACTGGAGCGACTGGGGCCCGGCAAATTGATCTTCGGCTCGGAGTTCCCGCTGAGTCACCCGAAGGCCGAATTAGAGAACATCCGCCTGCTAGACCCGTCGGCGCACGAGGCGATCCTGGCAGGCAACCTCCTGCGCCTCCTCGGCGCGCCCACTGGTTAGTCATGGTGGACGCACGGAATCCTGACACCGAACGGCTCTACTGGTCCGCCGAGTCAATGCGGCAGTACCACCTCGAACGCCTGCGGGAGACCCTCAGGCGGGCCGCTCGTTCCCCGTACTACGGCCCGCGCCTCACCGGCCTCAGCATCGAGAAACTCGCCGACCTGGCCACCCTGCCGCGCACTTCGAAAGAAGATGCGCGTGCTGCTTCGCCTTTCGGTCTGCTGGCCGCCGCTCCCGAGGAGCTGTTCCAGTATCACGAATCGTACGGCACCACCGGCACGCCGACTTCCAGCTGGCTGACCCACGACGATTTCCAGAACTATGCCACGCAGATCAATCATTCCGGCGTCAACCTTGGGCCGGGCGACCGGGTGCTGGTCCGTTTTCCGTATGCCATCAGCGTGCCGGCGCACATCGTCACCCAGGCGGCTCATAACCGCGCCGCTTGCGTCATCCCTGTCAGCAGCCGCACCGCGATCTCGCCCTATCCTCGCGTAATAGACCTGCTCCACAAACTACAAGCCACGGTGATCGGCTGCCTGCCCATGGAAGCGATTTGGCTGGCCGAGACGGCTCGACAAAAGGGCCTCGACCCGGCCCGCGACTTTCCTTATCTGCGGGCAATCATGGTGGCCGGCGAGTTGCTGAGCGACGCGCGCCGAGCACGCATCGCCGCCCTGTGGGATGCGGACGTCTACAATCTCTACGGCTGCACCGAAGCCGGCAACATTGCCGCTGACTGCGAGGCCGGCCAACTTCACCTCTCGTGGGATCATTTCCTGCTGGAAGTGCTCGACGAGGAGACAGGACAGTCAATGCCGCCAGGAGAGTTGGGCATCGCTGTGCTGACCACGCTGACGCGCCAGGGTATGCCGCTCGTGCGCTTCGAACTGGGCGATTACCTCCGGCTGCACAAAGCCCACCACTGCACTTGCGGACGGACCGCGCCTGTGCTGGAGCATTTTGGCCGCGACCTGAACCGCTTCGAGTTCGGCGGCCGGCGCTGGTTCGTGCGCGACCTGGAAGAGCGCTTACTTCCAGCGCCCGTCGAGGCCCTCGGCAATTTCTGGCTACTCGACCTTCGACCGGACTGCGTCCATTTCCGCGTCGAGGCGGAGCGGCCCGACCCCGCGCTCTACCGCCGGCTCACCGAACAGGTGCGGGATGAATTGGGCCTGCCGCTGGCAATCGATCCGGTGGCTCCAGGCAGCCTGTTCAATCGCGCCCGCTTGACCAGGGTGGAGCAGGTCCACAAGCCGCACGTCATCGGCAGTCAACGGCCCGGGAACGCCGCGCCGCTAACCCTCGACGACCTGATGTAGAGAGGAAGCCGCTGCATGAAACTTGGCCTCATCAACTCTGCCTGGGCCCAGGCCGGCCGCGACACCGCCTTTGGCATTCGCATGACGAAGGAAATCGGCTTTGACACCATCGATATCTTCACCGATCCACTCGACATCGACGTCAAGGAACGCCGGCTCGTCAAGCGCGAGTGCGATCGGGTCGGACTGCCGATCGTCAGCATCGCCTGCGTCGCGGTCGGGCTGATCGACTTCAACCCAAGCGTGCAGCGGTTTCACCTGCAGCGCTGCCGGGCGTACCTCGATCTGGCTTATGAGTATGAAGCGCGTAACGTGCTCGTGGTCCTCGGTGAGTACATCTGGGAGCAGCAGGTGATCCCGCCGAAGGAACAATGGCGCACGGCGGTACGTAATGTCCGCGAACTGGGCAAGTACGCGGGTGACCTGGGTGTGCAAATCGCGCTGGAGCTGGAGCCGTTCAAGCTGTCGCTGCTGAACAACGTGGACAGCATGTGCCGGTTCATTGACGACGTGGATCTCCCGGCAGTCCGCGCCAACATTGACGTCTCGCACTTGCTGTTGGCCCATACGCCGCCGGCGGAGGTCAGCCGGCTGCGCGGTAAGGCCATCCACGTCCACCTGAGTGACTGCGATGGCAAGGTGCATGGCGACCTGCCGCCGGGACGGGGCGTTGTCGATTTCCCGCCGTACCTGCGGGCGATCAAGGACCTGGCCATCGATGGGGCCATCAGCATCGAACTGGAGTATTCGCCGGAGCCAGCCAGGATCATCGAATGGGTGCGCGAGGCGTACCAGGCAACCGATCGCCTTCTAAGCGAGGTGGGCTTGCGCGGATAATCCCTCTCGTGTAGCCCGCGCCACAAGCATTGAGTCATCTCCTACCAGGCTCGAACGGCGGGCTCCTGTTCCAACCGCTGCCTGCCTCGTTTAGAATAGATGGTAACGTCTGGAGACTCCATCGCCGCTCCCTGCGTACCTGGGGACTGATTCGTGCATATCACCGTTGTCTGCCCCGGCTGCCAGACCCGGCTTCACGTCCCTCCGGACATGCGCGGCGTACGCATGCGGTGTCCGAAAGAGGACTGCCGCCAGGTTTTCGAGGCGCGGGAGATCGTCGCCACGTCGCCGCCTGCCGGCAACCCTGCCGCCGAGAGGTCGAGTTCCGGCGTGACGCCGCCGGCGCCGCAGCAGTCCGGTTCCGTCGGCGACATGGTACCGATCCTGCCGGCGGAAGAGGCCGCACCGCCTGCTCCGCCCATGGCGGAAGTCATCGAGAAGGCTCCGCCGCCTCCGCCGACGTGGCATCAGGCGCCTCCGCCAGTGCGTCAACAGCAGCCGAATGCTCCCGCCAACCGCGCCGCGCCCCCGCCCCCTCCCGCGGCTGTCGTTCCCGTCCCTGGTCAACCGGTGGACTGGCACAGCGCGCCACCGCCGTCGCGCCAGGGCACACCAGAGGTGAGCAAGCAAGTGGATGGCCAGGCCTTGCCGCCGCCTCGGGCGCCGGCAGCGCGGCCAAGGACGCCACCACCCCAAACCCGAAAGGCGGAGCGTCTGCCCAGTGTGGCTCCCGCGCCTGTTCCGCCTGCAGTGGGGAAGCTTGTCCGTGCCCCCGAACCTCCTGGCATCGCGCCCGCCAGCAGCTGGCAAGATGCTCCGCCCATCCGGCGACCCGGTGGCGAGGAGCAGAAAGTCGACACGGTCAAGTCGGAGCACGCGGAGGAAGCCGCCGCTGTCCGCATGCGGCGGCGTAATCTGGTCTCGCTGGGTGTTGTCGTCGTCGCCGTCCTCGGCATTGTGGCCGGGGTAATCGGTAGTTTGGTGTGGTATGTCAGCGGCCAGGAGGATCGTCTCCACGCAGATGCTCAAAAAGCATACGCCGAGGGGCGCTTCGCAGAGGCCGCCGGCAAATACGAGCAGCTGGCCAAAACTTTTGGGACCAGCCCCCGGGTGACCGAGTACCAGTTCTTTCGCGATCTGGGCGAGGTTCAGGGAATGTTCGCCTCGCCAACCAGCGCGCCCCTCGCCGCGCTCAGCGCTGCCACGCAATTCCTGGAACAACACGGGGAGGATCACCTGTTGCAAACGCACGGCCAGGAGTTCGGGGATGCCTTCGCCAAGTGGGTTGAGGAGAAGTCGGAAGCTGTGGTGAAGAATCGCACTCCCTTGCCTAGTGCCTTCATCGCGAAGGTTCGAGACCTGGCCGTAAAGGCCAAGGCGGCCGGCGCCGCGGTCCTCACGCCAGAACAGGACAATCGGATCGCCCAGGCCCTCCGCAATTGCGAAGGCATCCAGCGCGAACTACAAGAGCGGCTCCTCGTCTTGAATGAACTCAAGAAGCTCACTGAACATCCCTCCGCGGATGCGATCCAGCAGGCTCGTACACTCATCTCGCAGCTGGCGCGGAAGCAGCATGGCTTCGACCAGGACCCTGAGGCGCTCCAGGTGGTCGCCCAGCTCTACCAGGGGCATGCCGGGAGCATCCACTACACGGTGAGTAGCCAGAACCTGGAAAGGCGACACTTGGCCGAGGAGAGCCAGCCGGGCCTGCTCGTCGATCAGCTCGTGCAGGGTCTGCCCCCACTTCGGCGCGAGGGCGATCCCATCGTTCTCGCCTTGGTGCGCGGCGTGCTTTACGGGCTGTCGCAGCGCAACGGCGAAATTGTCTGGGCCATGCGCGTCGGCATCGATACGTCCACGCTGCCGGTACGTCTCCCTGCCGCTGGAAATCGGCCTGAGATCGTTCTGGCCCTGTCGGCCGACACGGAGACCGTCACCGCTCTCGATGCCGCCACGGGCGACCAACTCTGGAAGTACCGGCTGAGCGCGCCATGCCTGGGCCAGCCGGTAATTGTCGATTTGCGAGCCTACATTCCGACCTATGACGGCTGGGTCCACGAAATCGAGCTAGCCAAGGGGCAACTTCTGGGCCACTACGAACTCGGCCAGCACCTCACGGTCGGCGGCACCTTGCAGGAAGGGACGAAACTCGTTTATTTCCCAGCCGAGAATCAGTGCGTGTATGTCCTCGACGTGGCCAACCACCGCTGCGAAGCCATTCTATACTCGGAGCATCCGAGCGGTTCCTTGCGGAGTGCTCCAATTGTGACCGCCGCTCCGCGCGGCCGGGACGAGGATGCCGAGGCAACCGGCCCGCAAGGTTACCTGATTCTGAGTCAGACGAATGGCCTCGACGCCACTGCGCTGCGTGCCTTCGCTCTACCCATCCAGCCGGGCCAGCCGAACCTGCAAGCCGTGCAGACCGAACCGACGCGCGGCTGGCCATGGTTCCAGCCGTACCATGACCCGGAAAAGCTGGCACTGGTCACCGACGCGGGCGTCGTGGGGCTCTTCGGCATCCGCCAGGTACGCAACCAGGACAGCGTCTTGTTTCCGCTGCTGCGCGAGGAAATCCGTGTGCAGGGGGTTCTCGGCGCCGACCTGACACGGCCGGGTCGGGCCCAGGTCGTTTCGTGTCAGAACGACGATTTCTGGGTATTGGCTCATGGCGGCTTGCAGAAACTGTCGCTAACGATGAACGCCAAGGGCCCCCATTTCGCGATCGATCCGCGCTGGCTGAAACCGCTCCGCGTCGGGTCGCCGCTGCATCGGAGTCAGACGAATGCCGTCGGCTCGACGCTGTTCCTGGTGACGCAGGCGCTCGCACGCCGCGCCTGCCTGGCCACGGCGGTGAACGCTGCCACAAAAGAAGTGCGCTGGCAACGGCAAGTCGGGTTCGTTTGCCAGGGGGAGCCGGTGGTCGTGGGACAGGAAGTGTTCGCCCTCGACCAGGGCGGCGGCGTGTTCACGTTTCACCCAGGCAGTCATCCGCAGCGCGACGATCAGCAGTGGCAGGTCGGCGGACAGAGCCTGACCAAGCCGCTCGACGACAATCCGGATGTGCCACCGGCACTCTATCGCGGCAGCGACGGCACGTCCGCCTATGAGGTGGCCTGTCCCGGCAAGGGAACGCAGCTCGTCGTTCGCCGGTTTCGCGTGGACGAGAAGGGAAGGCGCGTCGCGCCGCTGGAGCAGGACCAGAAGATCGTCAATCTGGAAGCGCCCCTGGCTGGCAACGTCGCCATTCGTGGCAACAGTATGCTGGTGCCGTTGCAGGACGGCACCCTGCTGCGATTGAACCTGCCGCCCGACAGCAACCCGGGGCGGCTCGGTCCCGACTGGCGGAGCAATCGCAGAACGAGTACGGCACTGCAGGGATATGTGGCCTGGATCAGCGACGAGGCCTTTCTATTCACAGATGGTCGACACAACCTGATGCGCGGCGTCTGGCCGGCAGACAAGAGCTGGAATGTCCCGGACGCTCCCATCGAGTTGCGGGCGCGCATCGTGGCGCCGCCGGTGGTCTTGCCGCGCCGAAACGCGCAGGACGAGTTGCGCGTCTGCGTGGCTGACGCGGACGGTGGATTGACGCTCCTGCACGGCGACCACCTGGAGGAAGTGCGTCACTGGGACCTGGGAGGCAAGATCACGGCGGGACCGTTTTTGCAGGATAGCGCTCTCGCCTGCGTCGTCGACCGGCAGCGATTATTATGGCTCGATCCGCAACGCAAAAACCCGCTTTGGGAGTACAAGAGTCCTGGTGAACACATCGTCGGCCAACCGCAATTGATCGAGGACCTGCTGGTCGTGGCCGATCAATCGGGTAGATTCGTTGGTCTCGACCCGAAGACCGGCCTGCCGCGGGGACCAGGCTACACTCTTAAGGCAAGCGTGGCACCGGCCGCCAGTCCGGTGGGATTCGGTCCGGGATGGGCCTTCGCGCCGCTGACCGATGGCACGGTGCTGTTGCTGTCGCTGCAGTATCTGCGCGACCCGCTGGAGAGCATACCCATCCTGTGGTAACTCGAAGAACCTCCATCCAGCAGTCGCGGTCGAAGCGGGCTAGATTGAAGGCCTTGCATGCCTTCGCCGCCTTCGCCACCCGATCGCCTGCTGTCTTGACCGGCCGGAGGGTCGGATTCCGCCGACGATTGGCCGTGCGGCAGCGACTTAAGATCCATCCGAAAGTGCGGTCCGACCGGCGCGGCGCGCGATCAGCGCCGCGACGTAGCCGCCTTTGAAACCGCTGTCGATGTTGACGACGACGACATTCGCCGAGCAGGCGTTGAGCATCGTCAGCAACGATGCGATTCCGCCCAGCGCTGCGCCATAACCGATGCTTGTTGGCACAGCGATCACGGGGCAATCGACCAGGCCGCCCACCACGCTCGGCAGCGCCCCGTCCATGCCTGCTGCCACGACGATTGCGTCGGCGCCGGCGAATTGTTCCTGGTAGCGCAGCAAGCGATGGATGCCTGCCACGCCGACGTCTGCCACCAGGGCCACATCGCAACCCAGGGCGCGGGCGGTGACGACTGCCTCTTGAGCCACCGCCAAATCGCTCGTGCCGGCCGTCAGCACGAACACTCGGCCTACGACTTGCCTGGCCCCGCTGGGTTCCACCGGCAGCCAGAACGTCCGGGCGACGCGATCCTGCTCGGCCTGGGGAAACAGGCGGCCCAGGTATGCGGCTTGTTCGGCGTTGACGCGCGTGGCCAGGCAATCCTGTCCGGCCTCAACGAGTTTTCGCACCACCCCCTCGATCCACTCGGCCGCCTTGCCCTCGCAAAAAATCACTTCCGGAAAGCCGCAGCGCTGCCGCCGGTGGAGATCGACGTGGGCATAGCCCAGGTCGGCAACCGCCGCCCCCTGGGCCTGCCGCAGCGCCTGGTCAACGCTCAGCCGCCCAGCCTGTACCTCTTCCAGCAACGTGCGCAGGTCCTGTCGTTCCATGGTCCCTCCGAAGTCTTCCTCTTCAAGATACCATTCGGCGCGGGCAACGGGCAGTCGCGACATTGCCCAGCCTGCCGGCACTACCCGTCCCTCGTGCCCCTGGAAAGCCGCTCTGGACAGGCGACCGAGCCTCAGGGTATGCACCGACTCTTTGGTGGAAGTCCCGTCGGATAGCTCGCGGTGGAGCTGGTGTCGCAGTCGCTTGTTGCTCCCCGTGGTCGGAGAAGGGAACGAGTCATGTCGTCACGTGGGATTCGCGCCCGGCGTCTGCTCGGCCTGCTCGTCCTGTGCCTGACGACGGGTGGCGTCTGGGGACAACAGCCCGAGACGTTGCCGCCTCCACGACCAATGCCCCTCCCTCCGCCGCCGTCCGGCGTGGCGGCCCCTGTCATGCCGCCGTGGTTGCCGCGCTACGATCTCGACATGCAACTCGACCTCCTGCATCACGAAGCTGTCGTCCGACAGCGCGTCACCTGGACCAACCGGCACAAGCGGCCCGCCGGCGAACTGGTCTTCAACGCCCACTCTCATTACGTGGTGCCCGGGGACGAAGTCGGGCTCATGGCCAAGACATTGGAAATCATGCGGATGATGCCGAGTGACTGCCTTTATGGCAACGAGGCGCCGCTCGAGGTGCGCAAGGTCACTCTAGGGAACCTGGACCTCCCGTTCCATTACCAGGAGGATAATGGCACCGCTCTCGTCGCCGTTCTGCCGCATCCCGTGGGCCAGGGGAAAACGGTTACGATCACCATCGACTTCGTCTTCCACATTCCTGAGAAGCAGGGCCGCTGGAGCTGCTGGCGAGGTGTCACGACCCTCAGCAACTGGCTTCCCGTCCTGGCTGTCTACGATGAGGTGGGCTGGCACCCGACGCCGTTCATTCCCTGGCATCAGCCGTTCTTCAACGAGGCCGGTGTCTACCAGGTGCGCGTCACCTTGCCGGCCGATCAGAAGATCGCCACAAGTGGCTGGGTAGTGGGATCGCAGGACCTCGTCAACGGCCAGAAGCGAGTGGACATCCTTGCTCCCGGCGTGCGCGACTTCGCCTTCCTGTGCAGTGCCCGTTACTGCGAGTATGCCGCCCAGGTCGGGCCCGTGCGCGTCCGCTGCATGGCCTTCCCGGAACACGAGCATTACGCCAAGCAAATCGTCAAGACAGCCAGCGAGGTGTTGCCCCACTACAGCAGCTGGTTTGGGCCGTACCCGTGGCCGGAATTGACCTTCTCCGAGTCCTATTTCGGTTGGAACGGCAACGAGTGCGCCACGCTGGTCATGATCGACGAGCGCGTCTTCACCATGCCGCAGTTCGCTGATGGCTATGTCGAGTACCTCATCGCGCACGAGACCTGCCACCAGTGGTGGTACAACTTGCTCGGCACGAACGGCTACTGCGAGACGTGGATGGACGAAGCATTCGCCAACTACTTCGCGCATCGCTTCATGAATCAGAAACACAGCAAGAACAACAATCTGCTGTCCTATCCGCCCGGCTTCGAGTGGCTGCCGAACATCAAGCGCGAGAACTACCGCTGCTACGAACTCTACGGCACCCTGGGGCGCGGTGAGGGCATGAAGGTCGTTCAGGACATGCCGGAGTTCAAGCACGTCATCAACCTCTTCAGCATGTGCTACGACAAGGGCGGCAAAATCATCGGCATGATCGAGGATCGCCTGGGGGAATCCGCCTTCATTGACTTCATGCACATCATCTACCAGCGCTACCAGTACCGCATCATCCGTGTCGCCGATTTCCAGCACGAACTCGAAGAGTACACGGGTCGGCGCTGGGATGATTTCTTCGACAACTGGCTTTATGGTACGAAACTGACCGACTGGTCGATCGAAAAGGTCACCCTGGCCCCGCAGGACGACACCCACGGCGACAAAGGGAATCACGGTTGGTCCTTCCTGGCGAGCCTGCATGCGGGTCAGGAAGACAAACGGCCGCACAAGGTCACTGTGATTCTGCACCAAAAGGCAGAGTATAACGAGCAGACAGTGCTCGGCTTCTGCCTCGACGGCGGCACCGGCTACCAGATCCGCATCCCCATCCTGCCGCAGGCGCCGGTCTTGCAGCTGGACGAACCACCGGCGCGCATCGAGATGTTGCCGGAGAACCGGGTGCGCGTCGAGGTGCTGCTGCCCTGCAAACCTACCCAAATCGCAGTCGATCCGGACCAGGTGCTCGTCGATCCCGATCCCTCGAACAACTTCTGGAAAGCGCCCGTGCGCCTTCGCTTCACGCCGCTGTACACCTTCATCGAGGAATCGTCGCTGACCTGCGATTACGATCGCTGGAACGTCATCGCGGGGCCGTGGCTCTACGGTTCGGCCTATAACGATCCATGGTACACCCGTTCCTCCATGGCAGGGGCCCGCGTCGGCCTGTTCCGCACGGAGCACTTCAGCGGCGGGGCCTATGCGGCCTATCGCTCGGATTTCCAGGACGTTGTCGTAGGTGCCGATGGCGTCTGGGACCACTGGCCTTTCCCCAAGACGCAGGTTGGCTTCAATGTTGAGCATCGCATCGCTCAGATCTCCGAAGAGCAGCCGAACGTCAACCGCGCAGCCGTCTTCGGTCGCTACGTCTTCCAGTATGCAGACAGCCTTTATCTGCCACCGATGTCCTATCTCGAGGTTTTTGCCGATTACGCGGACAATTTCCTGCCCTTCGAGCGGCATGCGCTACCGGGTGCGACGCGCTTCGACACCACGTCCCTGGCCGGCATTCATTACAACCTCAATTACCTGACGCCTTACTGGGACCCCGAGGGCGGCATCCAGGTAGACGCGACATATGCCGGCGGCGTCGTCGATGGCGACAAGCACGAAGGCCTTCATTTGCTGCACGGGCAGCTGGCGACCACGAGGTATCTGCCCGACCTGAGTGGGTGGCTAACGCCCTTTCCGACTCTCGACGCGGTAGCCGGTCCGCCCCTGCGCTGGTTGGCGGACACCCGTCTGGCCGTGCGCGCCTTCGGTGCCGCCGGGTTGCCGAACAAGGGGGAGTACTTCACGCTGGGCGGTAGCGACATGTTCCGTGGCTATGATCTGCGCGAGCGACAGGGCAGTGTCGTCTGGCTGAGCAACGTCGAGTGGCGTGTACCCCTGGCAAAGCGGCTGAGTTGGGATCTGTGCGACCACGTGGTCGGCGCCCGCAACATTTACGCGGCGGCCTTCTACGACGTTGGTGACGCTTACGTCCATGGCCGCTCGTACGGGCCGGTGGCGCATGCCCTCGGCCTGGGGCTGCGCGTCGATACCACCTTTCTGAGTCTCGTCGAACATGCCACGATGCGCCTGGACGTGGCCAAGACCATCAACTCGGATACTGGCGTCCAGGTATGGTTCGGCTTCCAGCAGCCGTTCTGACAGCTGCACGCCGGCTGCTTTACGCGGAGAGAGCCTTCCACGAGGAGCTCGACGGGATTATCGCAACCACCTACTTGGCAGAGGTTAATGTTCACTTCCCTGCGACAGTTACTTGCCGGCGCTTGTTGATCGGCTATAATCCAACGCTTGTGAGCCTAATCCCGCGCCCCCCGCGCGGGAACGGGGGAACCAACGGGCCGGCACGAGCCGGCTCCGGGGCTTGGGTCCGCATCGCAGGACCGGGGCACCTTTCAGCCCCCGCCCGTCAGCTAACCTCGTCGGCAGGCCGGAGCAAGGTGCTTCGGCGGACTCGAAAGGGCACATTCGTCTCCCGGCCCGACGACGAGCCCACTTCCGAAAAAGCCGGCTGAAGGAATCTTCGATGGCGAACTCCTCGGAACCCGACCCATCTTCGGGCGGCTTCATGCGCAAGCTCGCCCGCCCCACCCAGGTGCTGATCGTCAGCAGCGTGATGTTCACTTTCATCAGCTACTGGCGCACAGCCGCGGTCGTCCTCTGCGACCTGGCCAGCACCGCCTACTACATCGGCGGCATCGTTGAGAACGCCATCGGGCCGGCAGCGCCCTGGTTTATCCTCGCCGTCATGCTTTTCAGCTACGCAGTTCGCTCGGTATACCTGGAAAGCTGCTCTCTGTTCGTCCGTGGCGGCGTCTATCGCGTCGTCAAGGAGGCGATGGGCGGCTTCCTCGCCAAACTCTCCGTCTCGGCTCTGATGTTCGACTACATCCTGACCGGCCCGACCAGCGGCGTCTCGGCGGGGACGTATCTGATCGGCCTGGTGATCGAAGCCGTTCACATCGCCGTGCCCGACGTCTACCGCCAACTGGGACTCGACAATGCGGAGACAGCTGGACTTATCAAGCGCTATGGGGCTGTGCTCGTTGCCGTCCTCATCACGCTGTACTTCCTGCGGCAGAACTTGCTCGGCATCCACGAATCGAGCGAGAAAGCTCTCAAAATCATGTATGCCACGACCGTCATGGCCGCGATCATGCTGATCTGGTGCGGCATCACTCTCGTGGTCCAGGGGCCTGCCAACGGCTGGCTTCCTCCGCTGCAACCGGACCTTAATCCGAAAATGGAATACGCAACGGTCATGAAGCCGGACCCGGCTCACAAGGGCGAAGAAATCGAGGCTTATGAAACCAGAAAGGGGCAGCTCGTGCCCAAACTGGATGAGAATGGCGATCCGATACTGAGAGAAAACGACGCGCTCAAGGAGGTGAAAGACCTCGGTGAGAAGGTCGGTCTGCACCCGGCTTTCTCCACGACGGACGATCCACTGGGGTTCCTCGGCGGCATTCCCAGTGCCCAGATGCTCCGCAAACCGCAGAGCTGGTTCAGCTTCGTTGCCGTCCTCGGCCTGCTCATCGCCTTTGGGCACTCAATACTGGCGATGAGCGGCGAGGAGACGCTGGCGCAGGTCTACCGCGAGGTCGAGTCGCCGAAGATGCCGAACTTCAAGAAGGCGGCTTTTATCGTGTTCGTTTACAGCCTCGTGCTGACGGCCGGCATCAGCTTCATGGCAGTGATGCTCATCCCCAATGACGTACGCATGAAGTTCTTCGGCGACAACCTGATCGGCGGCCTGGCCCGCTACGTCCTCGGTCCGCCCATCCTGAAACTGTTCCTGGAAACCTTCGTCGTCGTCATTGGCTTCATGATCCTGGCGGGCGCGGTGAACACTGCCATCATCGGCTCCAACGGCGTGCTCAACCGCGTGGCCGAGGACGGCGTGTTGCCCGACTGGTTTCTAAAGCCGCATCCCCGCTTCGGGACGACCTACCGGGTGCTCTGGCTCATCGCCATTCTGCAACTGGCCGTCATCGTCCTCAGTGGAGGCGACATGATCATCCTTGGCGAAGCCTACGCGTTCGGCGTGGTCTGGAGCTTCGTCTTCAAGGCGGCGGCAATGGTCGTCCTGCGCTTCAAGGACCGCACTCCGCGTGAATTCAAGGTGCCTTTGAACATCAGGGTGGGCGACGTCGAGGTGCCCATCGGCCTCGGCCTGATCTTCCTCGTCCTGCTCTTCACGGCGTTCCTGAACTTCTTTACCAAGGAAGTAGCGACGATCAGTGGCATCCTGTTCACGGCGATGTTCCTTGGCATCTTCATGATTACAGAACGCTACCACGAGAAACGCCGCGGCGGAGTTCATCATCTTCACGTCGAGCAGTTCAACGAACAGACCACCGATGAGGTAACGTCCAGCAGCCTGGGTCTGACACACAACTACCGCAAACTGGTGGCGATTCGCTCGCCGCAAAACCTGTTCATGCTGGAAAAGGCTCTCGCCGAGAACGACCCCGACACCACAAGTACCGTCGTCATGACGGCAAAAATGGTCCCCATGGGCGACACACCCATTCCGGTGCCGCACCTGGACGCCTACGACCAGAAACTGATGACAGCGGTCGTCGATCTGGCCGAAAAGGCCGGCAAGGAAGTCCGGCCGTTCGTGGTTCTGACCAACAATCCGCTCTACACCGTCCTGCAGACGGCCAAGAACTTGCAAGCTCATGAACTCATCATGGGGGCGTCAAACAAGTACACAGCCGACGAGCAGATGGAACAGATCGCCTTCTACTGGATCAGCCTGCACGACGGCAATCCGGCTCCGCTGACGGTTCGCATTCTGAGCCGGGATCGCGACATGTACCTCGACCTGGCAGGCGGCAATCGTATCCCAAAGATCAGCGAGCGTCGGGCCCGTACCGTGGCTGAATTGCGCGCCGCCGGCGTGGGCGTCGATCGCGTCCTGCTCGCCCACGATGGGAGTGCCGCCAGCAGCGACCTTTTCCAGGCCGTCCTTACGATACTCGACCCGCAGGTCTCTTTCGGCGTGGTCTCGCTGGTGCCCGAAGGCTCCGAGCCCTTCAACGGACCCAGCATTCTGAAGCAGGACCGCGAACGTGCAAAGAACCTTGGCCGCGACCTGGAAATCTTCGAGCCGCACGGGGATGTTGGCCCCGAAATCGTCCGGTTGGCCCGCGAAAGTCAGTACGACCTGATCGTTCTTCCTCTCCGCCAGGAACAGGCTGGTGGCGCCGCCTCCCTGGCCGATCCACGTGCTGCCTATGTCCTCAACCACGCCCACTGCCGGGTCTTCCTGGCTGCCTCGCCCCAGATTCCCGATGAGGTGGTGGACACGAGGCCAGGCCCCCCCCCGCCGAAGGACACCACACATGGCAGCCTCTGATGGCCCTGGCTCCAACTCCGGCGATCTGATGCGGCGCCTGGGCCGAACGGCCAAGGTGCTCATCGTCAGCAGCGTGATGTTCACCTTCATCAGCTACTGGCGAACCGCTGCCGTGGTCCTGTGCGACCTCGCCAGCACTGCCTACTACATCGGCGGCATCGTCGAGGGAGCCATTGGACCGGCAGCGCCGTGGTTCATCATCGCCGTCATGTGCTTCAGTTACTTCGTGCGGATGGTGTACATCGAGAGTTGTACGTTGTTTGTACGCGGCGGCGTCTACCGAGTGGTGCGCGAAGCCCTCGGCGGCTTCCTGGCCAAGCTCGCCGTCTCGGCGCTGATGTTCGATTATGTCCTGACCGGCCCCATCAGCGGTGTCTCGGCAGGGAAGTACTTCGTCGGCCTCATCCTCGATTCCGTGACCCGGCTCGGTGGTGTGGGATTCTCCGCGACCGGCAAGGAAACGATCATGGACTGGGGGGCCGTCCTGATCGCCTGCACGGTCACTCTCTACTTCTACCGGCAAAACCTCCTTGGAATCCACGAGTCGAGTGGGAAAGCGCTGCAGATCATGGTCATCACCACGGCCATGGCGGCAATCATCCTCCTCTGGGCAGGAGTTACCCTGGTCCTCGAAAACCCCAACTGGTCGAACCTGACACGGGGGCCGGACCTGTCCCGCAAGGTGGAATACGAGACGGCTCAGGCGCCCAATCCCGACACAGGGAAGCTAGAAGAAGTTTGGCGTCTCGATTCCGCCGGCCAACCTGTGCCGGACAAGGACGCCACGGGGCAGGTAGTCTTCAAGACAAACAAGGTGACCGGGTGGGCGGAAGACCCGCTTGGGTTCCTGGCCTGGATCTTGCCCGAAGATACGGCGAACACTCTGCGCCAACCGGGCGGCTGGGGCCGCTGGTTTGGCCTGGCCAGCGTGCTTGCCATCTTCCTCGCCTTCGGCCATTCCGTCCTGGCAATGAGTGGCGAGGAGACGTTGGCGCAGGTGTACCGCGAGGTCGAATCGCCCAAGCTGCCGAACTTCAAGAAGGCGGCCTTCATCGTCTTCGTCTATAGCTTCCTGTTCACCGGCGGCATTTCCCTCCTGGCGGTATTGCTGATCCCGAACAACGTCCGCATGAAGGTGTACGACGAGAACCTCATCAGCGGCCTGGCCATGAACCTGTACGGGCCGGTCCTGCTGCGGCTGGCCCTGAACGCCTTCGTCGTCATCGTCGGTTTCCTGATCCTGGCCGGGGCTGTGAATACCTCGATCATCGGCTCGAACGGCGTGCTGAACCGCGTGGCCGAGGACGGCGTGCTGCCCGACTGGTTCCTCAAGCCGCACCCCCGTTGCGGCACCACGTACCGGCTTCTCTACCTGATCCTGGGCCTGCAATTGGGAACCATCCTAATCAGCCGGGGAAACGTGCTGGCCCTGGGCGAGGCCTACGCCTTCGGCGTCGTCTGGAGCTTCGTCTTCAAGGCCTTGGCCATGATCGTGCTCCGCTTCAAGGACCCCCGGCCTCGCGCGTTCCAGGTCCCGCTCAACCTCCGGATCGGCCGTTACGAGGTTCCCGTTGGGCTGGGGTTGATATTCCTGGTGCTGCTCGTGTCCGCCGTGATGAACTTGTTGACCAAGGAGACAGCCACCGTGTGGGGACTGGGGTTCACCGCCGGCTTCATGACCCTGTTCCTCGTAGCGGAGCGTTATAACCGCGGGCTCGGCGGGGCCAGGCACGAGCACCTGGAGCAGTTCAACGAGGCGACCCAGGAGGTGACGCCGGAGGGACTGGGGCTGAGCAAGCCTCAACGCAAGCTGGTCGTCGTCCGCTCGCCGCAACATCTCGCCATGTTGGACCGGGCCCTGGAGGAAGCCGACCGCGACACGACCGATGTTGTCGTGATGATTACCAAGCTGACCCCGCCGCTGGAGAGTGGCGTGCCGCCCCCCGACCTGGACACGCACGACCGACGGCTGCTCACGGCGGTCGTGGAACTGGCGGAAAAGGCCGGCAAGGAGGTCCGACCCCTGATCGTGCCGACCAACAACCCGCTGCACGCCATCCTGACGACGGCCAAGGCGCTGGGAACGCAGGAGCTCTTCGTGGGGGCTTCCAAATACCTGCACATTCCCGACGTGATGCTGGGCGCCTCCAGCCATTACAGCTCCCGCGGCCAGCAGCAGCGGATCGCCGACTCCTGGAGCCGCGTGTGCGGCGGCCAACCGCCGCCGTTGACGGTGCGCATCGTAACACTGAACCGTGAGGTTCGCATGACCCTGGGCGCAGCGACCGCCAGTGCTCCCAAAGCCGTCCCAGATAAGAGACCGGCGGGGTAACTGTTCACACCCCGTGGAGAAGCGAGGAGCGGGACTGAATTATCTGAGCCGGTGATTGATTCGGCCGGGAGAGCCGGTACTTTGATAGGGATGACAAAACATTACCAGGGTTTACCCATGCGACGACCCACGGTCCTGAGCCTTGGGAATACCTGACCGTGAAGGAGGCCGCTCAGTTCCTCGGGGTCTCCCCGGAGACGTTGCGGAACTGGGACCAGTCGGGCAAATTCAAGGCCATCCGGCACCCGGTGAACGGCTACCGGCTGTACCGGCGCGAGAAGCTAGAAACCTTGCTGACCGAAATCGCACGGGCGGAATGATGCTGGAGGCGAAAGCGCTGAGGCGATGAAAAAGCCGATGACCCGGACAGGTGACAGCGGGAAACCGGACCACCTGGAGCTGCCGAAAGCTCCCAGCGGGATCGAAGGGCTGGACGAGATCACCGGCCGCGGCCTGCCGCGCGGCCTGCCCACCCTTGTTTGCGGCAGCGCCGGCTGCGGCAAGACGCTCCTGGCGATGGAGTTCCTCGTCCGTGGCGCCACCGAATTCGGCGAGCCGGGCGTCTTCATGGCCTTCGAGGAGACCGCCGAGGAATTAGCCCAGAACGTTTGCTCCCTCGGCTTCGACCTGGAGGGCCTGGTCGAGCAGAAGAAGCTGCTGGTGGACTACGTTCACGTCGAGCGCAGCGAAATCGAGAAGACCGGCGAGTACGACCTCGAAGGGCTGTTCATCCGCCTGGGGTACGCCATCGACTCGATCGGCGCCCGGCGCGTTGCCCTGGACACCATCGAAACGCTCTTCGGCGGCCTGTCCAACGCCGCCATCCTCCGTTCGGAGTTGCGCCGGCTGTTCCGCTGGCTCAAGGACAAGGGCGTGACCACCGTTATCACGGGCGAGCGCGGCGACGGTACGCTGACCCGCCAGGGCCTGGAGGAGTACGTCTCCGACTGTGTCATCGTGCTCGACCACCGTATTACCGAGCAACTCTCGACCCGCCGGCTGCGCGTCGTCAAGTACCGCGGCACTCTCCATGGCACCAACGAGTACCCCTTCCCGATCGACGAGCACGGCATCTCCGTCCTGCCCGTCACCTCGTTGGGGTTGCGGCACGAGGCGTCCGACGAACGGATTTCCACCGGCGTCCCGCAACTCGACGCCATGCTCGGGGGCGCGGGGGTCCACTGCGGCAGCAGCGTGCTGGTCTCGGGTACGGCCAGCATCGGCAAGACCAGCCTGGCCACCCACTTCGCCGACGCCACCTGCCGGCGCGACGAGCGCTGCCTCTACTCGCCTTCGAGGAGTCCGAGAGCCAGATGGTCCGCAAGATGCGCTCCGTCGGCCTCGTCCTGGCGCCCTGGCTGAAGAAGGGCCTGCTGCGTTTCCACGCCACCCGCCCACCTGGGAAACGACAACGGCGCGGATGCAACGCAACGGATCCTACAACTTGGCGGCAGCGTTCTGGAGGGTGGCCGCGCGGGCACTCGGACTGAACCTCAAGGAACGCCGAGGTTGACATCATTGATGATGAACCCCGGGAGGAGGCCCGATCATGACCACCTAGACCATTGACCCGCTGTTGCAAGAAAACGACGAGCTGCGCCGCCGCCTGATCGCCCTGACCGGCTACGCCCAGGAAGAGGACCAGCGGCGGGCGCAGGAGGCGGGCTTCGACGCGCACATGACGAAGCCGGCTACAATGGACGATCTGCAACGGGAACTGGCCTCATTGCCTCCACGGCGATAGGCGGCCCAGGTGTTCGCTATCGCAGCGGGTGCCTCGTACAATACCCAGCATTCGGTAACGCTCTTCGTGTCCCGCTTGAGGAATCCACCATGCATCGCACGCACCTCTCTGTAGCTGTCCTGGTCGCTCTGGTCCTGGCGAGCCTGGGTCTTGCCGCCGATTCCCCACCCGCTCTGGTGGCCGCCCAGGGGACCATTGACAAAGTCGAGAAGGATACTCTCACGATCCGCCCGAGGGGGCCGGACGGCAAGTTCGAGAAGAGTGTTGTGCTCAAGCTGACCGGCACGAGCCGGATCGCGACGCTGGCCTTTCAAAAGCGCGGCAACAAGGTAGTAGCCGTTCAGAAAGATACCGAAGCTAAAGACCTGGAGCCGAAGCAAGCGATTGCCGTCATCTACACGGCCGGGCCGGACGGCCATATCCTGCTGACCGCCGTGGCTCAGCCTGACACCAGTAAGTGAGCACTCTGCCGGGAGGGAAATGATGCGGCGAGGTTCCGGACGGCCGCGCGAGGTCATCTTGGGAAGCTCTTGTCGCCGCGTGCCTTGATGCCGGTGGCGGCGTCCGGATTGGTAAGCTGTGCAGCCTGGGCCGTGACCTCCGCCGCCTCCGCCGTCAACTTGAGGAACACGTCTTCGAGCGAACCGATCAACGACGCCTGGGTGCGCAGCTCTCCCAGCGTGCCGCAGCCGATCAGCCGGCCGTGTTCGACGATGCCGATGCGGTCCGCCAACTGCTCGACGATGTCCAGCGAGTGCGACGACAGGAATACCGTCGTGCCGCTGTCGGCCTCATCGCGTAGCAGGTCCTTCAGCAGCCGCACGCTCCGCGGATCGAGACCCACCGTCGGCTCATCGACGATCAGCACGCGCGGCCGATGCAGCAGCGCCGACGCGAACACCGTCCGCTGCCGCATGCCGTGCGAGTAACGCTCCGTCAAATCGTCCACGAAATCGAGCAGCTCGAACAGCTCGATCACCCGTTCCATGCGCTGCCGGCCGTCGTCGCGTGCTAAACCGTACATGTCGGCGATGAATTGGAGGAATTCTCGGCCGGTCAGCTTCTCGTACAGGTACGGTTGATCCGGCACGTAGCTGAGCAGCTGTCGGGCCCGGTCCCCCTCGCGCTGCATGTCGAAGCCGCCGACGCGCACCGCTCCGGTCGTGGGAAAGAGGAGGCCGGTAATCATCTTGATAGTGGTCGTCTTGCCGGCGCCGTTAGGGCCGAGAAAGGCGAACAGCTCGCCCTGCTCGATACGCAGGTTGAGATGGTCCACGGCCAGGGTCGTGCCATAGCGTTTGCTGACGTCGAACAATTCGATCATCGGGGAAGCCGCTCCAGTACCAGCCGTTCTTCCTGCAGTGTCCCTTCTGATCGGATCGCTTCCTGACGCAGCACCAGGCCATCGCTATGCCGTATCCAGGTGCGGGCGAGGAGGTTCTCGCCGCGATACTCGATCACCAGGCAGGAGACGTTGCGATTGTTCCAACCCAGGTCCTGCGTCCCTTGCAGGACGCCGGCATCCAGCATCTGCGTCTTGTGCGCGGCGGCCCCGGGCATGAACGCGCCGACCGACGCCGACAGCGACTCGGTCAACGGATCGAAGAGCTGCATCTGCCAGCGCTGGTCTTCGCGCACGTCGAGCAGGCGATTCCAGGGTTGCAGCGGGCTAAGCATGCTGTGGGTGGTGCTGACCTCGACCGATTCGCTCGGCAGATCGTGGTTGCCGAGCGGTGACTCGACGCGCCACTGCGGCGCAAAAGTACCATTCTCCACCGCTCCGGTGACATGGATCCTCGCCTCCGTGTCGCCAATGTGGCCCGGGATACCGCGCAGACCGACGGCGCCCTCCGCCTCGACCGAGTGGAGTTGGCCATCCCGGGTGAGGCGATACATTGTGTCCATCTTGCGGATCTCAGCCTTCAGCAGGCCGCCGACGAGGGAGAACGAGAAGTTGTGGAAACGGAGTTGGGTGTACATCTCATAGGTGTCGTCGTCGGCGCGATGGTTGACCCAGGTCTTGGCGTCGCCGAGGGTGATACCGTTGCGGTGGACCTGCCAGAAGCGCGGCTGCATCGGGCCGCTGACCTCTTGGGCGAGGTCGATGGTGAAGGGCGGCCGCTGTCCCGGCCGGAGTCGCGGCCACAGGTCGTGCTGGAAGAACCAACCGGCGGTGGCCAACCAGAAGAGGACGATGGCCAGGGTGACGAAACGCGGCGGCATCGGCGGCTCCCGGGACAGGAAATCTCCTGGCCTATTGTCGCAGATCGCACGCCGGGGTCAACCGTGGAATGGCGAGCGAGCGGCCTCCGCTGCTCGCCCGGAGATCTTGCCACGGTCCGCAGCGGACCGTGTATCAGGAATGGCTCGCCACTGCCAGTTCCTGCTGCGGCTGTGGCTGCTGGGGCGGGGTGGTGTGGGCCGCCACCTGGATCAACGGCAGGATCTGGTCGCGGCTCTCCAGCAGCGTTGTAGCCACGAAATTGGCGCCGGCCTGGCGCAGGCGCTCCGGGACCCGCGGAGGCAACTCTTCCGGCGCCCAGCGGCCGATCGCGATCTTCAGGTTGGGGAATTGCCGGTGCAATCGTTTGCTCAGGTACAGCGTTTGCGCCAGCCCACCCGGCGCCAGGGCGGCGATGCAGATCACGGCTGGCTGCTCTTCCCGCATCCGCGACAGCACCTCTCCCGTCAGCGCGTGCGGCGACAGCACCTCGACCCGGCAACCCGATGGCTCCACCAGGTGCCGGAACATTTCCAGAGCCAGCGCGTCGGCTTCGTCTCGGGCCGGGCAGCCGACGACCAGCACCGCGGACCGCTCGGCGCGCGTTGCTTCGCCTGCGGCCGGCGGGATCTCCTCCGGCTCCACCAGGTCCTCGAGGATGGCGCGCGTCACCTGGTACGTGAACTGCTCGTCTTCCAGCGACAGGTCGCCGCGCTCCCGGTCGCGCCGCGCCGAGCACAGAGCGGGCACCAGCAGCCGGTCGTAGACCGTCTCGGGCGGGTGCTCTTCCCGGAAGGTCTCGACCAGTTCCGTCGCCTCGTCCTGGTCGCGGGCCAGCAGTCGCTGATAGTAGCGCGTCTCCACGTCGAGGACCTGTTCCGTGCCGAGAAGCACGTTCAGGAACTCCAGGTGCGGTACGTATTTGCCGAGCACCACGAGGCAGGTCGTCAGCGGGATCGACATGAGCAGGCCGATCGGCCCCCACAGCCAGGTCCAGAACACGGCCGAGATGAGCAGCGCCACCGGCGAGACACCGGTACTGTGGCCGAAGAGCAGCGGCTCCACGGCCTGCGACACGACCATTTCCAGTATCGCGAAGTAGGTGAAGGCGGCGATGGGTTGGAACCAGCCGGGACTGGCCGCCACGCAGAAAACGGTCAACAGGAGGCACACCGACCAGGTGCCGAGGTAAGGGATGAAGCGCAGCGTGGCGGCGAGGAATCCCCAGAGCAGGGCGTAGGGGACGCCGAAGATGAGCAGGCCGACCGTTATTCCCAGGCCGACGCAGCCGTTGACGATCGACTGCATGAGGAGGTAACGGCTGATGCGGCGGGCAGAGTCGTCGAGGGCCCGCGTCGTGGTGACGAGCTGGCTCGCGCCGACGAGACGCACGACGCGGTTGCGCAGGTCCTCGCGGCCGATGAGCATGAAGATGACGAGCACCACCGCCAGGACGGCCTCGGCAAGCACTTCGATGGCGGGCCCGAGGATGTTCTGCATCTGCCTCAGCCCGGACGGCTGGACCTGGACCTGGACGGGCGGCGCCGGCGCGCCGGTTGCCGGCAGGTTCTCGTCGATTCCCTTGAACAGGCCGTGCAAGTTCTCCAGGACGGTGCCCTCCGTGACCTGGCGCAGCAGGGTAACCTTGTGGACGATGTTACCCTGGTAGCGCGGCAGGTCATTGGCCAGACTTTGCAGCTGCCAGAGGATGGCCAGGCTAGCAATGCTCAGAACGACGAAGGCCAGGAGAACGGCGACAATGGCCGCGGGTGCCCTGCCCAGACCGCGCCGCTGCAGCCAGTTGACGAGAGGCGTCAGCAGGAACGCCAGGAGGAGGGCCAGGGCCACAGGGATCAGGACTTTGTGGGCCCAGTACAGAGCCACCGTGGCCAGGGCCACGCCAACCAGGACGAGGAACGAGCGCAGGGGGTTTACCAGGGAGGGCTCAGTCATGGTTCACCGCTGGAGCAGCAGCTAAAAAACGGGTGTCCCTTGCAGGCAGGCCGATGCGTGACACGATCTGCCGGGGACACCCGGATAAATGGGGAACGCCAGGGCGATTGCGGGACGGCGACCTCCGCTTGGGAAGGCCGCCGCCACTCAGATAGGTGGCCGTCGCAGGCCTCCAAAGATCAGCGATATCACAAAAAGCACCAGGAAAATCACGAACAGGATCCAGGCGATGTTCGACGCGGCGCCGGCCACATTGAACAGTCCCAGCGCCCCGGCAATCAGGGCGATGATGAGGAACACAACAGCCACCGCAACATGGTTATTCTCCTTCGTTTCGGGACCGAACCGGTTCAGTTTGGCTGGAGAAGCCAGACACAAGGATAGGGGAATGCAAATTCAGTGCCATGGATGAGCCCGCAGCTCTCGTTCTCAGGGTCCACCTGGGAACCAGAGGGGGGCCTTGCTAAGATGGATGAAGTAAGGTGGGACACCAGGCTCGCGGATTTCCCTGGCCAAGAGGCTGCGACGATGCTTTCGTTACCTGTGGTTTCTCCGGCGGCGCCGGCCCGCCGACTGCCCTCCTGGCTGAAACGCACCCTGCCACGCGGAAATGGGAATTACTTTACTCACGAACTGCTGCGCGAACTGAGGCTGGAGACGGTCTGCGAGAACGCCCGCTGTCCCAACCGTCCCGAGTGCTACGCCCGCCACACCGCCACCTTCATGATCCTCGGCAATGTCTGCACCCGGCCCTGCGGCTTTTGCTCGGTGCCGCGCGGCGCGCCCGAAGTCCTGGAGGAGGACGAGCCGGAGCGCGTGGCCGAAGCCGCCCTCCGACTGGGACTGCGTCACGTCGTCATCACCTCGGTCACGCGCGACGATCTTCCCGACGGCGGCGCCGACCATTTTCACCGCTGTATCGTCGCCGTGCGCCGCCGGACCGGCGCCATCGTCGAGGTGCTGACGCCCGACTTTCTCGGCGACAAGGCGGCCATCGACCGCGTGCTCGAGGCCCTGCCCGAGGTCTACAACCACAACGTCGAAACGGTGCCGCGGCTCTACAAGAAGGTCCGCGGGCGGGCGTCCTACCAGCGCAGCCTCGACCTGCTGGCCCACGTCAAGCAGTGTTCGCCGCGAACGACCACGAAGAGCGGTCTGATGCTCGGCCTCGGCGAAACGACCGACGAACTGCTCGAGGTGCTGGCCGACCTGCGCGCGGTGAATTGCGACATGCTCACGCTGGGCCAGTACCTGGCGCCGACGCTCAAGCATATCCCGGTGGCGCGCTACGTGCCACCGGCGGAGTTCGACGCGCTGGCGGTACTGGCACGCTCGCTGGGCTTCCGCCACGTCGCCAGTGGGCCGTTCGTCCGCTCCAGTTATCACGCCGAGGAAATGGTGTCCGACCATGCACCCAGCGGAGATCCTTCTGCCTGATTTGCAGGCCGGCCACGCGCGGCTCAGCGTCTGGTTCGCCGAGGTGGGCGAGCGCGTCTACGAGGGCGACCGCCTCGTGGAAGTGCTCGTCGGCGGCGCTACCTTTGACGTGTCAGCGCCGGTGACCGGCCGGCTCATCGAGAAACGCACACTCTGCAACGATCCGCTTCGGCCCGGGCAGGTACTCGGGCTGGTGGAGGCCGAGGACTCTCAAGAGTGAATGCACCCCGTCCTCTCTTCGTGGCGTTGGACGGCCTCGACGGCACCGGCAAATCGACGCAGTGTCGGCTGCTGGCCGACTGGCTGCATCAGCAGGGCCGCGCGGTTACCGCCTGCGTCGATCCTGGCGGCACTGCCATCGGCGCCGTAGTGCGCGACCTGTTGTTGCACCATCGCCACGACATGGGCATATCGTGCGAGGCGCTGCTGTTCATGGCCAGCCGGGCGCAGCTGGTCGCGGAAGTGATTCGACCTGCGCTGGGGGCGGGACGGGTCGTCGTGGCAGATCGCTACCTGCTGGCCAATGTCGTCTACCAGGGCCACGCCGGCGGCCTGGAACCGGGGCAGTTGTGGGAGATCGGCCGCTTCGCCACCGGCGGCCTGCTGCCGGACCTCACGCTGGTCCTCGACCTGACGCCGGAGCAGGCCCAGGCGCGGCGCACCGAGCCGCCGGACCGCGTCGAGAGCCGCGACAGCGCTTACCAGGCCCGGGTCCGCGCCGGTTTCCTCGCCGAGGCCCGGCTGCATCCTGAACGCATGCGCATCGTCGATGCGGGTCAGCCGGTCGCAGTCGTACACGAACACATTTGTCGGGAGGTGGCCCGTGTCATGGCAACGGGTTCGGGGGCATGAAGCCCAGGTGCTGGCGTTCCAGCAGGCGGTGCGGCGGAATCGGCTGGCGCACGCCTATCTCTTCGTCGGTCCCGCCGGCGTCGGCAAGCGTCTGTTCGCGCAGGAACTGGCCAAGGCGATGCTGTGCGAGGGGGGCAGGGCAGGGGAGTTCGCGGCGTGCGACCACTGTCCGGCGTGTGCCCTTGTCGAGGCGGGGACCCATCCCGATTGCTTCGTCGCCGGCCGGCCGGAAGAGAGCCATGAACTGCCGGTGCAGGTGATGCGCGAGCTGTGCCGGGGCTTCACGCTGAAGACGGCGCGGAGCCATGGCAAGGTGGCCATTCTCGAGGATGCGGACGACATGAACGAGGAGGCGGCCAACTGCTTCCTCAAGACGCTGGAGGAGCCGCCGCGGCGTTCCGTGCTGATCCTCATTGGCAGCGGCGCCGAACGGCAGCTGCCGACGATCCGCTCGCGTTGCCAGGTGGTGCGTTTCGCGCCGCTGTCCGAGGCGCTGGTGAAGGAACTGCTGCGCAGCGAGGAACTGGACGATCCCGCGCTGCTCGATCGTTTGGCGCGGCTGAGCGGCGGCAGTCCGGGGCAGGCGCGTGCCCTGGCGGATCCGGCGTTGTGGGCGTTTCGCCGCACGCTCCTGGAGGGATTGGCCCGGCCGCAGCCCGACAGCGTGGCGCTGAGCCAGGCGCTCACGCAGTTCGTGGAGGAGGCCGGCAAGGAGGGCGCGGCGCAGCGGCGGCGGGCGGCGCTGGTGCTGCGGCTGCTGGTGGAGTTTCTTAACGACGTGCTGCGTCTGGGGCTCGGAGGTGTGCCGCGCCTGGCGGAGCCGGAGGATCAGCGGGCGCTGGAGGCGCTGAGTCAACGGCTGGACACCGAACGGTTGCTGGAAGTACTGGAGCGTTGTTTGGAGGGAGACGCGCACATTGATCGGCGGGCGGCGCTGGTGCTGACGTTGGAAGCATTGCTCGACGCGCTGGGGCAGCAGTTGAAAGCATGAGCAGCGAGAGACGCCGGGGCAGGGGGGTGCGGGGCGAGGCGCAAACCATGGACGACAGCCAGCACGCCGATCCGCGGACGCGTTACGTGTTCCTGCTGCTGGCGTCGCTGCTGTCGCTGATCCTCTACCTGGATCGCATCTGCATCGCCGAGTCGGCGCAGGCCATCGCGGGCGAGTTGGGCCTGGGCGACCTGCAACGGGGCTGGATGTTCAGCGCCTTCACGATTGGCTACATGCTCTTCGAGGTGCCGAGCGGTGCCTGGGGCGACCGATATGGTCCGCGGCGCGTGCTGTGCCGCGTCGTCGTCTGCTGGTCGGTGTTCACCATCTTGACCGGCTGCGTCGCGCGCTTCACATGGGTTGACGGCTTCCTGGTGCTGCTGGTCCTCCGGTTCGTGTTCGGCGCCGCGGAGGCTGGGGCATATCCGAACATTGCCAAGCTGTCGGGGCAGTATTTCCCGCTGCGCGAACGCGGCCTGGCGCAGGGCATCGTCGCCACGGCGGGCCGGCTGGGCGGTGGCATCGCCTCTGGAGCGACCATTGCCGTGACGGTCCTCGCGGAACGCTGGCTGTGGCCCGGCGCCGGTTGGCGCGCGGCGTTCTGGTTCTTCGGATTGTGGGGTATTGTCTGGGTGTTGTTCTTTCTGCGGTGGAGCCGCGGTCAGACGAAGAGCAATCCTTCCATCAAGGTCGATAGCGCGGCCGAGCCTCGCGGGGTACCGTGGCTGCGGCTGCTGACGCGCGTCAACCTGCTAGCCTTCGCGGCGATGGCGTTTTGCAGCGCCTTCGTCGTGTACCTGTACTTCACACGCTTTCCCGAGTACCTCGAAGACCGGCACCACGTCGAGAAAACAACGTGGGGTTGGGTGGCCGGACTGCCGATGATTGGCGGGGCGGTCGGCTGCACGCTGGGCGGCGTGCTTACCGATTGGCTGACGCGGCGCACCGGCAGCCGGCGCTGGGGACGGCGCCTCATGGGACTGGTGGGGAAGGGGGGTGGCGCCCTGTTGTTACTGGCGGGAGCGTGGGCAAATGACCCGGTCTGGGCGGTGGTACTGATCGCGCTGTCGGCGTTCGTCAGCGACCTGGCTCTGGCGGCGCACTGGGCGGTTTGCACCGACACCGGCGGGCGCTTCGTCGGCACGGTGTTCGCCATCGTCAATACGGCGGCGGCAGTCGGCGCGGGGTTGTCGCCGGTGGCGGCGGGGTACGTGCTGAACTGGCTGGCGCCGCGCACTGCCAGCGGGATGTTCGAGCCGCAGGCGCGGGCGCATGCCTGGAACGTGGTGCTGTGTGTGTTTGCCGCAGCGCTGCTGGTGAGCGCGGCGTGCTGGTTGCGCATCGACGCCGACGAGCCGTTGACGGAAGTGTAGAGCCGCGACGCGCTCCGCTGCGCGATGCAGCTACACGGTGGCGAGCGGCGTCACCAGACGCTGCATCAGGTCCAGCGCGTCGCGCGCCTCCTGCTCGGTAAGGATCAACGGCGGCGCAATGCGCAGCACCTTCTTCGCCAACGGTCCCATCAGGTGAATGCCGTCGCCGCCATCGCCGCGATAGCACGCCAGCACGACGGCATTCGCCCAATCGGCGGCGCTGCGGCCGGCGTGGTCGCGCATCTCGATGCCCCAGACCATGCCGCCTTCCTCGCCGCGCACGTGTGCCACGAACGGCAGTTCTTTCAAACGCAGGAGTCCCGCCTCCACGATCGCCGACGCACGCCGGCACGGCTCCATGACGTCGCGCGCGGCGAACTCATCGAGGGTAGCCAGCACGCCGGCGCAGCAGAGTGGGTTAGCGCTCCAGGTGTCGGAGCCTTCGCCGTAGTCGAGCGTGGCGAACAGCTCGCGGCGTCCCACTGCCGCGGCGACCGGCACGCCGTTGCCGAGGCCCTTGCCGAGGACGACGATGTCCGGCTCCAGGCCGTAGGTTTCGTAGGCGAACAGCTGGCCGGTCCGGCCGAAGTTCGCCTGCACCTCGTCGAGGATAAAAACGATGTCGTGCTTGCGGCAGAACGTCTGGAGCAACTGCAGATATTCTTTGGGAGGATGATACGAGCCGCCGCCGCCGAGGTACGGTTCGGTGATGAGCACGCTAAGACGGCCGCCGAACTGGTAGCGCAGCGCTTGCAGTTCGCGCTCGTAGGGTTCCGGATCGAAGGGCCGGCCGCGCAGCGAAACGTCTTGGCACTCGCGCATCGGAAAGCTGATGAAGCGGACGCGCGGGTCGCGGTCGTGGTCGGTCTCGCAGCCGGTGACGGCGCCGGCAAGCCCCTTCTTGCCGTGGAAGCCATGGCGCGTGGCAAGGATGACCTCGCGGCTAGGGTCGCGGGCCAGGGCGGCCCAGAGCGCTTTCTGGATGGCCTCGGAGCCGGACGCGGCCCAGAAGACCTGTTCGAGGCGCATGCCGCCTGGCCGCTCCTGGAGCAGGGCGGCCAGGCGCTGGCTCGCTTCCGCCTCGATGCCGGTGATGGCGTTGTATGCGGTCAGCGGCACGGCGCAGAAGTAGCCGTCGGGCGCCGGTTCGCTCTTGCCCAGGGCGGCCGCACGCCAACCGAGATACTCCGTGAAGCGCGTCATCCACGACCAGGGATTGTGTCCGAGGTTGGCGACGAGGACGCCGGAGGTGAAGTCGTACAACCGGCGATTCTCGGGCGTCCAGTGGTAGACGCCGGCGCTGCGCGCCAGGACCGCCTGCGTCGGCGTGTAGGTGCGCAGGGCGCGCGGCTCGGCGCCGCCGATCCGGTCGCGCGTGGTGTTGGAGGACGACTCATGCGGATGGTGGACAGAATGGGTCATGATATTCTTGCCGCTTGCGGTTTGGCGGAGTTTCAGTTTCGGCGAAGCCACGAGCGGGTTCCTTTACACACGTTCGGGATAGAGCACCACCACTTCGCTGGATCCAGGCGCGTGCAGCACCAGGCCGCCGCGCGGTCCATTCACCTCGGCCATGGTACCCGGTTGTCCGGCGGCGTGCCGCTGCAAAATCGCCTCCATGGCCTGCACAACGGCCACCGTGTTGCGGTCCGCCGAGACGTCGTTGTACGCCAGCGCCCGCACCTGCTCCAACCGGGCGTCGCGTGCCGGCGCCGGGCCGCCAAACTCGACGAACGCCACTTCCTCGAAGAAGCGGCGCAGGATCTCGATGCCGTAGCCGCGCTGCGAACGCTGGTCCCACGGCTCGACGAAGGTGCCGTTGTAGTGGTGGTTCGGCGTACTTTTCATGTTGTGGGGCGTCCGTCCCTCGACGGTAACCTCGACGCCGCGTTTGCGCTGGTGGGCGTTCCAGACGCCGTTGTCGAAGCGGAACTGCACTTCCTGTTCGACGTAGCCGGGGAAGTTATCGGGAGTGACCCAGCTGGTGTGGATATCGAAGGCGGCTTCCCGGCCATCGGGGTAGCCGTAGACGATTTGTAGCTGGACTGAGTCCCAGGTGGCTCCGTCGGCGGCCCCGACGATGCCGCGCTGCCCATTGGCGCTGACCCGCTTCAAAAAGGTGTCGGTCCCCGATACCGTTTTGAAGGTGAAGTCGATCAGCTTGATGTAGTGGACCGCCACGTATGTACCGGGATTGCGGCCGGTGATCCACTCGGCAAACTGACTACCACTAATCTGCTTCGGCTCCAGCAGCGAACAGTAACCGCTGTTGACATGCCGCAGCACGCCATCTACCACGTGGGTCCGCAATTTCTTGTGATCGGGATCGGCCAGCTTGTGATAGACCACCTTCGCCAGCGCGCCACGCCGCCGGGCCAGTGCCTCCAGGGCGTCCAGTTCCTGCAAACGCAGCACGGACGGCTTCTCGATCAGGACGTGCTTGCCGGCGTCGAGAGCCAGACGTGCCGCCTCAAAATGGCGATCGTCCGGCGTGGCGACGCAGACGGCATCGACTTCCTGTGCCAACAACTGTGTCGTGGCATCGGTGCCGGCGAAACTGGCGAAGTCGGCGATGCGGCCAGCGGCAGCCTTGCGCAAGCGCTCGGCGCGGGCGCCGGTGCGGCTGGCGACCGCGGCCAATTCCACTTCCACGAAGCCGAAGTCGCGGCGATACAATCCCTCTGCATGGAGCTGCTCGAACAGCGGCCGATAGGTATCGTCGAAAATCATGCCCAGGCCGACCATGCCGGCCCGCAGACGATGTGCGGTGAGGTTTATTGCTACTGTCATGCCGACATGATACGCGGACCTGCCGTACACGCAACAACCCGCGCGCGGGTTGCTCAGCCACAACCAATCAGGTACGCCTTCAGCTCGCGGTGAATCTCGTCACAGCGCGTCCGCCAGCCGGGGCCGGCCGCCTGTTCCGGACCGCGCTCGGGACGCAGCATGACGGTGATCCGCAGCTGACCTAGCCCCAAAACAAGCGTGTCCCCCCGTGCGTGCGGACTTTTCGGCCG
>JRHI01000506.1_pt1 | contig 41701 bp, 46 predicted proteins | sample 215371 | NCBI WGS metagenome assembly JRHI01 (sample SAMN02929681, study PRJNA255918) | sediment metagenome | biome: cave system; feature: Ice Cave; material: Sediment; isolation source: sediment from deep within a dark volcanic ice cave with no known source of... ... | reverse complement strand
CCACAAGGGTCCCCACCCCGCCACTCATCCACCCCCGTCCCTACTGTGCAAGCGGAAGAACGAGTAATCGCCTTTACCAAGCAAGATATCCGTCCTGCGTCGGACTGGATGGATACGGTTGCTACTGCGGTACAAAGCATTCGGCATGGGGCGTATGAGAAGGTGGTGCTTGCCCGTAGTGTTGAGGTGACACCGAGGGAGCCAGGGGAGACGTTTGATATCAGCACGATCCTGGCTCGGTTACGTCAGGCGTTTCCATCTGCGTACATATTCGCCACTCAACGTGGTACACAGTTTTTTGTAGGGGCGACTCCTGAGCGGCTGGTACAAGCTCAGGATGGGCAGATACAGACGATGGCTCTGGCTGGCTCGGCACAGCGTGGCACTACAGAAGAGGAAGACGAGCGTATTGGTAACGAGCTGTTACATAGCGAGAAGAATAATATTGAGCATGCTATCGTCGTCGCAGAGGTGTATGAGGCGCTACTGGAGCACTGTAGCGAGGTGCATATCTCACCTGAACCGCATCTGCTCAAATTAAAGAATGTGCAGCATCTTGAGACGCCCATAAGCGGGCGCTTGCTAGCGAGACGATGTATCCTGGATGTGATGGCGAATCTGCATCCAACTCCAGCTGTCGGCGGCTTTCCGCGTCAGGCAGCATTGGAGGCGATTCGCACTATTGAGCAGCTTGATCGTGGTTGGTACGCCGGCCCTTTGGGTTGGATTGGTGCCGAAGGGCATGGTGAATTTGCTGTTGCCTTACGCTCAGGGTTGATCGAGGGCAATAAAGCTATGCTGTTTGCAGGCTGTGGCATTGTCGCCGACTCTGATCCGCACGCCGAATATGTCGAATCGTGTTTGAAACTGCAAGCGATGTTACGTGGGCTAGGGAATTATTATGAATGAGAATATACCTTTACAACCTGCAAATCCCATGTATGCGTATGTGGGGGCTTTTGTTGATGAACTGCAACGTGTGAATGTGCAGCATGTAGTCATTTGCCCTGGTTCGCGGTCAACACCTTTGGCTCTGGCATTTGCTGGCCAATTTAAGATACGTACCTGGATGCATGTAGATGAACGATCAGCCGCCTTTTTCGCGCTAGGATTAGCAAAGCGGTTGCAGCAGCCCGTTGCCCTGGTGTGTACGTCAGGGACGGCGGCGGCAAACTTTTTCCCGGCTATTGTTGAAGCACATTTAACGCATGTTCCTTTGTTGGTGCTGACAGCCGATAGGCCACACGAACTGCGCGATAATGGTGCGCCACAAAGTATTGATCAAAATAGGCTCTATGGTACCTATACGAAGTGGTTTGTTGAGATGGCTCTGCCAGAGGCAACGAATGCCGCATTACGTTATGTGCGCACAATAGCTGATAGAGCAGTAGCTCAAGCACAGGCTATGCCAGTTGGTCCCGTGCATTTGAACTTCCCATTCCGTGAGCCGCTTACTCCTGGGCTACTGGTAGATCAACCATTACCACCTGAAAATCAGCGCGACTCTAGCGCGTGGTATGGCCGACCCGATAATACTCCTTATACATGGGTGTGGAATACGGCAATGTTCCAAGCAGACTACGATGCGTATATAGAGGCAGCGAAAATCATCCACAATGCAAAACGTGGCGTGATTATTGTGGGCCCCATACAGGATACAGAGGATTTGCCTTCATCGCTACATCAGTTGGCTGATTACCTGGGATATCCCATTCTGGCTGACCCATTGTCACAGTTGCGTTGTGGAGAACATGATCAAACGTCGATTCTGAGCAGTTACGATGCGTTTCTACGGAATGAAGACTTTCTCGCACGAGTGGAACCGGAGGTGATACTACGTTTTGGTGCTATGCCTACCTCAAAACCTGTCCTGCTCTACATGAAGCGCTATGCCGAGTGCCCACAAATAATCATCGATGATCAGCAGAGTTGGCAGGAACCAACACAACTTGCTTCTGCCTATATTCATGCTGCTCCAACACTCGCTTGTCGAGCGTTAATAAACGCGCTTCAAGATGTGGAACGGAATGAGGATGTAGCCTATGAGATGGATGTGCAGTGGTTGACGTTGTGGCAACACGCCGACCAGGTCACGCAGCAAGCTCTTGAAGCAACAATGCATGATTTTTCAGAACTCTTTGAGGGGTGGGTCTTTTCAGAGCTTGCGTCACTTTTACCAGAAGAATCCATTCTCTACGTCGGGAACAGTATGCCTGTGCGCGACCTGGATACCTTCTTCTGGAAAAGCCAACGTTCTATCCATATTATGGGCAACCGAGGTGCAAACGGTATTGATGGTGTGATCTCTAGTGCATTAGGGGCGAGCGCGGCAACAGGAGAACCAACTGTGCTAGTCATAGGTGATCTCTCGTTTTATCATGACCTGAATGGATTGCTCGCGGCAAAACTGTACCAACTCAATCTTGTGATTGTGCTGGTCAATAACGACGGAGGCGGCATCTTCTCATTCCTGCCACAAGCCGCTCATCCAGCGCATTTCGAGCAAGTATTCGGCACCCCTACTGGCCTCGATTTTCAACCTGTGGTACAGATGTATGGCGGTACCTTCACACATGTGGAGAACTGGCAAGAATTTCGTATAGCCATAGAATATGGACTAAAGAATGGTGGATTGCACGTGGTTGAGGTGAAAACAGAGCGTGACAGTAATGTGATTATGCATCGTCAGTTGTGGCAGGCTGTTGGGAAAGCGCTACAATCTTAATAGTGGATGTGAAATATGGGTAACAAATTGCGAGTAAACAACGTCTCGTACAATGTTGAACTGCACGGCCCTGAAAATGGACTTCCACTGGTGCTTCTACATGGCTTTACAGGAAGTGCTGGTAGTTGGAGAGAGCATCTTTCGGTGTTCGCGAAATATGATTTGCGTGTCATCGCCTTTGATATGCTTGGTCATGGGCAATCAGATGCGCCACAGGATGCGCAGCGCTATGGTATTGAACAGTGTAGTGTAGATATACGAGCCGCATTGCAGATGTTGGGGGTTCAAGCTGGTGATGCGGTATTACTTGGCTATTCAATGGGTGGGCGTATTGCGCTGTATAGTGCTTTCTCTGGTTTCTTTCGTGGGCTTATTCTGGAGAGCGCTTCGGCGGGGATAGAGGATGTGTGGGGGCGTACACTACGTCGCCAGAGTGATGAGGCATTGGCGGAGCGGATAGAGCGCGATGGTGTATCCGCTTTTGTGACATATTGGGAACAACTCCCGCTCTTTGCGAGCCAGAAGGCATTACCTGATGCTATACAGGAGGAAGTACACGCACAACGGCTACAAAACAGTGCGATTGGCTTGGCAAATAGTTTGCGTGGTGTTGGCACAGGTACACAACCTGCGTTGTATGACCGATTGCCAACGTTAGATATACCTGTGCTTGTGCTGGCGGGAGAGCACGATACTAAGTTTACCACAATTGCACGGCGTATGGCCCAGGTACTTCCACAAGCACAGGTGCATATTGTTCTAGGCGCAGGTCATACGATTCACCTGGAACAAGCAGAGACCTTTGATCGTCTCGTTCTAGATTTTATAAGGAGTCTCTCCATCTTCTCCTAATCTGGAAGGACTTTAAGTCCTTCCACATCGTTGAGTGTCAAATCACGTCCAAGTCGTTCAGATAACACACGCAGCACCTTGTAAATAAGCTCCTCACTAACAGCATTGCCACGGATCATCTTGCGAAGTGAAGACTCTGAAATAGCAGCTGCGTCAGCAAGCTCTTTGACTCGTAGCCCAGCTCGTTTGCGTAGCCGATCCAAGGTATCCATAAGACCTCCAGACAAATGATATCTGTATTTTGCGCTAATTAGCGGTTTCTGTCAATGGAAGATTAGATTTGCGTGTACTCATTCACCATTCATGTGTAAAATCGGTTTTTACCAATATTATCTTATATTTTGTCGGTATTCACACTTGACTTTGCCAATTTTTTCATGTATTCTTAGGACTGAAAAGTTTTCATAAGGATATTTCGTAACGCTATATTGTAGGAAAGAATAGCCTACGCGGATAAGGCGTAAGCTAGGTTAAGAGACTAGTTGCTAAAACACGTTCTAGCCTCTCCATGTTCGCATCATAGCGGTCGGAGAGCCAAGAGTCAAGCACCAAAGGAGGCTTGCATCATGGCAGTACCCAGTATCGAGACAAAACACATCACTCCCTTAGTGACCATCCACCACCCTGCCTTTGCCCGTTCCTACGAGGAGGAACGGGCCCATTCTCTGGATGGAAATCATGAACACTCTGGTCCGTTGCATGATCTGTATCTGGTAGATATGTTCACCTTAGCACAACGCTTTGGCCTCTTTGAGCCTCACCGTACACAGGACCTGCTCCAACACATCGGCTCTACGCTGGGAGAGATTCACGGTGGTGTGCTTTTGCCTGATGGGACCGTTCGACCCGATACGAGCACACTGGTTACGTTAGAGGATGAGGATGTCACTTGTGGCTATCATGCGGGTCGAGAGTTCTTCTTTACCCAAGCGGATACCCAAGAACAATGGCACATGAGTGAGAAGCGCCTGATGGAGTGGTTGTATAGTCTGGCACAAGAAGAGGCTCAGGACGATGATGCAGCACGCACGGTTCGCTTTCATCTGGGCTGTCTATTAGGGGAACTCAGTGGACATCTCTTCTCTTGGACACGAGAAGAGCAACACGCTCTTGAACAAGAGAGCCTGCGCATCTTGGGCTACGTCGAACCGCTCAACCCAGCCTGTCTTGCTGCCCGTCAGTTCTGTGGGCAAACCGTGTAAAGGGGTTGGTCTGCAACTGGGGGAGTCCAGTTGCAGACCTTCAGAGGAGAAAGCGATATCATGCTTTTAGCCAAAAAGATCAAAATCGAGGTGAGCACGGAGGGAGCCGAAGCATTAGAATGGATGCAAGGCAAGTGTCGTGGGTTGTATAACTGGTGGGTGATGCGGCTGCGCAGTGGCGAAGTGCGCTGGAACCTCAAAGCAGCCAAGCTCTCGTTACGAGAAAGCAAAGCCTATGACCCTGACCTGCGTTTTGTCTATGGCAAACTGTTGGCAGAGGTGTACTTTCGTCTTGACAAAGCCATGCAAGCCTTCTTCAAGCGGGTGGCTGAAGGGAACAAGAAACCTGGGTTTCCACGTGTCAAGCCACGCCATCAGTTCTTCACCTTGTGCTATCCTGCCATGTATTTAGAACTGCAAGGCAAGAATCTCATCCTTCCGACAGGAGGTGGAGGTCGTGCATGGGGACCCAAGCGCTATCCCAATATTGTCGCTCATCTGACGGAAGAACCACCTGTAGGCTTTCGAGAAGTGGCCGTCTCACGTGATGGGCGAGGTAACTATTATTGCTCCTTTACCTATGAGGAGGCCGAGCAACACCAAGCAACTCCCTCTGAACAAAGGGCATCAGCTAAGAAGAAACGGCAGAAGAGGAAGCCCCGTCGTCCTATGCGTGAGGAGGGCGTGGTTGCCTTTGACCTCGGCATCAAAACGCTTGCCACAGGCTACAGCGATCAGGGACGCTTCTATCATATTGGGGGCTTCAAGGGCTACCGTTGGTATAATAAACAACTCGACAAGATTCGTTCCAAGCGGGATAAATGTAAGAAGAAATCACGCAGGTATATCCATCTCTCTCAGGTCTACAAGCGTGTTTCAGAGCAGAAACGCAACAAGCAGCAAGACTGTCTGCACAAAGCGGCTCATCTGATCGCCGACCGACTGGCTGAAAGAGCTGTGGTCATTGGCGATCTTTCCCAGCAGCAGATGGTTCAACAAAAACAGGAGCAGGAGACACCCCAACAGAAACGCAAGCGGGAAATTCGCAACCGTATGGTGTATAATGATTGGGGCCTTTATCGCTTTGTACAGATACTCACCTATAAGTGTCTGTTGGCTGGGAAAACGTTACATATCATCAGTGAACGCAATACGACCAAGCAGTGTCATCGGTGTGCTCATCTGCAACCGATGCCATTGTGGAAGCGAACGTATCGCTGTGGGAACTGTGGGCTGGTCATGGGTCGGGATGACAATAGTGCCATCAACCTCTCCCAGCGGTTCCTTGCCCGGCTGGGGCCACACACGGACGATTCCGTGCGGTGTACGGAGTGTTCACCGTAATCGAACAGGGGTTCAAGTCACTTGAACCCCTTGATGTGTTCAATTCATTTGATTACATCTAGAAAGGCAGTATATAAATGGCAAGCGTAGCATGGCAAAAGGTAAAAGACTATACCGACATTATCTTTGAAAAAGCAGAGGGCATAGGTAAGATAACGATTAATCGCCCAGAGGTGCGTAACGCTTTTCGCCCAGAAACCCTCAACGAATTGATTGACGCCTTCGATATCTGCCACGAAGATCAAGAGATCGGCGTGGTGATTCTTACGGGTGCTGGTGACAAGGCGTTCTGTTCTGGTGGGGATCAGCGTGTGCGCGGGCATGGTGGTTATGTCGGTGAGGATGGCGTACCGCGTCTTAACGCGCTCGAACTACAAAAGGTTATTAAATACTTGCCTAAACCAGTGATTGCGATGGTTGCAGGTTATGCTATAGGCGGTGGGCATGTGCTGCATCTGTTGTGTGATCTGACCATCGCTGCTGATAATGCTCGTTTTGGGCAAACGGGTCCGCGTGTGGGTAGCTTCGATGCTGGTTGGGGCGCGACCTATCTGGCACGGGTCGTTGGGCACAAGAAGGCACGTGAAATCTGGTATTTGTGTCGCCAATATACTGCTCAGGAAGCATTAGATATGGGACTTGTCAATACCGTTGTGCCCCTGGAACGGCTGGAAGAAGAGACCATTCAATGGGCTAGAGAAATATTGGAGAAAAGCCCGATAGCTCTACGCTTCCTGAAGTCGGCTTTTAACGCCGATACTGACGGACTGGCAGGCATTCAGGAATTGGCAGGTAATGCTACCATGCTCTACTATATGACTGAAGAGGGACAAGAGGGGCGTAACGCCTATCTTGAAAAGCGCAAACCCAATTTCTCACGCTTCCCGCGCTTACCATAAGAGCAATACCGATGACGATTGTTGATGTGCGATGGCATCCCTATCGTGTGCCTTTCAAGTTGCCCTTTAGAACCGCTCATGGAATCTTGAAGGTGCGTACGGGTATCATCGTCGAGGTGCGAACAGAAGAGAGTGTTATTGGCGTTGGGGAGATTGCGCCTTTGCCGGAGTTCAGAGGGACGACGGCCACGGACACGGCGGGCGCGATAAATCAGGTCCCTACAGCTCTCACGGCATCCTTGAAAGGAAGAACGCTGCATGAAGCACTCGACATTGTCGCAACGACTGCGGGCGCGATAAATCAGGCCCCTACGGCGTGTGGCATGGAGCGATGGGGCGCAATTCATTGCGCCCGTACCGTGTGTGGCATCGAGATTGCGTTGTTGGATGCAATAGGGAGAGTTGAGCATAGGAGGGTTGGTGAGTTGTTGTCGGGTAGAATCCTTAAAACATTGATACCAGTCAACGCTGTCATTGGAGTTACCTCACGAGATGCAGCTGTAGTTGCGGCTCAACAGGCCGTAAACGATGGTTATACCTGTATCAAGCTTAAAGTTGGTATGGCACGTACTGTGCAGGAAGAGGTGGAGCGTATTGTGGCGGTGCGGGATGCTATTGGGCCAGAGAGACAGCTGCGGCTGGATGCGAATGAAGCCTGGGATGTAGAGCGAGCATTAGCTGTTTTGTCGCGTTGTGTGCCGTATGACATTGAGTATGTCGAGCAACCAGTCAGAGCTGGCAATTTGGAGGCTATGCAAATATTACGTCGTTCTGTGCCCATACCTATTGCCGCTGACGAGGCGATTAGTGGTCTGGATAGTGCGAGGCGCGTGCTTGAGCATGAGGCGGCGGATATCCTGATCGTCAAACCGCAATTAGCGGGAGGTTTGCGTGTGGGGCAGCAAATTATACAGGAGGCTGCTCAGTATGGTGTGCAGTGTGTGGTCACGAGCAGTATCGAAACAGGAATTGGTATAGCTGCTGCTTTGCATCTTGCTGCTGCTACACCGGCTATCACTCAGGCATGTGGCCTTTCGACGCTCAATATGTTGGTTGATGACCTTCTTGTGGAGGGCCTACCAATACAGGATGGATATATGACTGTTCCAACAGGCGATGGCTTGGGGGTGACGTTGGATAGGGATGCATTAGAAATTTATAAAGGCAACGATGCACTATGACGCAAAATATTGCTCTTCCTGACTGGCTGGCACGTTGTGCCGCGAATCGTCCAGAGCACCTTGCAGCGCAATGTGAGGGGATACATTGGAGCTTTGCAGAACTGGATAAGCAGGTAACACATTTGGCAAGACAACTTGCTACATTGGAAGTGCGAGAAGGAAGCCATGTGGCCTTTCTTGCTGGGAATGGTCTGCCTTACGTCGTGTTCGTGCATGCTCTAACTCGCCTAAGAGCAATCCTGGTGCCTCTTAACGTGCGCTTGACGCAGGAAGAGCTATGCTGGCAGATACAGGATGTGCGAGCAACGGTACTCATCAGCGATACTCTTTATGCGGAACTGTCCAAGGAGATGATAAGAGCACTTCCACATCTTATATATGGGTTAGTAGAGATGCGAGACAACAATGCGTCATTGCATGCAGTGCCTGAAAGCGAGACTGTGTTACGGACAGAGATTGACCTTGATGCGATACAAGCGATTATGTATACATCGGGGACAACTGGGCGTCCCAAGGGAGCGATCATCACTTATGGGATGCAATGGTGGAATGCTACTGGCTCGGCGCTCAATCTGGGGCATGACCCATCCGATTGCTGGCTGGCTTGTATGCCTTTCTTTCATATTGGTGGCTTATCTATCCTGATGCGCAGTGTTATCTATGGTATCAGCGTGCTTGTGCAGCAAAAGTTTGATGCGCATGCCGTCAATGATGCGATTATGCGTGGGCGAGTAACGATTATCTCTGTTGTGGCACAGATGTTGCAACGCATGCTCATGGCACTCGATGTCGATCAGCAGGACAGACGTTACCCAGAAACGCTTAGATGTGTTTTGCTTGGTGGTGGACCTGCCCCCCAACCGTTATTGGAGGCGTGTGAGCTGCGTCGCATTCCCGTTGTGCAGACATATGGGCTGACGGAAGCCTGTTCGCAGGCCGTCACACTTGCGCCACAAGATGCCTTGCGTAAGCTCGGCTCGGCAGGGCGTCCACTGCCAGCTGTGCAATTGTGCATTCTGCATGAGGGTCAAACAGCCAAAGTCAATGAGCCAGGAGAGATTTATCTCAAAGGACCTACAATTACTCCTGGTTATGTGGAGCGGCCAGAGGAGACGGCACGCGCTTTTGTTGATGGCTGGTTTGCCACCGGCGATATTGGCTACCTCGACGCCGAAGGTTATCTGTATGTGCTCGACCGTCGCTCAGACCTGATTATCTCCGGTGGAGAAAACGTCTATCCCGCTGAAGTTGAATCTGTTCTACTGGCGCATCCTGATGTTGAGGAGGCAGGCGTTTGTGGGCAACCCGACGCTCAATGGGGCCAAGTGCCTATTGCTTTCGTGCATTTGCATTCAGGTAGCACTACGAGTCAGGAGGAGCTCATACAGTATGCAGCGCAACACCTTGCTCGTTATAAGCGGCCAAGGGCTGTGTATGTGGTGGAGCAATTGCCGCGCAATTCGTCTGGTAAGTTGTTGCGGAGGGAGTTGTCCTCTTGCTAGCGAGGGCTTACGCCAATTGTCAGTAACATTGGCTGAGGCAGCCCTTCTGCTCCCTTTACTCGTGAAACTTTAGTTTATCTACAATTTTGTCAACTGCTTTTCTTTCCGCCCTGATGGCGATACCAACAAGGTTTAGATTGGCTCGTTCGATGCAATGTACCGCTTCACGGTTTGCCGCATCATGGGTGGTCGAAAACATCTCTTCTGTGTAAATGGCAGGTTGTACGCCTCGGGCGAGTGCCCGCTCAAGTACCCTGGCTAATGCCGCACTATCTCCTCCATAGACCAGCATTGGTTGACCAAGGAGACGCATGTACACGTTCCCCGATGCATCCTCGTATGGTTCTCCAATACTTTCTGGGTACGATGCAGCAATACCACTTGCCAAGAATGCCGCCACGTTTATCTTTTGCCATGAGGCTAGATCAGATCGAATAATCAACGCAACTTTTGTGTCAAAGATCATACGAATATCCCCTATTTGAAATAATTTTATAGGTACTGACTCAGTGCTCCCTCTCGAACCATTACTAGGCGCTCGTCGCCCTGTCAATGACCTTACGTCCAGCAATGATTGTATAATATACCTTCATGAATTGGAATAGGGACCTATAGAAACATTGTTGACAAAAACGAGAGTTGTGCTTACTAGCCTGCTCTTGTCGTTTCAACCATAGATAAGCCATGCACTATATCCTTTCCTTGGTATGTAAAGAGCGAGGATGTGCTGTGTTTTGCGGAGGAAGATATGCAACCAGAGTCTGTGATGAGCGTGATTTCTGTCAACGTCGGGCTGCCACGAGAGGTCGTCTCGAAGGGGAAGACGGTGTTGACTGGGATTTATAAACAACCCGTAGCTGGCCGCGTGATTGTGCGTCAACTTAATCTTGATGGGGATCGTCAGGCCGATCTCACTGTTCATGGTGGCCCAGATAAAGCGATCTATGTCTATCCCAGTGAGTATTATCAGTACTGGCGTGAACAGTTTCCCGGTCTGGAGTTGCCTTGGGGAATGTTTGGCGAGAATTTGACGGTTGCGGGGTTGCTGGATGAGATGGTGTATATTGGTGATCGCTTCCAGATTGGGTCGGTTCAGGTGATGGTGACGCAGCCGAGGTTGCCATGTTATAAGCTGGGCATCAAGTTTGGGCGCGATGATATGCTCAAGCGTTTTCTCGATAGTGCTTTGACAGGTTTCTATCTCAAGGTCATTGAGGAAGGCGAAGTCAAGGCAGGAGATGCAATCACACCTACGGCACGTGACCAACATAGGGTTAAAGTGAGTGATATTATGCGGCTCTATAAGCAGGATAAGTACAATGTAGGCTTATTGCGACGTGTGGTTGAGGTGGAGGCTTTGCCCGAAGAGTGGCGTGATTACTTCCGCGAACGTCTTTAAACAGCCGGTCATACCCTAACAGTAGGGACGAGGGAGGATGGGAGGCAGGGTGGGGACCCTTGTGGTCGTCCGCGCAACTACAGAGCACTTCAAATTGCTCTTCATGTTTCCCACGACGGACGACCACAAGGGTCCCCACCCTGCCTCCCATCCTCCCTCGTCCCTACTGTTGAGGGACCGGGTTAAGCGGTTTTGGCGGACGAGGACTGAAAGCGCGGGCTTTTCCGATAGGCTTCGGATGTCCGCCATTTATGATCACGCATGAGTTGCTCAATCTCGTTTCCGGGTGCATGTTGCTCGATCATGTCCAGTAACTGGCTGTGTTCCTCGATAGAGACTCTGACACGCTGCGGGATGTAACTAAAATCGGTGTGTCTCCTTACTGCTAAACGATCCCATGTGGCTTGCAGGAGTTCAACTAAGTAGGTATTTGGGCAACGATCGTAGATATAAAAGTGGAATGCTTTATTCAGAGGACTGTATGCGTGAAGATTGGCTGATTGTACGGTACGAAGCATTGCTAGATTACACCCTCGTAGATATTTCAGGTCTTCGTCATTCAGAAGCGGGGCGGCAAGGGCGGTTGCATAGCCCTCTAGAAGTCCAAGGGCGGAAAGCTCTGCCTCATACTGATTCACATCGATGTGAGCTACCTGTGCCCCACTATTGGCGCGATACTCTACCCAACCTTCTGCTTCCAAGCGTCGGATTGCCTCACGAATGGGCACAGAACTGATGCCGAACTCACGTGCTAATGCATCGATCACTAGGCGATAGCCTGGGACGTAGGTCCCATTCACAATGCGCTCACGAATGATGCTGTATGCCTGTTCCTGTTTGTTGGGTGTCGCGGCACTCATCTCTATCTCCTCTTCACGTAAGGCTCCAAACTGTTTCTTACGTATATCGTAATCATATACGAAATTATATCATATTTACCGATACTCTTCAACAATTCTGCTTGAAAAGGGAAAGAGAGATAGTCCTCTGCATAGTTTCTCGTGTTATATACATTTTATCCACATAAATTTGCTTCAGAACCCTTGACAAAGATGGAAATATATTCCATAATATATACTAAATCATATATGATTTTGATATCTGGAACATCCATCCCCTTGTTTCTTTTATCGTGTGTAGGTGCGTAGTCTCTATCATCGCCCAGTGGAGTGTTATGTACAGGCATCGTCTCAGAAAGGAGATTCTTGAATGCCTAAACTAAGCCGATCTGAGTACTACAATCTCACCCGTGACATGAACTGGAACCTCAAATATGTTACGGAAGAAGAGGCTTTCCCAGCAGAGTTAGCCGGGGATAGCCGGGGTATCCCAACAGATGAATGGTGGACGTGGGATGAACCTTATAAACTTACCTATCGCGAGTATGTACGCAACCAAGCAGATAAGGACACCATGTCCTACTCTGTGAAGAGTGCCGTTTCTCGCTCTCACCTCTTTAGCCAGATTGATGCCGGTTGGAAGTCAGCGATTGCCGCGCACTATGGTGCCATCGCGATTCCAGAATATATGGCGTCATTTGGCGAGGCGCGTATGGCACGCTTTGGCCGAGCGGCTGCTTGGCGCAATATGGCTACTTTTGGTACCATGGACGAAACCCGCCACGCCCAGATTCAGCTATTTTTCCCCCATGAACTCCTGGAGACGAACAAGGGGTTTGACTGGGCGCATAAGGCCATGCATACCAATGAATGGGGCTCAATTGCTGCACGGCATCTCTTTGACGACATGTTTAGCGCCAATGATGCGTTGAGTACCGCTCTGCAACTCACGTTTACTTTTGAAACAGGGTTCACGAATCTGCAATTCCTGGGCATGGCTGCTGATGCGATGCACGTGGGGGATGTAGAGTTTGGTGCCATGATTTCTAGTATCCAGACCGACGAGGCTCGTCATGCCCAACAAGGTGAGCCGACGCTGAAGATTCTTGTGAAGAATGGCAAGAAAGATGAAGCTCAGCGACTAATAGACGTGATGTTCTGGCGTAGCTGGCGTATCTTCTGTCTCCTCACCGGACTTTCTATGGACTATTACACACCGCTTGAACATCGCTCGATGTCATTTAAAGAGTTCATGGAAGAGTGGATCATCAAGCAGTTTATGGATCAGTTCCGCGATCTCGGTATGAAGACTCCCTGGTATTGGGATACCTTCCTGAATGAGTTGAACTGGTATCATCATGGCCTGCATCTCGGCATCTGGTTCTGGCGCCCGACCGTATGGTGGAATCCAGATGCTGGCGTCTCTCCTGTCGAGCGGCAGTGGCTTGAGACCAAATACCCAGGTTGGAATGATAATTTTGGGAAACAATGGGATGTGATCACCAAACATGCACGCAAAGGTGAGGTTGCACAGACCCTTCCACAAACATTCCCCATCATCTGCAATCTCTGCCAGATTCCAATCATTACTCCTTCTAATCCCAAGGGTCAGCACCATCTTGGTCCCTATGCGTTAGACTACAACGGACGGCGTTACCTCTTCTGCTCGGAGCCCTGCAAATGGATATTCGAACAGAATCCGTCGCGCTATGCCGGTCACACCTCGGTTATAGACCGTTTCCTCGCCGGACAGATACAGCCACCTGACCTGATGGGCGCATTGGCGTATATGGGCAATCCCCACGAGGTTGGAGGACAGGACGCCGAGAACTTCGCCTGGGCGCATGAGCAAGCTCAAGAGCCGGTTGCAGTTGGCGGCGAATAAGACAAGAACATATATATCGATGAAGCCATATCATTGTAGAGTCAGTCAGCAGGGCGCCCGCAAGGGGACGCCCCTACAATGATGACGGTATGTTGCAGGCAAGTTCGTATCCTTGCAGGGGCGTCCCCTTGCGGGCGCCCTCGCTCGCCCCAACTTAATTGATATGTATTGACTAAGGAGGCTGAAATTATGGCTTTGGTTCCGCTGACAGCAGCATTCAGAGGAGATTTCGTCGTACAGTTGGTTCCCGTTGAGGATACAGACACTATGGAAGTGGTCGCTCAGAAGGTTGCCGCGCATGCGGTGGATCTACGCGTGGCTGCGAGGCAAGTCCCCATGCAGGTAGTCTTCAAAGAGAAGGTTCTCCAAGCAGGGGAGACAGTGGGAAGCGCTGGCATTGGCCCTATGGATTTCGTGGAGGTGCGTTACGCTGATGAGTAAGGCCACACTCACTTGGGTAGAGGTGGCAACTCTCGATGACTTGTGGGAAGGAGAAATGCTAGAGGTAGAAGCAAACGGACAGGCAATACTTCTAGCTCATCTGTCCGGTGGGGAGATCGTTGCCTACCAGGGAACGTGTCCTCACCAGGAATATCCTCTCGCAGAGGGCGAGGTAGACGAAGAAACACAGGTCCTGACGTGCTCTGGACACCATTGGCAGTTTAATATTCGCACAGGTCAGGGAGTGAATCCGTCTGCGTGTACCCTCTACCGCTACGAAGTGAAAGTTGAAGGGACAACGATCTCCGTTGGCTATCCAGAAGACGACACGCAGCGCTACAACCGCTGCTAGGGAGGATTGGTTTTCTATGAGCGAGATGCTAGTAGGTCCGGTCCTGAATGACCGGTCGATATTTGAAACGGTACTCGAGGCGGCTGAGATAGATAATCCGGGAGTAACACTCTCTACAGAAGATCGTGAAGGATACTTCCGCATCTATACTCCTCATCGTCTCCGTCTGACGCGCAAGAGTATGGAAGAGGCGCTGGGGAGGCCATTCGCATTATCAGAGCTTGAACCCTATCTCTCCAGCTTTGGTGGGCGCATGCGGTCCATTGGTGAAGAGGAACTCGTTTTCTATCTTGAAAGGGGGTCTGAGGCATGACTACTACACCTTCCAAGCAGCAGAGGCGGCAGAGAACCTGGAGCCTCTATACCGAGCAACGCAAGCCGAGTGAGTATGAGGTTGTGACGCACCGCCTCAACTATCACTTCCGGCGTGAACCTGCACCATTTGAACTCAGTCCCGATGTACCTATAAACCGCTGGTATTTACGTTACCGTGAAGGCTCCCCATTCCAGGTAGACGACTGGGATGGTTTCCGCGACCCTGCCCGGCTCACCTATAGGGCCTATGTCCAACGGCAACGAGAGCGTGAGATCTATCTGGACAACCTTATCGACGGTTTCGAGCGCAAGGACCACTTTGCTCATCTCGACGCCAAGTGGGTGAAGTTGCTTGAGCGGCTTTACGTTCCAAATCGGTTCTCTGGACATGTGCTGCAAATGCTCTCACTCTACGTCAGCCAGATGGCCCCTTCCTCTTATATGACTGTTGCCTACCATTTTGAGGGCGGCGACGAGATGCGCCGTGTACAGCGCTCCGCATATCTTGCGCAAGCGCTCGCACAGAGCAATTATCCAGAGCTTGCGGACAGCCAGGCAACACGCAAGATTTGGGAGGAGGATCCCAACTGGCAGCCAATGCGAGAGCTTCTGGAGAAGCTGCTTATCGCCTACGATTGGGGAGAAGCATTCGCTGGTGTGTGCTTGGTAGCAAAACCCGTCTATGACACGCTCTTCAACGAGCAGCTAGCACAGCTAGCACAGCAGAATGGCGATCAGTTACTTGCTCTCATAGCGAATGACTTCGCACTAGATGCCCAGCGCCACAGGGAGACAGGCAAGGCTCTGGCGAACTATGCTATCGAGCACAAGCCGGAACTGCGCGCTCAACTCAAGGGGTGGGTAGATAAGTGGTCGCCCTTGGCGCTACGGGCCGCAGAAGGACTCAGCGCATTCTTTGGGGAAGCTCCGCACCCTATAGCGCCTGAGCAGGTGAAAACTGCTGTAGGCGAGTCCCTCAAGGCGTTCTTGGATCAGTGCAAGCTAGCGGAGTAAGATGAGCAAATATGGGTATCTCCCTCCCACTCTGCGTCGGCTTCCTGCGCGGCAGGGGCCGAGGCCCGGAGTAGATCGGCGTTATCCTTGTCTCCAGTTTGAGGAAGAGGCTCCGGCTACATTGCGTAAGAGCCTTCTGGAACGTGCAGGAACCCTTGAGGGTGTATGTGTGCAGCCGACCGAGTTCTCAATATCTGGAGATGCGCTCGTGCTTGAGGAAGCACTGGCGAGAGGGAAACCCGAAGCGTTCGTGAGGGGAAGAGAGTTTGCCATTATGCGGGAGGAGGGCAGTGTGCATCTGACCTTAGATCCCAGTTGGGGCCAGAAGGTGCTCACTAAGAGATGGGCTATGATCCATCCGCTGGCCTTGTATATGGCTGGTGCTGTTCCTCCTCAGAGCCTCATCCTCTATGCCCCTCGGAGTGAGAGGGAACTAGAGATGGTCTGGAAGATTATCCAGGCGGCCTACAGTTTCGCCTGTGGCCGAGTGGGGGATCTGATTTTGCCTGATACCGCTTGGTAAAAGGCTAGTTAAGAGTATTTTATGAAAAGGAGATAATACACATGGTTACCGTAGGACTGCTCGTTCGATTAGAGGCAAAGCCTGGAAAAGAGGCAGATGTCGAGAACTTCCTGCGTGGAGGTCTGTCGTTAGCTCAGCAAGAGCCAGCAACGATCACATGGTATGCGATCCGCCTTGGACCTTCGACGTTCGGCATCTTCGACACCTTCCCCGATGATAAAGGGCGGCAAGCACACCTTTCAGGCCCTATCGCGGCGGCGCTGATGGCAAATGCTTCCGAGCTTCTCTCGCAGCCCCCCACCATCGAGACGGTTGACATACTTGCAGCCAAGATTCCTGGCTAGATAGTGCGTTGAAGGGGAAATGCCATACGTTTCCGTAGGGGCGGGAGTGAATGGTGGTGGGGAGGGGAGGCTTGCCTCGCCCTGCGTGCAACACAAACAGCAACATGGATGTTGTTGGTGGATAGGGCGACCCAAGGGTCCCTTCCCCACCACCCATCCACCTCCGCCCCTACGGGGACGAAGTTTCTTGTAGGGATGAGAGCATAGAGGAGATGCTGGATGACGATTCCGACCCTGACGGTAGATCTGCCACGTCCCACAGACCCAGCCGCGCTTGAACTACAAGCAGAGGCTGAGGCACACGGGTTTATTGTTTCCTGGGCTCCCGTGGAACTACCGGAAGAGTGGAAAATCAGCTATGGGCAGTGGATAGCCGAGCGACGCAATGCGGGCTTGGGACAACTGGCACGAGCACTTGAGGTGCGGCTTGAGCCTTCGATGCGCTTTAGCTGGGTGCGTAGTGTCATGGTACTCACGGCGCCTCATGCCTATGAGGATCCCGGCGTTCCCGCAGGAGGAGTGCGCATTGGGCGTGTCGCACGGAAATTCTGGGTGCGAGAGCCTGACCCGTTCTTCTTGAAACGCCTGCTTGAGCCGCACATAGAGGCCCTGAAAGTGCTTGCCCATCGGCTGGGCATACGCGCACGGGACTACATAGACCAAGGGCCGCTCCCACTCAACCTCTATGCCGTCAGCTCTGGTCTCTTCTGGCGTGGCTATAACGCCCTGCCGAACAGTATCGACTTTGGCACTCGTGTTACGCTTGCTTGCCTGCTGACAGATATTCCGGTCTTACCGCCTGCGTCCCACCCTGACCGGTGTGGTAGTTGTAGGCGATGTGTCGCGCTCTGCCCTACAGGAGCTTTGCTGGGGGATCGAAGGGTGGATCTCAATCGCTGCATCTCTTACTGGACGACGAGCCATCAGGAGCTGATTCCTCCTGCGTTTCAGTCAGCTATCAGCGATTGGCTCTTAGGGTGCGATATTTGCCAGGAGGTCTGTCCCTGGAACTGGAAAGCTGAACATGCCGAATGGTTCTGGGAGGGATTTAGGGCCGACCCAGACTTGGTCCATCCAGACCTCACCGACTCCCTCACACTCTCCAGTCAGGATTTTGCTCGTAAGTATGCTCACAGCGCTTTCGAGCGCATAGGTCGGATACGCATAGCCAGAAATGCGCTTATTGTGTTAGCAAACAGCAAAGACCCGGCCTATCTGCCTCTGGTATCTCGTGCAGTAACTGATATCGCGCCTCTCGTACGAGCGACTGCTGTTAGGGCATTGCTGAAGCTGGGAGGACGGAAAGAAGCAGACAAGTTATCTCGTGATGCAGATGCGATGGTGAGAAGGGAGGCAACACTGGCGCTCCAAAACTCTTGACAAAGAGGAAAATAGATTCCATAATATATATCAAATCGTATACGATTTGGTCTCAGAGAGGAGATGCACGCATGGCTATGACCCAGGATAGCTCTCCCACAGGAGAGAAGACCGTAACTCGTCCCTACACTGGAGCCGAGTATTTAGAGAGTCTGCGCGATGGCCGCGAGGTCTACATCTATGGCGAACGGGTGAAAGACATCACCACTCATCCGGCTTTCCGCAATAGTACACGCATGGTCGCTCGTTTGTACGACGCGCTGCATGACCCTGCGAAGAAGGATGTACTCACCACCGAGACGGATACCGGCAGTGGAGGCTTTACCCACAAGTTCTTTCGCACCCCCAAAAGTGCTGAGGACCTAGTTGGTGCTCGTGATGCGATTGCTGAATGGGCACGATTGACCTATGGCTGGATGGGACGCGCCCCCGATTACAAGGGAAGCTTTCTCGCGACGCTGGATGCCAATGCCGATTTTTATGCCCCGTATCAAGCGAATGCTTATCGCTGGTATAAGGAAGCCCAGGAGAAAGTGCTCTACTTCAACCATGCCATCGTCAACCCGCCGGTTGATCGTAACCTGCCACCCGATCAGGTAGGCGATGTGTACATGCATGTCGAGAAAGAAACCGATGCGGGTATCATCGCGAGTGGCGCCAAGGTGGTGGCGACTGGTTCGGCATTGACACACTATAATTTCATCGCCCACTATGGCATGCCGATCAAGAAGAAGGAATTTGCCATCATCTGTGCTGTCCCCATGGACGCGCCTGGTGTGAAGCTGATCTCGCGTGCATCTTATGAGATGACTGCAGCGGTGATGGGTAGCCCCTTTGATTATCCCCTGTCTAGTCGGTTGGATGAGAACGACGCTATCTTTGTGTTTGACAAGGTGCTCATTCCATGGGAGAACGTCTTCGTCTATGGGAATATGGATAAGGTCAACAGTTTCTTTCCCGCGTCCGGTTTCATTCCCCGCTTTACGTTCCACGGCTGTGTGCGTCTCGCAGTGAAGTTGGACTTCATCGCTGGCCTCTTCCTCAAAGCAGTGGAGGCGACAGGGGCGAAAGACTTCCGTGGCGTACAGACGCGTATTGGCGAGGTGTTGGCATGGCGCAACCTGTTCTGGGCACTCACTGATGCTATGGCGCGTACACCTATCTCCTGGTTGAACGGAGCGGTGCTGCCCAATCTCGAGTACGGTATGTCTTACCGTGTATTCGCAACGGTTGCCTACCCACGCATCAAAGAGATCATTGAAAACGATCTTGCCAGTGGCTTGATCTACTTGAACTCCAACGCCGTGGATTTCAAATCGCCAGAGATCCGTCCTTATCTAGATAAGTACGTGCGTGGCTCCAATGGCTACACCGCAGTGGATCGCGTCAAGCTGCTCAAATTACTCTGGGATGCGCTAGGAACGGAATTTGGCAGCAGACACGAACTGTACGAACGCAACTATGCAGGCAACCATGAGGGCATTCGTATGGAAGTCCTCGACGTAGCTACTGCTCTCGGCCAAGTCGATAAATTTAAGGGCTTTGCCGAGCAGTGTATGGCAGAGTACGATCTAGATGGTTGGACTGTGCCGGACCTCATCAACCCTGACGACGTGAATGTACATATGAAGAAATTCAAGTAGCAGGATTCCGAAGGAGGAACACATCATGGCAGAAGCAACAGAACCCATGTTTGATGTAGCGCAACTTGCTCACGTGGAATTGCTCACTCCCAAACCCGATCAAACCGTGGCGTTCTTCAAAGATTTGCTTGGGCTACAAGAATCGGGCCGGGAAGGGCAGTCTGTCTATTTGCGTGCGTATGAAGATTTCTATCATCACACTCTGAAAATAACCGAGTCGCCCAAGGCTGGTATGGGACATGTGGCGTGGCGTAGTAGCTCACCACAGGCACTGGAACGGCGTGTCAAGGCGATTGAGGCTAGTGGACTAGGTAAAGGCTGGAGCAATGGCGATCAGGGGCATGGCCGGGCCTATCAGTTCACCGACCCTGATGGACACAAGATGGAGATTTTGTGGGACGTGGAGTACTATCAGGCGCCCCCAGAACTGAAGACCGAACTCATGAACCGACCACAGAAGCGGCCCTTGCATGGTATCCCTGTACGTCGCCTCGATCATGTAAATCTGCTCGCGTCCAATGTTACCGCCAATCGGAATTTCATGATGGAGCAAATGGGCTTCCGACTGCGCGAGAACGTGATTCTCAGTGATAACACCGAAGCTGCTGCTTGGCTCAGTGTGAGTGCTCTTGTGCATGAGGTCGCGTTCCTGGGAGACAGAACGGGTGCAAAGGGACGCCTCCACCATATCTGCTACTGGTATGGCTATCCGCAGCATCTCTCTGATCTCGCTGACATACTCGTCGAGAACGGTATCGATATCGAAGCTGGCCCTGGCAAACATGGTATCAGCCAAGCGTACTTCATGTATGTGTTTGAGCCAGGCGGCAACCGCATTGAACTGTTCGGTGATGCTGGCTACCTGATCTTTGATCCTGCCTGGAAGCCGGTGACGTGGCATGAGCACAACCTGGATAAGGGTATTATCTGGTTCGGTTCGCCACTGCCAGCCGAGTACTTCCTCTATGGGACTCCACAGGTAGAAGGGGAAGCGCAGTCTGGTGAGCATGAACGTGAAGAGGAAGTCATTAAGAAGGTGGAAGCACGATAGCTCCCGACCTTACTCTATAGATATGAAGTTCTCCTTTATGGGTCTTTAAAGGAGGACTCCAGGCAACAAGGTGATTGCACCGTCGTAGGGGCCAGATTTATCGCGCCCGTCGCCGACATGTACAATGTCTGAGGAATTGACTATCGCCAAGACGGGCGCGATAAATCTGGCCCCTACGATGGTGCAATCACTATGGTACAGGCAGAGATGGAGGGTATAGAGCATGCAGGCGACGCCTGAGATTGGAAAAAGTATTCTTGCGGGTGGAGTAGCCACCAATTATCATGAGGCGGGTAGGGGCACGCCAGTTATTCTGATCCATGGTTCAGGACCAGGGGTCTCGGCGTGGGCCAACTGGAGCCGCGCCATCCCATTCCTCTCCGAGCATTTTCATGTGTTTGCGTATGATCAACTTGGTTTCGGCTACACAGAATTGCCTAAGGAGAATTCCTACGGGTTGGAGCAATGGACCGAGCACTTGCTTGACTTCATGCGGGCTGTGGGAGTCTCGCGGGCACATCTAGTGGGGAACTCCATGGGAGCTGCGGTTGCACTCGCGGCTGCGATAAAGTATTCCGAAGTCGTTGATCGCCTCGTATTGATGGGCGCAATGGGCGTGCGTTTCCCACTGAGTGAGGGTATAGATGCAGTCTGGGGTTACGAGCCTAGTATTTCCAACATGCGGCGGCTGTTAGATATCTTCGCCTATAACCGCGAACTCGTAAACGATGAACTAGCTGAGCTACGTTACAAAGCAAGTATCAGACCGGGCATGCAGGAAGCGTTTTCTAGCATGTTTCCAGCGCCGCGTCAGCAGGGTGTAGATGCTCTAGCCGCGTACGAAGAGCGCCTTCGTGAAATACAGGTGCCTACTCTTGTCGTACATGGGCGAGATGATCGCGTGATTCCGCTTGCTACAAGTGAGAAATTGCTACACGTTTTGGAAAATGTTCAGCTCCATGTCTTCGGGCACTGTGGGCACTGGACGCAGATCGAGCATGCCGCGACATTCAACCGCCTCGTACGGGACTTTTTTATGAAATAGCGGAGTGACGAAAATGAGTATGACCCAAGATATTGCCGTTGCCCTCGAACGTGCCGAACGGGAGCGCATCGCGTTGCCACCTCTGAGCGAGACGTATCCTACTCTCACTCCGACCGAATCGTATGCCATTCAAAATGCATGGTTTAACCTGAAACTTGCTCAAGGCGCACACCTCGTCGGGCGCAAGATCGGGTTGACCAGTCAGGCCATACAACAACAGATGGGGGTAAATCAGCCTGATTATGGGTTCCTGCTTGATACGATGGCAGTACCCGCTGGAGGTGTGCTGGCATGTAGCGAGTTTCTCCAGGCGCGTATCGAACCAGAGCTTGCCTTCTGGCTTGCCGAGGATGTACACGGGCCGGGTGTGACTGCTGAGCAAGTCCTGGCGGCAACGCGAGGTGTGAGTGCGGCACTGGAACTAGTCGATAGTCGCATTACCAATTGGCGTATCACCCTTGCTGATACCATCGCCGACAACGCTTCGTCAGGACGCCTGATCGTCAGCGAAAGTGTCATTCCAGTGGGGGGACTTGACCTCGCAACGGTCAAAACGGTGCTCACGCGCAACGGTGAAACGGTTGGGACAGGAACCGGAGCTGCTGTGCTCGGCCATCCGGCGGCATCTGTGGCTTGGCTGGCAAATAAACTGGCGGAGTTTGGTGTTTCGCTACTCAAAGGTCAAGTCGTCCTGTCAGGATCTATGTGCGGTGCTGTCCCTATCGCGCCCGGTGATACCTTCCGTGCGACCTTTACTGATGTAGGGGAGGTATCGCTGAGCTTTACGTAAAGGAGCATATGATGTCATCACGAGAGTGGGCGTTAAATTGCTACGACCAGTAGGGACGGGGGAGGATGGGAGGTAGGGTGGGGACCCTTGTGGTCGTCCGTTGCAGCCAACAAGAGAGAAAAGCAGTCGTCATTGTCCCACGACGGACGACCACAAGGGTCCCCCGTCCTTACTGTTGAGATGCGCAAAAATAATGTCCACTCTGGCACTATGATGGTGAAAGGAGGAGCATGTGGAGCCACAAATTTTTCGCCGCGTCATTAGTCACTTCGCGAGTGGCGTTACGGTGATTACGACCCGTGAACATGGGACTAACTATGGGCTGACCGCTAGTGCCGTTACCTCGCTCACCTTAGATCCGCCGATGCTGCTGGTGTGTATCAACAAAAATACTGGCACGCAAGTGGCTATTAGTCGGACGCGTGTCTTTGCTGTGAACATTCTGGACGAAGGTCAGGCTGACCTTGCCTATAAGTTCGCAAAACCGCAACCAGATAAGTTTCAAGGTGTGGAATTCGCCTATGGTGAATATGGTGAACCACTCTTGACTGGGGCGTTGGCACATATTGAATGTCGTGTCGTCGCTGATGTCGAAGCGGGAACCCATCGCGTCTTTCTGGCTGAGGTTGAGCGTGCCAAGACATATGTTGGCTCCCCCTTAACCTATTTTCAGGGTAAGTTTGGACGCTTTGGGCAGACGCAAGACGATGCCATTTACCGAGAGATGCGCCAACACGTGTTGAACCGTGAACTCACTCTCGGCGAAGTACTTGACCCATACGAACTTGCTAGCCAGTTTGAAACGGCACAGTCTAGCACATACTATGCGCTGACCAAACTCGCCGCCGAGGGTCTTGTCTCTCGTGATCTCACCAAAGGGTATGTTGTCACACCGGTTGACGCGAAAACATTAGAAGAAGCCTTCGATGCACGTTGCACCCTTGAAGTAGGTGTTGCTGAGCGCACCGTCGGGCGTACTGCGCCTGATGATCTTGCAGAATTGCGTCGGCGGATGGAGGCAACGCTTCCTCTAGTAGTTGATAATCGATTTGTGGATTTCGAGCGTTATGTGGATACGAACAGGGCCTTCCACGAATATATGGTCAGCCTCGCGAAGAACAATACATTATTAGAGGCTTATCGCCGATTAAGTGTAGATGGAATTGTCTGGCGTGTTATGTGGCGTATGTTGGACCAGTTCACGTTTGCGAGCGAGACGACCGTCACCGATCATCAACGCCTTGTGGAAGCATACGAGGATGGGGATGTACAATACGCGAAGAGCGTGATTATCGGGCATACCGAGCGTGCGAAGCGCGTATACCAGCAAGCCATTGCGTTATCTGGAGGTCAGGTGTAGGGGCCTGATTTATCACGCCCGTCTTGGCGGTGGTCAATTCCTCAGATATTGTACATGCCGACGACGGGCGCCATGAATGGGGGCTCTACGACACCGACAATCCATCCCTAGTAAAAAAGGAAAAAGTCATATGGAAACGCAACCCAAGGTGAAGGTTGCTATCATCGGATCGGGCAACATCGGTAGCGACTTGATGTACAAGCTCCTCAAGCAACCTGGGCACATGGAGTTAGTGTTGCTCACAGGTATTGAACCAGCTTCAGAGGGACTGGCACGGGCACGTTCGCTGGGTATCGGAGCCAGTTCTGAGGGCATCAAAGCGGTGCTAGATAACCCTGATATCAAGATTGTCTTTGATGCCACGAGTGCCAAGGCTCACGTGCGCCATGCTAAGGCGTTGCGCGAAGCAGGGAAAATTGCTATCGACCTGACTCCGGCAGCGCGTGGCCCTTATGTTGTGCCGCCTGCTAACCTGAAGGAACATCTCGATAAGGACAATGTCAACATGGTCACGTGTGGTGGGCAAGCAACGGCACCGATGGTATACGCTGTGAGCAGAGCCACACCGATATTCTATGCCGAGATGGTCAGCACTGTTGCCAGTCTCTCGGCTGGACCTGGCACCCGTCAGAATATTGATGAGTTTACTGAAACGACTGCTAGGGCCTTGGAGGTAATCGGGGGAGCGCAACAAGGTAAGGCAATTATCATCCTTAATCCAGCTGATCCGCCCATTATGATGCGCAATACGGTCTATGTTCTCCCAGAAGGGGATTTCGATGAAGCCGCTATCATAGCCTCTATTAAGCGGATGGAGGCTGAGGTGCAGACATACGTTCCGGGATATCACCTCAAAAACCCGCCAATATTCGATACGCTAGACACGCCGTGGGGCAAGCGCTCAATTGTCACGATGCTGCTAGAGGTCGAGGGTGCAGGTGACTACTTACCCAAACATGCAGGGAATCTGGACATTATGACGGCTTCCGCTCGTCGTGTTGGTGAAATGTTTGCTCAGAGATTGCTTGGAGTGCAGCAAGAGGTACCCCTTAATGGCGTCATGGTAGGAAGTAAGGAAGGTGTCGCATGAGAGCACCACGTATTACCGATACAAGCCTACGTGATGGTTCGCACCCGATGCGTCATCAGTTTACAAAAGAGCAAGTTCACGCCGTCGCGCAGGCGTTGGATGAGGCGGGAGTTCCGGTGATTGAAGTGACGCATGGAGATGGCTTAGCTGGCTCCTCAATTCAATATGGGTTCTCCAAAACGCCAGAGATGGATCTTATCTCGGAGGCGAGGTCTGTGTGCAAACGGGCCAAAATCGCCGCGCTGATGTTGCCAGGAATCGGAACCATCAAAGAGATCAAAGAGGCGGTCAACAAGGGCGCACAGGTGTTACGCATTGCCACCCAATGTACCGAGGCCGATGTTTCCGAGGAACACTTCGAAATTGCCAAGAAACTCGGTATGGAGACTGTGGGTTTTCTGATGATGGCACATATGCGCCCACCGGAGTTTCTCGTGCAGCAGGCGAAGCTGATGGAGTCTTATGGTGCTGATTGTGTCTATGTCGTGGACTCGGCGGGGGCTATGCTGCCCAGCGATGCCCACGCCCGTGTCAAGGCACTTAAGGAGGCGCTATCTGTTCAAGTGGGCTTTCATGCTCACAACAATCTGGGTGTGGCAATCGGGAACAGCATTGCAGCGTTAGAGGCGGGGGCCGATCAGATAGATGGTTGCTTGCGTGGACTAGGGGCAGGCGCAGGTAATGCGCCAACTGAATTATTAGCAACTGTGCTAGAGAAAATGAACTTGAATCCAGGATTGGACGTATATAAACTGATGGATGCTGCCGAGTATGTGATTGCCCCAATGATGCCGTTTCAGCCGATACCGAGCCGTGAAGCGATCACGATTGGGTATGCTGGCGTCTACTCTACCTTTTTACTGCATGCGCAGCGAGCGGGAGAGCGCTACGGCATCGATCCGCGCACGATTCTAGTGGAATTGGGGCGACGCCAAGCGGTAGCTGGGCAAGAAGATTGGATTTTGGATGTGGCGTTGGAGCTGGCACGAGAGCGCCAGCAGCATCCTCCAACTAGTCATGAAGCCGTGGCGGCTACTATCGATAAGAAGTAATTGTGTTGGAGTGTCTGTTCCCTTTCAACAAGGAAAGGTCGTAGGGGCCCATTCATGGCGCTCGTCGTGGGAGGTGGATACGTTGGCGACATTGACAACTCCTACGACGGGCGCCATGAATGGGGCCCCTACGACCTCCACGCCCCTTTGCAAGAGAGTAACAGGCCATTAACAGGACGAAGGAGTGACCAATGATGAGCGACAATGCCGAGGAGCAGATAACACAGAACGTGTTGACGAGTATGGCGAATACCCCCAATCCCAGGTTGAAGACGGTAATGACCAGTCTCATTCACAATATCCATGCTTTTGTGAGGGAGGTTGGACTGACCCAGGAAGAGTGGATGACAGGTGTGCAGTTCCTGACGAGAACTGGTCAGATGTGCGACGATAAGCGCCAGGAGTTTATTTTGCTTTCCGATACGCTGGGCGTGTCGATGCTTGTGGATGCTGTTAATCATCGTTTGTCAGTTGGGGCGACCGAGAGCACGGTGTTCGGTCCGTTCTATCGGGATGGTGCCGCAGAGCTGCCACTTGGTGCGAATATCAGCCAGGATGGGCATGGTGAGCCAACGGTAGTGATAGGGAAGGTGCTTTCCACCGATGGTAAGCCTATTGCGCATGCCTTGCTTGATGTGTGGGAGACGAACGAGAACGGGTTGTATGAGCAGCAGGACCCGGAGCAGCCTGATATGAATTTGCGCGGCAAGTTCCACACTGATAATGAAGGGAATTATTACTTTGTAGGAATCAAACCCGTCTCCTATTCAATACCAGATGATGGCCCTGTGGGGCAAATGCTACGGGGGCTGAGTCGCCATCCAATGCGTCCCGCTCATATCCATATGCTTGTTTCGGCAGAAGGGTTTGCACCTGTTACGACGCACCTGTTTGTTAAAGGTGACAAATACCTCGATTCAGATGCCGTCTTTGGTACGAAAGATTCGCTGATCGTCGATTTTATTCGCCACGACTCGCAGGAGGAAGCGGAACGCTACCATGTGACTGCGCCTTTTTACACGGCAGAATACACATTTGCTCTAAAACCGTTGTAACATGCGTCGCCACTAGGAAAAGGGGCAAACTGCTAGCAGTTTGCCCCTTTTCCTAGTGGCGACGCATGTAGTACTGTAATGTTCTACTTTGCAAGGAAGCCATCGGTGTTTCCGGCACCGTCCACGTAGAAGCCGACGAGTTGGCCGTTGTCGTTGAGACCGTTGATGGTGGTGGTTCCGACGCCGTTGGGGTCGTCGATGGACTGAAAGTGTGCATGCTTCAAGGGGTTGGACAGGAGGAAGCCGTGCATTTTGTTGTTGCCATCGACAGAGACACCGGCGATCTGATCGTTCTGGTTGACGCCCAGAGCGGTCGTGCTGGTCGCGTTGGGGAAGGTGAACTCGCTGAAGGTGTTGCCCTTGAGCAGGTAGCTGACGACGGAGCCATTGGAGGCAGTCAGGAAGCCGACGATGTCACCATTGTCATTGATGCCTGTGGCCGTCACATTGCTTCCACCAGGAGGGACGATCTCGGTGAAGTGCCCATTGTTCTGGTTCAACTTGTAGGCGTGGTTGACACCATTGCCATCGGTGTAGAAACCGACTGCGATGCCCTGATCGTTGAGGCCCAGCAACTGATTGACTGTGCCCTTGCCTGTGTTGGGGTCTTTGTAGGAGGTGAAGACACCATTCCACTGGACGAAGCCGAAGTTGTTGCCGTTGCCATCGACCCAGAAGCCAGCCGTATAGCCATGATTGTTGATGGCTGTGACCTGGGTCTGCACGGAGCCTGGGAAGTTCTCATTGGTGTAGTTGCCCTGTCCATAGGGTGCTTTGAGGGTGTAACCCTTGTTGGGGTGCAAGGTGCCATTGACCACCGCGCCGCTGCCGAAGTAGCCAGCGATGACGCCGTGGTTGTTGATACCGAGCAACTGGTTGAAGGTGGGGTCGGCGTTGTCGTCGAGCGTCTTGAACGTGTACGCCGTTCCTGCCTTGTGGCTGCTCGATTTGAAGGCATGGGCAAGCGAGTCGCCGGATGTGGATGCCGCCGTTAGGGATGTGCCGCTGCATGCGGCCATCACGAGCATTAAGAGTCCGAGCAGGCCAGCGGCGAAAATTGAGAGTATTGTCTTGCGATAGAGGTTAAACATTGGGTATTTCCTTTTCATAAGTGATCTTTTCAAACGTTTTTTCATAGGTTATGCATCTCTACGTACTGTAAGGTTAACTTCATCGTAACTCTCAGTAAGTAGTTTCTAAGAGGAAAGCGTTTGTCTTGCTTTCTGTGGATAGTATGCCTGAAAGCAGAAGGGTGCACAATGGCATGCAAGTGACATCTACATGACAAGTTGGTTTGCTTGTAGTTGGCATATATTTTTCCTATATATCATTAAGTTGTCTGAGGGGCAGGTTTGAGAAAGTAAGGAAGGGAAGATATAATACGCTACAAGTATCCAAACAACTCCTTACTCCTGTTGTTTTGTGCAAAGAAAGATAGAGAAAGTCAGATGAATCTAAGTCAAGCTGAGCAGCACCTGTTTCTACAGGTACAGGAGGCGCGGAAGAGGCGACGAAAAATATTACCGCAGGCGCAGTTCCTTGGTGTAGACCTTGACGGTGCTTACCGCATACAGGCTATACTAGGAGAGAAACGGGAGCTACGAGGGTATAAATTGGGTGTCACTAGCCCTGCGAAACAGGCTCAAATGGGCATCAGTACGCCCACGTATGGTCGTGTCTATGCTGAAATGCTCCTGAACAGTCCAGTGCATGTCAGCCAGTTTATCCAACCGAGGATTGAGCCTGAGTTGGCTGTTGTGATGGGCGAAGATGTGCCAGCGCACGTGTCGCCAGAAGTGGCACGATTGTTAGTAGGTGGTATCTTTTTAGGAGTAGACTTTTTGGATAGCATCTGGGAAGGGTATCGCTTCAGTATTGCCGACGTGGTGGCGGATAATACGTCTGGGGGCGGTTTTCTCTTGGGCGAGCAACAGCTTCGCGTGCCTGTCACCGGACAGTTGAGTCTGTACATGGATGGGGAGTTGCTCACTGAGGGTCCAGTAGAAGCGCTAGGTGATATAGGAGAGAGACTGAGCTGGTTGTCCGGAGAGGTCGGCGGGTTGCAAGCGGGGCAGGTGATCTTTCTCGGTTCGCCAGCCGCGGCTGTACCTGCCAAGCCAGGGACACTCGAACTGCGTGGTCCTCAGGAGAGCGTATTGACTGCACTCATTAAGGAGTAAGTACATGGCAGCTTATCTTATCGCTGATATGGTCGTAACTGATCCAGAAGGCATAAAAGAATACCGGGAACGTGTAGGTGCAACTATTGAGCAATACGGAGGAAAATTCCTGGCGCGAGGCGGAGCCTGTGAAGTTCTGGAAGGAAATTGGCAGCCACATCGATTGGTGCTCCTGGAGTTTGAGAGCGTAGAACAGGCCAAGCGCTGGTATAATTCAGACGAGTACGCCGCTATCATAGGCATCCGTCATAGGACAGCAGACACGAATTTTGTCCTAGTACAGGGCCTTTAGTTCTATTAGGAGTAACCTATTTGAGCAATGTTCAGAGAAAGGTGAATCTATGCTTGTCTTGAAGGTAACGATGGCGCAAGGTCGCACTGCTGAGCAAAAGGAAGCACTGATCGCGCAGCTTTCACGGGTAGCAGCCGAACATCTGGATTGGCCGCTTGAGGAGGTGCGCGTGGCAATTTACGAAGTTGCAGAACAAGAATGGGGAATCGGTGGTCGCTCAGTCGCCGCTCGACGGAAGGACGCTCAGAGCCATTGAACCCGGCTTGGTCGTCCACGACCAACTAATGCTAAGGAGACACAACCCATGCCAATGCTTGAAGTGCTTTACGTGAGAGAGGAACCTTTTCAATACGAACAAAAACGAGCTTTTACGCGTGCAGCCGTGGCAGTCATACAAGATGTGCTCAAGGTCAGGGCTGAGCAAGTTCGTCTAGTCTTTGAGCATGTTGCACCTGAGAATGGTCATGTCGCACTACTTAGGGAAGAAGATAAGTCATCCGAACACATCTAAAGTAGTAGCTGAGGAAGGGCTTATCACGGAGATCCGTGCTTATTATGCGAGTCTGATCAGCAATCCAGTGGTGAATCATGAGCTCGGCGACTTCGACTATAGCGCACGAGGGTACCCAATAGAGCCGCCGAGCCGATCTGACCGCTGATGATAATCAGGCTAACACTTGATTACTGAGCAGCGTAATAGTGGTATCGTCCATAGGAGGATGGTGCAAGCCTGCTCGTACATCTCGATAGTAGCGTTGTAGGGGTGAGTTGAGCGAAAGGCTGGCTGCTCCGACAAGGCGCATGGCTGTATTGACCACTTCAACCGCGTGATTCACCACTATATATTTTGCTGCTGCAATCTGGCTTGCTGGCACACTGGTCGGGTCTGCACTGAATTGTGCGGCGATGCCATAGAAGACGGCCCGTGACTGCAATAAGGCCAGTTCCATTGTGGCAACCTTTTTCTGGATATGCGGCAAACTGGTGATGGGCTTATCTAGTGAATTTGGTTTGCGACGACGTGCGAACGCGATGGCCTCGTTACGTGCGGCCTCAGCGATGCCGAGGTAGACGGCTGTGGTGGGGAAATGCCACGCCGCAACGCGCTCCTGTGCGGCAGGGTTGGTGGGGATTTGCTCGTCTATAAATGCCTCAGGCTTGATATGCGCCTGTTCCAGGATGAGGTCATTGCTGCCCGATTCGCGCATGCTAACAGAGTTCCAGGTCTCCTCTACGCGTACACCAGAGGTGGCACGAGGTACCAGGAATGAGCCACGGTCAGCTTGTAAAGGTGGCAGGTTTGTTGTCTCGTCCTCTATTCGGCAGCTAACAATGAAGAAGTAGAGGATGGGACTGCCTGTGGCGTAGGTTTTGCGCCCGTTGATAATCCACGAGCCATCTTGTTGGCGGCGTGCTGTCGTGGTGGGACGCCCACCTCGGCTGGGGCTACCAATAGCTGGTTCGCTGGCAGCAGTGTTGATAGTGGCTCCCTCTTCTACCACTGCACGGCAGATTGCTTCGAAGAGTGCGTTAGGACCAGTCACGTTTTCGCCGAGGCGGGCGATGTTAGCGAGGTGCATACTCATCACCAAAGCAGTTGAAGCGTCGCCTTGGGCTAGTCGTTGCTGGGCGAGCGCGACTTCAAGGAGGTCAGCACCCCAACCACCAAAGTCACGCGGGACAGTCAATGTGAGATAGCCTGCTTTGTGCAGGTCAGCATAATTCTCAAGCGGAAATGTTCCTTGCCAATCATAGATGGCAGCGCGTTTGGCAAAGGTATCTGCGAGATCGCCAGCTATCGCCACGATCTGTTTTTGACGCTCGGTTATTGGATATGTAGGAAAAGACATATGTACTCCTTGTATAATTCCACGATGTGGTAGGGACCAGCTTGAGCGCGTCCGTCGTCGGATGCGGTCAATTTCAGCGACGTTGACCATGCCGACGACGGACGCGCTCAAGCTGGTCCCTACCACATCGTGGGGCGGACGCGCTCAAGCTGGTCCCTACGATAGAATATTACAAATGTCCTCGCTCGGCAAGCTGTGCAGCGTAGACGATGATATTACGCACGCGGCCTCCAAAGGAGGCGAAACGTTCATCTAGCGTTTGCCCCTTTTTCCAGCGTGCGTAAATCTGCTGCACAATGACAACCAGTCTAAAGTAGGCGAAGACCATGTAAAAATGCATGGAAGAGAGGTCGCGCCCACTCTTCTGGGCGTACAACTCCATGAAACGCTCACGAGTGATGAAACCAGGGGTGGTGATCACGGTGGGCAGAACATTTTGTAGGTCTTCGGGGTCGTTGCCCTCAATCCAGTAGCTGAGTGTGATCGCGAGGTCAAAAAGCGGATCGCCAATGGTGGTCATTTCCCAGTCGAGCACAGCGCTGATCTTGGTCAGATCATCGGGATTGAGTAGCATGTTGTTCAGCTTATAATCGTTGTGCATGACTGTTGGTGCAGGACTCTGTGGAATATGTGCAGCAAGCCAGCGTGTGAGTGGCTCCACTTCAGGTATCTCGTCGGTCTGGGCACGAAAATAGCGTTCAATCCAGCCCTTGATCTGCCGACTGAGAAAGCCCTCTGGATAGCCCAGGTCGCCTAATCCAGCGTTACGCCAATCAATAGCATGAATCTGTACGAGTGTGTCTACCGTTGCCATCGAAATGCCGTGGCATAGTTCTTTTGTCGGCGTCACATTTGGAGGGAATGACTGATTCAAGACCACGCCCTTACGCCGCTCCATGATATAGAAGGGCACGCCCATGATGCTGAGGTCATCGCAAAAGACATAGGGTTTAGGTGCCAGAGGAAAAACAGGATGTATTTTTTGTAGTAGGCCAGCTTCACGCTGCATATCGTGGGCTTTGGGGGGGACTGGCCCGAACGGTGGGCGACGTAACACGCCTTCCCAATCGCCAATCTGCACAAGATAGGTCAGATTCGAGGCGCCAGAGGGGAATTGGCGCACCTGCAATGATCCTGGACCTAAGCCAGCGATATGGTTACGGAGATAATGCTCGACTTTGGGCAGATCAAACTCTTCTCCTGTACGTATCGCAATCGTATCAATCTCAACATTCACGGCTCTGCTCTCCTGCTTTCTATAATCACATCATCGTAATGTCTAGTATGGTAAAAAATCGTGAAGAAAGTCAATAGCTATCCTATTAGATATCTTTTACAAAAGGCAGAGGCGACTTGAACTGTGCGTTTGGCGTTGAATTGATTGCTTGGGCTTGTTTCAATGCCTCGCCAAACGCACTGATAGAAGGGAAACGCTGTTCTGGTTCTTTAGAGAGAGCACGTAGAATGACCTGCTCAACGGCGGGCGGGACTGCTACACCTTTCTCGCGCAATGGCGGTGGTGGCACAAAAAGATGTTGCTGTATGATCTCTTCAAAGGTGCCGGAGAACGGCCAGTCGCCAGCGAGCCATTCATAGATAACGACTGCCAGCGCATATTGATCGCTGCTCCTACGTGGTTTTCCTTGCAATTGTTCGGGGGCCGCGTAGGGTGCTGTGCCCTCGAAATCATGGAAAACGGGATAGACAGGCATATGGCTCTGTGAGACAATGGCAATGCCGAAGTCGCTGAGCAGAATATCGCCGGAAGCTCCAAGCAGGAGATTATGTGGCTTGACATCACGATGAATTAATTGATGTTGATGGACGTACTGTAAGGCATCCGTGACCTGCTCAACATAGGGCATAATCGTTGCTAGCGGAAGGCGCGTGCCTCTGGGATGACGGTCTCGTAGCGTGCCATGTGGCAGGTAGCGCATGACCAGGAACGCTGTACTCCCTTCTACGCCATAATCCAAGACAGAGACGATATGAGGATGGGATAGATGGGTTAGAACGGAGGCGCGGGCAAGGAAACGCTCGACCTCTGTTTGGTCCTGGTAGCCATCCAGGACTTTGATTGCGACAGGTGTAGGCTGTCCCTGCCTCCCAGCGAGATATACGTGAGAAGACATGCCATGCCCCAACGGACGAAGCAAGTGGTAGTTGCCGAGTTGGGGATTAGGATGGGTACTGTCATTCATAATTTTTGGGTAGTGAGTATACAACGTGTTAGAACAATAGTATATCTCAATTTGAACGTGTGTTGCAATTGAGAGGAAGTAGCTTTGATGCTTAGATATTAGTCTCCTAATTCGCGTTCGTATATGGTAGTCGCGTCGGCAAGCTCACCAGAATATGTATCAGTGTTATAAAGGTCAAAATCTTTGATAGCATGAAACTCTTGCTTAGGCGGTGTGTTATTATTTTCTTTGGCTTCGTCTGAATCGTCTAGACTAGACCAAAGGTTTACTATATGTGTTGTATTTTCTGTTGTTTGTGTTTTGATTTTATTATCCTTTGTCAGCCAACGTTTATTAGATGCTATTATAAGGCTGATACTATGTCAATACGTTTGGTTAGTACCTTTGTACAACTTTGCTAAAATGCAACTAGCTTACTTCACGTTTCATAGTCAGAGCAAGGAATAATATGGCGAAATCGGTGTGTTTTCGCTTGTGAAAGACATGAGTTGACAATACACATTAAGGAGCCTTTTTCGTGACTATTGTTCCCAAAAGTGAACACCTTGCCACCACTTTGAGTGAGCAGGGTGAAGTTATAGCAAATATTGCCCCACTGTTTCGTCCACTAACATTGCGTGGTATTACGTTGAAGAATCGTATTGTGGTTTCGCCGATGTGCCAATATTCGTCGCAGGATGGTTTTGCTAGCGATTGGCATCTTGTCCACCTGGGAAGTCGTGCGGTGGGCGGTGCGGCGCTGGTGATGACCGAGGCAACGGCTGTGGAGGAGCGCGGACGCATCTCGCCGCAAGACTTGGGTATTTATCGCGATGAGCACATTGAGATGCTTTCCCGTATCACCGCATTTATCAAAGGGCAAGGCGCTGTTCCTGGGATTCAACTGGCGCATGCAGGCCGGAAGGGGAGCACTTATCGCCCTTGGAATGGTAGCGGTGAGATTCCTGTCGAGTTGGGACGCTGGGAGACAATAGCGCCTAGTGCTGAACGCTTCACAGGGAATTATCCGTTGCCCAAGGAGATGACGCTGGAAGATATTGCTCAGGTGGTACAGGCATTTCAGATGGCGACACAACGTGCACTCAAGGCGGGCTTTGAGGTGATTGAACTGCATGCCGCTCATGGCTATCTCGTGCATCAGTTCCTCTCGCCGCTTTCCAATCATCGCACAGATGCTTATGGTGAAAGTCTGACGAATCGTTTGCGTTTGTTGGTGGAGATTGTAGATGCATGTCGCCAAGTCTGGCCTGAAGACTTGCCAGTATTTGTGCGCTTGTCTGCGAGCGATTGGACGGAGGGAGGATTGACGATTGAGGATAGCATTGAGATTGCTCGCATGCTCAAGCAGCATGGTGTTGACCTGATCGATGCCTCTTCGGGCGGCAATGTGCCAAAGGCGAACATTCCTGTTGGTCCGGGCTATCAGGTTCCATTCGCGGAACAGATTTGGCGTGAGGCTGGTATTGCGACCGGCGCGGTTGGCATGATTACAGACCCTGAGCAAGCAAATGAAATCATTGCGAGTGAACAAGCTGATCTTGTCATCCTCGCTCGTGAGTTGTTGCGTGATCCCTATTGGCCCATGCATGCTGCACAGGCATTGCATTATGATATACATTGGCCCGATCAGTATCTACGCGCCAAAAAGTAGTAGTTTTAGCAACAAGAGGTCAAGGCATAGATTTTGCATTGCAAAATCTATGCCTTGACCTCTTGTTGCTGTTTAGACCATGATTTGATCGACGCAGCACCAGCGCCAGCTTTCTCCTGGTTGGATGGAGCGAATGATGGGATGATGCGTTGCATGGTAATGTTTGGCAGCATGCTTGTTCTTCGACGAATCGCAGCAACCGACATGGCCGCAGCTCAAGCACTCGCGCAGATGGACCCATGTATCACCCATTTTGAGGCACTCTTCGCAGCCGTTTGTGTTGGGATGGACATGCTTAATTTCGCTGAGATGTGTACATTGTGTGCTCATTGGTTTTGTTCCTTTCAGTCAAATACAATACATTTGAGGAGGAATAATAGAGATATTACAAGGTTGGTGGTTCTTGGAAATGCTCATCGTCTGGTTTTTGAGATACAAAAGTGACGGCTGAAGGTGGAGGACCCACTCGTCGTATAGGTTGCAGTTGATGTCGTAGTTGCTCCACGTGTACCAATGCCCCTTGTACTTCTTCGAGCCAGTCCTGGTGTTCAACGGCGAAGGTACGCACGATATAGCCTAATGCCGCAGAACGTGTGTTGGCAACGTTGGCAGCGATGAGAATATCAAGTATACGTCGCTCTTGATAGGCGAGACGTGTCATAACAGGTTTCTGATTGTTAGTGAAAAACTGCACTGTTTTTCCCGCACGCATGCCCCAAGTGGCAGTGTAACCCCACATGCGGTTTATATCATTGGCAAGCTGTATACGGATGTCTTTGGTCTCAGTGCGGCACTGGTCAATCAGTGTCTGCTCGGCCTGTGTCTGCTCGTTCCTTTCGGCTTCAATCGTGGTGGTATCGAGATGCAGGATAATCAACAATTCGTCATGATCGTCCGTTGTCTCCATCTCACAACTTGTGATTAGAGGGGGAAGTTGTTGTAAGAGCCATTCTTGCAATTTGTGCTGGTTCATGGAATCCGTTCCCTTGCTATGTGCCAATGATACGTTTATCAACACCATTGTAATAATGTAATCTTGTAATTGTCAAGTGCGATGTGATATACATAAGGCAGTTTGTTGCGAGAAATGTGGTAGGGACCAGCTTTAGCGCGTCCGCCGTGCGATTGATCGCAACGGGTTTTTCTGTCTATGCACGCTGCGATCAATCGCACGGCGGGCGCGATCAATCAGGCCCCTACCACAATCAAGGCGATATGGAGGTGCATATGGGTGATCTTGGGCGTGCATTGGGTTACTTGCGTACCTATTGGCGTATTACGCTTGGCGCGTTCGTAAGTCTGATTATTGTGACTCTGATGGGGTTGCTAAGTCCTCAATTGCTACGTATTGTGATTGACCAGGGCATTAGTGTGGGCAATCTGAGTGTCATCTTTGGAGCCTCACTTGCGTTGCTGCTCGTCGCTGCAATACGTGACCTGTTTACATTTACTCAGGGATATTAGAGCGAGAAAGCCAGTCAGGGTACGGCATATGATATGCGCAATGCCATCTTTGCCAATCTGGAGAACCTCAGCTTTAGCTATCATGATAGGGCGCAGATAGGGCAACTGATGACGCGTGTCACCAGCGATGTTGAAGCTGTACGCACATTCACAGGCAATGGTATTTTGCAGTTGTTGAATGCCGTGGTGATGCTGGTTGGTAGTGCCACTATTCTGCTCGTCACCAACTGGCGTTTAGCGATTATTGCTCTGTTGATGGTGCCCGCTATTCTGGCTATTTTCCTCTTCTTCCTACAGCGTATTGCACCACGGTTTAGAATTGTGCAGCAGAAACTCGGCAATCTGAATACTATCCTGCAAGAAAATATCGCTGGCGTGCGTGTGGTCAAAGCGTTTGTACGTGAACCATATGAACTACAACGCTATCGTGCAGCCAATGACGACTTTGCTCCAGGAAAACTTGACGATCACACGTAACACCTCACTCACTTTTCCGCTTATTTTCTTTATTTCTAATCTAGGCACGTTAGCAGTTATCTGGTTTGGTGGCTACCAAGTCATTGGCGGACAGCTTAGCGTCGGGCAGTTAGTGGCCTTTAATAGTTATCTGACGTTCCTCTTGATGCCAGTCTTTATTCTAGGTAGTACGTTGACCTCGATCACACAATCTGCTGCCTCTGCACGCCGCGTTTTTGAGGTTATTGATGCGCCTGTGGAGGTGAAGGATAGCCCTGATGCGATACAGCTTCCTCCTGTGAGAGGGCAGGTCCAGTTTGATAACGTCTCTTTCCGTTATGCTGGCAACGATACGCCAACCCTCTCGAATGTTTCGTTTACTGCGCAACCAGGGCAGACCGTTGCTATTCTGGGACGTACTGGTTCTGGCAAATCGACCATTATTAACCTTATTCCGCGCTTCTATGATGTGACCGATGGCAGAGTGCTGATTGACGGGCATGATGTACGTGATGTGACGTTGACTAGCTTACGTCAGCAACTGGGATTAGTGCAGCAGGATACGTATTTATTCTCAGGCAGCGTGTCCGATAATATTCGTTATGGGCGTCTCGATGCCGAGGTCGAGGCGGCAGCAAAGGCGGTGAGTGTGCATGACTTTATCATGGCATTACCACAAGGATACAAGACCAAACTGGGCGAGAGTGGCCCAGGCTTGAGCCAAGGGCAACGACAGTTGATCGCCTTTGCGTGTACTGTCCTGGCCGATGCACGCATCCTGGTGCTAGACGAGGCCACATCCAGCATTGATACACAGACAGAAGCACTTATCCAAACCGCACTGAAAAAGCTGCTCAAAGGGCGCACGGCCTTTGTCATAGCGCACCGCCTCTCAACAATACGCGATGCTGACCGTGTGCTCGTGCTCTCAAAAGGGCGCGTGATTGAGCAGGGAACTCACGATGAGTTGCTAGCTCAAGGTGGGCATTATGCTGATCTATACAAAAGGCAGTTTCCTTGAGACAAAAATAGCGATAGGGCACCCTGTCACAATTTTTGTGTTATTTCCCCTCGTTTTTGGCAAGGAAGTTGTTGGCAAACTCAACAAAGTAATCCATTGATTTGGGATTGCTCATCGAGTCAGTGCTACTCGCTTTCTCTATGGGTACACCCATCAGTAGCTTCTTGACGGGCACCTCAAGCTTTTTGCCACTTAGGGTGCGTGGTACATCGCTAATGGCGAAAATCTCGTCTGGCACGTGATGGGGCGAGACATTCTTACGCAGGCTGGCTTTGATCGTGGCTTTGAGCGAGTCATCGAGTGTCACCCCTTCTCTAAGTACTACGAACAGGGGCATGTAGTATTTGCCGCCGGGAAGCTCTACACCAACGATCAGACTATCCAGGATTTCAGGGATGCCCTCGACAACGCGATAGATTTCACTGCTGCCCATTCTGATGCCCATGCGGTTAATGGTTGAGTCGGAGCGGCCATAGATAATCGCGGTTCCTCTGGGCGTAATCTTAATCCAGTCGCCGTGTCGCCAGACGCCGGTGTACATGTCGAAGTAGCTATCGTGATAGCGTTTGCCCTCTGGATCGTTCCAGAAGAAGAGTGGCATTGACGGTAATGGCTCGGTTACGACTAGTTCACCGACTTCATCAAGCAGGGACTTTCCTTGCTCATCGAAGGATTCGACTTTGGCACCGAGGGAGCGGCATTGGAGTTCACCGGAATAGACAGGGAGTGTCACACTGCCACCGACGAAGGCTGAGCAGACATCGGTGCCGCCACTGAGTGAAGCCAGCCAGACATCCTTTTTGACATGCTCATACACCCAGGCAAAGCCCTCTGGTGCCAAGGGTGAGCCTGTTGAGCCAATACCACGGAGATGGCTCAGGTCATAGGTTGTGCCCGGTTCAATACCTGCTTTCATACAGGATGAGATAAAGCCCGCGCTGGCTCCAAAGAAGGTAATGGGTGCATCTTGCGCCAGTTTCCACAAGATACTCATATCAGGATAACCAGGGCTGCCATCATACATTACTATGGTCACACCGCTCAATAGACCCCCAACCACTAGATTCCACATCATCCACCCGGTCGTGGTGTACCAGAAGAAGGTATCGCCGGATTTGGCGTTGATATCAAAATAGAATTGTTTCATGTGCTCTAACACAATAGCGCCATGTCCCTGTACGATGGCTTTGGGTAGGCCCGTTGTGCCAGAGGAATAGAGCACCCACAGGGGGTGAGCAAAAGGCACCTGCTCAAAGGTGAGTTCGGTATGTGGTGTAGAGAGTATATCCGCCCACATGATGCCATCTTTCAAACCCTCAGCTGTCGCATCTTGTGAGAGGTAGGGCACGAGCACGGTTTTTTGTAGCGTTGGCAGTGCTCGCTGAATATCCGCGACGAGGCTACGACGCTCAAGTGCTTTGCCACCGTATTGATAGCCGTCAACCGCGAATAGCACCTTTGGCTCGATCTGCTTAAAGCGGTCAATCACACTGCCCACACCAAAATCTGGCGCACAACTGGACCAGATCGCTCCAATACTGGCTGTAGCCAGAAAAGCTATCAATGTTTGGGGGATATTTGGCATGTAGGCCACGACGCGATCACCGCGTTGTGTACCCATTGCCCGTAATGCTTGGGCTACAGCAGCGACTTTTTGTCGCAGTTCTTCCCATGAGAGTGCGGTGACAGGTTGGCGCTCAGAGCTATATAACAGTGCGGGATGGTCAGGAGATGCATTTCTAAAGACATGTTCCGCGTAATTGAGTTCCGCGCCAGGAAACCAGGCTGCTCCTGGCATCCTGCGCTCAACCAGCACCGTTGTATATGGCTGCGACGCCTGAATATGAAAATACTCCCACAGCGACGCCCAAAAATCCTCGATCTTCTCGACCGACCACTGCCAGAGTTCCGCTAGACTCTTGAATGTCAGTCCCTTCTCGCGCTCAAGCCACTGCATATATTGCGTGACATTCGCCTTCTGTTTTATCTCGTCTGTTGGCTCCCAAAGAGGTGTGCCCTCGCTAAAAGAAGTTGTCATAGTCCTGGTCCCTTTGCAGATTACAAAAATGCCATCAAGATATGTGTTATCTATATGGTAACACATAGAGGGCTTCTGCATCAGCGAGGTTATCTTCAAAAGGTTTTCTTAATTCTGCCGTTGAGAGCATGTTTGATACCAAACGGTACTCTGAAAGATTATCTTGCATCGTTTTCAAAGAAACTGTAATAGCGTTCCCTGGCGCAAGTAATTTGCAAATCGCCTGAATTGATATTGCAGATGCTGGTTCTCTATCTCTTGCGCCCATTGTCTCAATTCTTCACTCACATAGGAGCTTTGAGATAAATCCCAACAGGATAGAAGTTCTTTTGCAAGAAGGTGAGCAAGTTCTTTGTAGAGTCCTCTCCTAGTAGACGTTCGCTCCTGAATGGGAAGATGCATATCATGGTAATCTGTCAAATTACTGACCCATTCAAATAATGACTTACCGGATATTATGTAAGGGTCGACCAATACCGCTACTACATGGCACAACGGAATCCTTCCGCTTGTAACAGTACAGCTAATTTCAGGGTCAGCAGCTTGAGGGTCTTGGAACTCTTCTCGCAACTTCTTCCTAAACTTTATGTATGCACTTGAAGGATACCCTACCTCAATAGGATACTCGAACAGATTGTCAATCGCTTCTACTGATTTGAGTGCTTCCTGCTCTCTATTGAAGGTACGTCCACCAGCAGACCGAAGGCATATGGCCACATCTTCGGCTTCCTTGAGCGCAATAGGAGAAAGCTGCAATAAAATTGGTCCATATGGATTGGGTACTGATCTACCACCTCTAGCGAATGTACTCCCAAAATCCGAAAGGTTGATGAAAGCTTTATCCCAAACGCCATTGGAGCGATCTTGTCTGTCAGTTTCAAATGATGTGAAGGGCAGCCTGTTGATTTCGAGGCAAGCTCGGGATGGAATACCATCCAATTTGAGATAAGATTGAAAATCTAAGAATTGACAGGCGTGAAAGAGTGACACCCCTCTTTTTTTGAATAAATAAGCAAGTTTTATAACCTCTTCTTTTCCTTGAAACATGGAAGCGCCTCCCTAATCACTCAAAAGAGGATTGATGAATAAGATGGGTTGAAAACAATACGAAACCCCTATAGTTTGGCTATCAAGTAATTACTGATGTAAGTATAACTAGAAATAAGAAATTTCTAGAAAAGACTCTCTTGCTTCAAAATAGGTTTGTCTTGTTTAGACGTTACTACTCAGGTCTGCTAGAGAGAAGGAAGGAGGGGATGGCCACA